>Ga0075163_10010082_pt1 | contig 12369 bp, 6 predicted proteins | sample JI1023141ADNA_FD_71478 | JGI IMG/M metagenome (GOLD analysis project Ga0075163, IMG submission 71478) | Wastewater effluent complex algal communities from Wisconsin, to seasonally profile nutrient transformation and Carbon sequestration -... | ecosystem: Engineered > WWTP > Effluent > Algae...
GACAAGGAAGCCGCATGCGAGAATGCCCGCAAGCACCCAGTAATAACCTGCCTCATTGCCGCCCGCCTTGAAGGACGATGCGGCTGAGCCGGCATTGCCGCCAAATACAGCCTGCGCGATCGAATAGGGCACAGCCACCCCCAACGCCCTGACATGCGCAGGGAACATCTCCGCCTTGATGATGGCGCTGAGCGATGTGTAGCCCGTCAGAACGATGAGCGGCAGGATACATAAGCCGACAGCTGCCCAGAATGTCGTGGCCGTGGCGATCATCGACATGATGGGAACGGCCAGAAGGGCGCCGAGGCCGAATGAGACGACCATGATCGGCTTCCGACCGTACTTGTCGGATATCCAGCCGACGATCGGCTGCGCCAGCATGAAGAGGAACAGCACCACAAGCATGATGTCTGCTGCAACCTCCGCAGCAAATCCGGCCGTGTTCTGGAGGAAGGACGTCATGTAGCTGGTGTACGTATAGAACGCCATTCCGCCGCCCGCCGTCAGCACGACAATCCAGAACGACTCTTTCGGATACCGTGTGAACAGCATCATCGTCTTGCCGCGATCCTGGACCGCCATCTCCGACGTGTTCTCGAACGACGCGGTCTCATGGATGCCGCGACGGATCCAGAAAACAACGACGGCGAGCGCTGCGCCGAGGATGAAGGGAATGCGCCAAGCCCACTCCGTTAGCTCTTCCACGCCCATCAGTTCGAGGAGCAAACGCAGCAGAAGCACTGCGGCAAGCTGGCCGCCGATCAGGGTCACATATAGGAAGCCAGACCAGAAGCCGCGATTGCCCTTACCAGCCATCTCGCTGACATACGTGGCGGAGGCGCCATACTCGCCGCCGACTGAGAGGCCCTGAAGCAGGCGCGCCAGGATCAGCGACAGCGCGGCGAGGAAGCCGACGCCCATATTTTCTTCAAACCACGCATAGCTCGGCGTCAGGCCGATCAGCAGCGAGCCCGAGCACATCATGAGGACTGACAGGGAGAGCGCGGCGCGCCTGCCTTTGATGTCCGCGTATTTGCCCATGAGGAATGCGCCCACGGGACGCGCGAGGAAGCCGCCCGCAAAGACGAACCATGCATTCATCTGCTGGATGACGGGATCGTCGGCTGGGAAGAAGGCGGCCGAGAAGTAAATCACGAAGGCGCCGTAGACGAACCAGTCGAACCATTCGACGAAGTTGCCCGCTGATCCGCCCAGGATGTTGTACAGCCTGCGCCAAGGTGTCATAGGCGGTCCGCTCAATGGCGGCGGCTTTGCCGCCATGGCGCCGGTTTCTTCTGACATCGTTGGTCTCCCTGTATTGTTGGCTCTTTCTCGGCCGAACCGGGCTCAACCGCCCTTCAAAGCTGCTTCCTGTCTCCGAAGCTGGTCAGGCATTGTACCAGCCAGCCAGTGGGCCCTGCATTCATGGAGGCAATAAGCTCTGCCTTACTCGACTATACCCCTGACAAGCCTGCCGCGCCTTCGTTGGCGATGCGCTGCGCATCCGCTTGTGTGAAGCCGAGTTCCACGAGAACCTCGATGGTATGCTCGCCCAGGCTGGGAGGTTCGCGGCGGATGTCGGCGGGCGTCCCTGTGAAGTTCACCGGATGCTGCAGCGTTGTGTAGCGGAAGCCTGCGTGATGATTTCGTTCATGGACAAAGCCGGTCGAGCGTAGATGAGGATCTTCGAGTACTTCTCGGAGTGTAGTGCAGCGAGCTGCCGGGATATCTGCCTTTCCGAGCAGGTCGAGCCACTCATCCGTTGTCTTGGTCGCGGCTACTTCTCCAACTAGCTGAAGTAGCGCTCCGATATTTGCGGTGCGGGCGGTGTAGTTCGAAAATCGCGGATCGGTAGTCATGATCTCGGGACGGCCACCGAGTTCGAAGAAGGTTACCCACTGCTTGTCGCTATAGGGCATGATGCCGATATAGCCGTCCTTTGTTGGGTATGGCTTGCGGTTCTGCGATGTCGTCCGGGTATAGGCCATCTGCGCCATTGGCGGGTTATAGGTGTGACCGTAAAGGTTCTCGACGAGGTTGAACGCTGTGAAGGCCTCCAGCATTGGCGCTTCGACGAACTGGCCTTTGCCCGTCTGGGTTTTCGCATACAGCGCGGCGATCGTGGCATACGCGGCATGAAGACCTACGACCTTGTCCGCCATCAGTGCGGGCATGTATTGCGGCGGGCCGCCATCGCGGACGTGAAAGAGGTCCGCGATACCCGAACCGGCCTGGATGAGATCATCGTAGGCCGGCTTTCCGGCATAAGGCCCTGTCGCGCCGTAGCCTGCGCAGTGAACGTAGATGATGTCTTCGCGGATCTTTTTGAGGTCGTCATAGCCAAGCCCGAGCCGCTTTAGCCCTTCCATTCGGACATTCGTGAAGAACACGTCCGACTCTTTTGCTAGTCGCTTGATCGCCTCGAGGCCGTCAGCAGTTTTTAAGTCGAGCAAGATCGCTCGTTTGTTCCGATTGCAGGCCATATAGATGGCGCCTAGGCCCGGCGAAGGCGATGGGCCGGCGTGACGGACGATGTCACCATCACCGTTCTCGACCTTGACGACATCCGCGCCCATGTCGCCCAACAGTTGGGTCGCATACGGTCCAAGCACGACCGCTGACAGGTCAAGAATCTTAACGCCCGCGAGCGGGCCAGTCGACAACGCTACCAAACTATCCTCCCGACGCCGCTGTAGTCGCGGCATTGCCCCTGTCCCACTGCCCGATGCAGTGCGATCTATTTCTGCAGAAACCTGATCACGCACCCCGCCCTCAACCACGTGCGACAAGGTCTGCTGGAGCGCGATCCGTGAACTTTGGGCTCACTATTCAACAGCTGCTCAACTGACGAGCCAGCGCCGCATCGCCATTTGAGTATGGGGGCGCGTCCCTGCTCTCCGGTTGCGGAAAAAACCTGGGTACTATGTGCGACCACGCGTGACCTTCTCTCCACCGAACCAGTTGTCGGGAAGATTCAGATGCAGGTCCAATATCAATATCGCGGCTGACGATATCCAACGCGTAATAGCTCTATGAGCTGGTGAACTTGAGAACGCCGTCCTCAAAGCTTCGCGCTAGGTGATGCAGGATATCCTGTTGAGCATCAGTCACCGCGCATGTGCAGGATCAAGACTCTTCCGTCTACGAAGCAATCAACGCCGTCACCGACGTGAAGTGCCATACTCAGATCGACAGATTCTTGTTTGAATCAGTATTGGACGAGACTCGCAGCGGAGGCTTTTTTGCGCCCACTGGCGTGCCCTCCCCACACCAGTGTCCTTCCGTCAAAACGCCCCGCGTTGGCGGGAGATAACTTCGCCGGTCCAGAGTTGAGTCTTTGGACCGGCAATCTTCTTTGCCCTCAACTCAACGGAACAAAGCAAAAGCGCAGCAGCTCGATCAAGCTACTGCGCTTCTGTCATAGTCGGTGTCGCGCGCCTCGAAGCGCGCGACTTTAGCGACTTCGCTAGAAAGTCTTCTTGACGGAGACTTCGAACATCCGGCCCAGAGCATTGCCCATAAGCGGATCAAAGCCCAAATCCTGCTGGACACGCGGTGGATTGCGATCAAACAGGTTCAGTACGGACGCCGAGAGTCTGAGGTCGTCGTACATGTCCCAAAGCCACGTCACATCGGCGACAATCCACTCCTCACCATTCTGACCGTATATGACGCCCGGCCGTTCGTCCTTGACGGCGCTGACATAGTTCACACCAAGGCGGACACTGTGCGTATCCAAACGATACGTCGCTGCTGCATTTGCCCTGATCTTTGGAGCCGCATCGGCAGAACCGGAAAAGTTGAGGTAACCCAACCTGTCATCGGATGGCGTGATGGTCACGCCGTCAAGGATCGTGGCGCTTCGCTCCAACTTGGAAAGGAAGGTGCCGGTAAAGTCTAGCCTCAGATCTCCAGGGCCAACAGCAAGCTCGTAGCTGCTTTGCACGTCAAAGCCTGCGGTATGCACACCAGGTCCGTTGCCGAGATCGGTAGTGACGACCGCGAGCTGGTCAGAGTGGGTCGCACCCTGTACGCAAGTTCCGCCGGGGGATGACACCGTGTCGTTTAGCAGGACACGCGTAAGGAACTGACTCGAGCAGTCAGCGTAGAAGAAGCCCGGCTGTCCTGGGACGGCTGCGCCTGAGAATACTGCATCCGCGATGTCATCAATGGTGGCAAGGGCTCCGATCTCGTTCTCAGTCTCGATGTCGAAGTAGTCGATGATAAACGTGAAATCATGCTCAGGCGCGAAGCCTTCCGATCTCCAAATGACGCCGGCGTTCCAGGCCGTCGCCGTTTCTGGCACCACGTTGTCCACCGTGCGTGTGATCAGTCCACGCCACGTAGAAGCAGCCTGTCCGACGCTTGTAACGTCAGAGGTTACATTCCCAGGGATAAGGGTCGCCGGTGGCGCCTGGTAGTTTGTGCCATAGGAGCCGCGGAGCGAGATCGGCCCCCAGACGTCCCATTTGCCGGAGACTTTATAGACGGTTGCACCAAAGCCACCTGAGAATTCCTCGCGGCGCACGGCAGCTTGCAGATTCAGATTGTCGAACACCGGGATCTGCGCTTCGCCAAAGACCGAGAACTGCTGCTGGTCGCTGTAGTCCGACGGATCAAGCGTGCGGAATGTGTCGGGGCCCGGGCGATCGGCCGTGCAACCGGTAAAAAGCGGATCCTGCTGGGAACGGGGCGTTTGAGGAACAGGCTGAACCTGTCCGTTTACCAGCACGCCGCTCGTGAAGTTCACTGGCCAGAGACACGGGATGGAGCCGTTAACAAAAGCGTTCGTGTTGTTCTCCCGGTACTCGAACTGACGGCCTTGCATACCGCCTGCGAGTGCCAGATTGCCTCCGGGAAGCTCAAAGGGTGTCTCAGCTGAGAAGATCAAGTCGATTGTCAGATCGGAGGAGGTGCTCTCGATCTGGTGGGGGTCGTTGATCCAGTCCACGACTTCGCGCGAGTTCTCCGCGCCCGGCACGTAGACCGGGTTCGCGAGATCAAGCGTCCAATGTTTCACGGTTCCGGACGCAAACGGGTTGTACCAGAGGCAGCCGTTCGTGCCGGCGGCCCCCGGATTCTGCGTTCCAAATTTCAACGGATCGAGGTCAGCGGCATTGCAGGAAGGGCCGCCGAATCCATTCAAAGCCTGCTGGATCTTGTAACCGATCTGGCCGGGGAACTCGAAGTAGTCGATCGCCTGGTTGTAGGTGACGCCGAAATCGAAATTCACATCGCGGAAATCACCGAACCCGTCTCCCAGACGCCCCTTTACCCAGCTTGCTACACGCCACGTCTGGTTGTCGGTAATCTGGTTGATAGACGCGTTTGGGCCAAGGAATGGGCTGCCGCCAATGCCGTACATCCGATAGTTCTGCGGCGACACCGCCCATACATCTGCGAAGTTCGGCGCTGCGGACAGACCACTCCTGTTTGCGAACTCCATGAAGTACGGATTTTCACGCGGCACATAGATCTGGAAGGTCGAGCCTGGCGCCCGTGCAGGGCCGCGGATCATGGAGTTGCCGGGCGAGAGGTTCGTCTGGAATTTGACTTGGCTGTAGAGACCTTCAACGTGGAATTCGACGTCGTCATTCAGCGCGGTGTTGAGCTGAGCGAACGCGCGATACACGTTCTGGTCATCGACCAAGCGGTAGTGCGGAACAGCCCAATTGATCCAGCAAGCTGTAGGCGTGTAGTCGCCAGCGATCGCTTCGCAGGATGACTCTGTGAAGTCGCGATAGGTGCCCGCGACAGGCGTACCGAACTCGCCGTTACGCGTATTGCCGTCAAGCCCATTGGCTCCAGGATATGCTGGACGATCGGTAAACGCGGTGTAGACGCCCAGATTTGAGAAGCTGGACCACCCCGCAGGGTTCACGGAGCGATTCAGAGATTCTGCCACGAAGCTGCGGTCGCGCGCGTTGAGCGGCGACGTGTGCTCCCATTCGAGCGCAAACATGAAGTTGGAATCGCCTTCACCCATGCCGCCAAGGAGGCTGAGGCCGTAGTCGCCATCGGAATCTTGGATGTACTTGTAGCGTGCGCTGGCCTCGATACCGACAAACGATTCGCGCGTAACGAAGTTCACCACACCACCAGACGCGTCAGCACCGTAGGTAACAGCCGCGCCATCTTTCAGCACGTCGATGCGAGCGATGGCGGCAGCTGGCATGTTGTTGACGTTTTCGCTGGCGCGACGGCCATTCAGCAGCGTCAGGGTCTTGTCGGCGCCAAGACCACGCAGGTTGTATTGGACGTCTGCATTGCCCCCGGTCGCGGAGTTGGAGCTACCGCGCGTCGGGCCTGCGATCGATAGGCTCTTAGCAAAATCGAGGGCCGACGGAGAGCCCCGCTCTGCCAAGTCGTCCAGCGAGAATGTCTCTACCGGCAGAGCGTCATCAATCGGCGTGCCCGAGAACAGTGAACCGGTCACGACGACGCGATCCTCATCAGTCGGGGCTTGTGCAACGTCGGCGTCGACCTGAGCCGGCAGTGTGTCGACCTGCTGCGCCCAAGCAGCCATCGGCATACCAAAAAGGCCAGCAAGAATGGCGGCGCTCGAAACGCCGCGTAGAGTCCGTTTCATGATGTTCCTCCCGAATTCCCTATGCATCGACGGTCCTCGCCACGATGCTTTGATGGACCTTGGGAAAGCTCGTTTGTGCGGTCCAATATTATCTGAGCTGCCTTTAATACCTGTTCAGTATCATTAGACCTTCAGACCCTCGCGCGCGTCGCACAGGACAAAGTTTCGACACGCACGGCTGGAGGCCATGCTGTCGTGAACCGCGTAAGGGGCTCGCCTCGCGCGCGTAACCGCTCACGGCCTATTCAAAAAATTGAGAGATGCCGCGGGACGTTCTCTCCGACCGTGGCATCGATGCCTACACTGCAAGATCGTAGTGCAGTGCGCGATTTGGATGACGAATGCTGCGAACACCAGGCCAGGCGTTGAACATCGGGGTTGAGGAGCATTTTGACGCAGCCCACTTCGGTCAAAGCTATCGTGCGGCCTTTTGATCCACCGCGAGAAGCTGAGCGAGTTTCCAGAAATGGGCGACGAGAGGAGACGTGTCTCGGTGCCGCCGCACGAGCGACAGTCCAACCGGGATCCGCTCATTGTTGCAGGTCAGGGGAACGAGACGCACATCCGGTCGTACGCCCTCAATCTTTGGCACCAGTGCGACACCGATCCCCATACTCGCTAGAGACAATACGGTCTGCAGCTGCGCGCCCGTATGCGCGATCTTGGGAAGGAAACCGGCATTTTGGCACGACAGCAGGAAAAGCGACCACATACCGGCGGCTTTTCGATCGAAGTAGATGAACGTTTCGTCTGCTAATGATTCCAGTCGAATAACCTGTTCATCGGCCAACCTGTGATCGGCCGCAACTGCGACGACGAGCTCCGTGCGCTCGAGAGGCATCGAGTCCAGCGGAGTGACTTCAGCCAAGGGTGTCCGGACGATGCCCAGATCGAGCGAATTGGCCTCGACCCCCCGCAAACAATTTGCCACGCGGGCCTCTTCGAGAACGAGATCGACCGCAGGAAGAGTGCTTCGGAAAGACGAGGCGAGCTGCGGGATCAAGCTGTAACAAGCCGATCCGACGAAACCGACCCTGACCTGACCGCGCTTGCCATCGGTTACCGCGCTGACCACCTCTCTAATTTCATCAGCACTTGTGACCGCCTGCTCCGCCAGCGGCAACGCGGCCTCCCCGGCCGCCGTGAGGCGAACGCCGCGGTGGTGACGCTCGAATAGCTTTGCCTTCAGCTCGTCTTCGAGCTTTGAGATCGACACTGATAGCGGCGGCTGCGCAATATTCAGTTCGTTGGCCGCACGGTGAAAGTTGAGCGTGCGCGCCAAAACCAAAAACTGTCGAAGTTGTCGCAGTTCCACCAGCTGTCTTCCATATCCTGAGCTGTTCGAGAAACAGCCTGGGACGTGGAGCTGTCAACCATCAAGACGTTCGCAAGATTGGGGCTTGGGTATGGCTACCCCAACGGCGTAGCCACAAAACACCCCATGAGGCCAACCATGTCGCGGGCGCCGCACCCCGCGACACTGGCCGTACCCGTTCTATAAAATGCTACTGCGGATACTTCGCGGTGACCGCCTCGACGAACCCATTGAACGCCGCCTCCGATGCAGCGTCCGTCGCTGTCGGATAAGCGCTCTGCGTCACGATTATGAGATCACGTGAAGGGTCGATCCAGATATTTTGGCCAAAAATGCCGCTAGCGTAGTACGCTGGCCCATCTGTCAGCCACCATTGATAACCATAGCCTTTGTCTGCTGACGATGGCGCCGTCGCTTGCTGGATCCAGCTATCCTCAACGACTCTGGCTTCACCAACCTTCGCGCCATTCAGGAAGAACAGACCGAAGCGCGCGAAGTCGCGCAGCGTCGCCGAAATACAGCATCCCGCATATTCGTTTCCGACAGAGTCGAGCATCCAGTAGGCGTCGGCTTCCATCCCATACGGCTTCCAGATTTTCTCGGAGAGATAGTCGGCCAAGTGTTTGCCAGTCGCGGCTCGCACGATAGAGCCGATGAGATGCGTCTCGCCGGTTTTGTACGAGAACTTTGTTCCTGGCTCCGCTTCACGAGGAAGTTTGGACATGTAGGACACCATTGCATCCGGGTCGGAATCGGCGACCGCGGACCGGATCCGGCCAACATCCGATTTGGGATCAGCGTAATCTTCGCTCCATTTCACACCGGACGTCATGTTGAAGATTTGACGAAGCGACACACCGTCATAGCCGGAGCCTTTAAGCCCCGGCAGGTACTTGGTCACGGGGTCGTCCACGCTATCGATATAGCCGTCCTTGATCGCCACACCCGCCAGCGTCGAGGAGATCGACTTGCCGACCGAGAAGCTCGTCCAGCGTTGGCCCGGCCCGTAGCCAAGACGGTACTCCTCCAGCGTGACCATGCCCTTGTGCATCACCATCATGCCGGCGACGTTGTTCCGCTTCATGAACGTGTCGATGTTCCAAGTCTCTCCCTTGTACTCGTAGGAAACCGACAATCGCTGGGGAGAAACAGGCAGCTGGCGGGGGCTGCCGCCAGCTTCGATGACACGGGTCTTGTAGATTTTTTCGATGTTCCGATATCCGACCAACTGCTCCTCAGGCGTCCAAAACAGGTAGCTGCCATTTGCATCCGGCTTTGGAAGCATGATGTCGGCGATCTCTGCAGCGGACTTTTGTCCCGCCGTCGACTGCTCTGGAACAGCGGCGCAGGCGACCAGCACAGCGCAAGCTGAAGCACAAAGAGACAGCCGAGTCAGATTCAGCAGGTTGGGCGTCAACATCATTCAATATCTCCCTCTATCGAACGCCGGTCACTTCATCGCGCCTTATCTCATTCGAGACAGCAAAAGCGCGCGCCAACGTTTAGAACCTTGTTCAGTCCAACTAAAAGAGCAGCGCTGTTCGGCGCCACGTCAACCTCTGACGATTAGCTACCTGCCCGAGCCTATCGCTCGGCATGTACTCAGTCGCCAATCTCGTACCTCGACCACCGTCCAACTTACGGCACGTTGTTCGACGCATCGCAATTGTGAGGAGGGCCTCTCTAGGCGGTCCAATACTTTATATTCGTGGAGACTTACGGGTTATGTATCGCAGCGATGTGGATCGCTCAAACACACGGTAATCGCTGAAAATCAAACGCTTCATGGATCGCGTTCGGCTTCAGATTGCACAGAATGAACCTTGCTGCCCTGCAGCATCCAGTTCGTTGGTTGCATTTACCGCGCCTATGGAAGTGCAGGAAGCCATGACCTGCAGCCAACGCAAACGCGCATGAAGCTGACTGCGCAAATTATCGACCAAGCGAGACGGCCTTTCGATGCGGTAACTGCATTTGGGAAGGCTCGCTCACCAACCTGCTTGCGGCATAACCGAAGAGAACAGTCCTCAAAGATGAATGCCCTGCGCACGGGCTTAAGCGGATCGTGCGATACGCACCACGTTGAGTACGCAGACTGTCTACGTCCATCACGGCAATGCGGATGGAACGATCGCACTAAGCTGAACCGGCACCTGATCAGAACCTAATCCGCGACCGCTTCGACAGGATCGCCTCATCTCCTGCGATCATGAATTAGCGGTTGATAAAATGCGCTCAAGCGTGCGAGAGACCGCTCCCAAATTCGGAACACACGGAGAGATGACATGGCGCTCGATCTGGAGACGCGGCAGCAGCTGATCGAAACCGTTCGGCGCTTCGTCAGCGAAGTCTGCCGCCCGAACGAGCAGCTTGTTTCGGAGACCAATGTGATCCCCGACAATATCGTGCAGGAGATGCGCCATCTCGGTCTCTTCGGGCTGTCGATCTCGGAGGAGTATGGCGGGCTCGGGCTCACCATGGAGGAAGAGGCGCTGGTGATCCTCGAGATGGGTCGCACCTCGCCGGCGTTCCGTTCGACGTTCGGCACGAACGTTGGCATCGGCAGCCAGGGCATCGTGATGTTCGGCTCCGACGAGCAGAAGCATGAATGGCTGCCGAAGCTGGCGACCGGCGAAGCGATTGCGAGCTTTGCGCTGACAGAGCCGGATGCGGGATCGGATGCAGGCTCGGCCAAGACCAAGGCCGTGCGCGATGGCAATCACTATGTGCTGAATGGCGCCAAACGCTTCATCACCAATGCGGACAAGGCGACGATCTTCACCGTGATGGCGCGGACGGATGCGAACACGCCAGGGCCGAAGGGCCTGTCGGCCTTCATCGTGGAGCGCGACACGCCGGGCGTTTCGATCGGCAAGCCCGAGAAGAAGATGGGCCAGCAGGGCGCCAATGTCTGCGACGTGATCTTCGAGGATGCGCGCGTGCCGATCACGTCGCGTCTGGGCGAAGAAGGCGAAGGCATGAAGGTGGCGATGAGCGTGCTCGATCGCGGGCGGCTTCATATTTCCGCTCTCTCTGTCGGCATCGCGGAGCGGCTGGTCGAAGAGATGACGCGCTATGCGGCGGAGCGGAAGCAGTTCGGCAAGCCGATCATCGAGCATCAGCTCGTGATGGGAATGATTGCGGACTCATACGCTGAGGCGGCGGCGGGGCGTTCGATGGTTCTGGATGGCGTGCGGAAGTACGACGCGAAGGAGAAGACCACGCTCATTGCTGCGGCGACGAAGATGTTCTGCACGGAGATGGTGGGCCGCGTAGCGGACCGCGCTGTGCAGGTGCATGGCGGGGCGGGCTATATCGCGGATTATGCGGTGGAGCGCTTCTATCGCGATGTGCGCATCCTGCGGCTCTATGAGGGCACGACGCAGATCCAGCAGATGGTGATCGGCCGCGAGCTGCAGCGGATGGCGAAGGCGGGCGAAATCTGATTGTGGGTGTCGCGGGCCAGTTTGCTTAGACGGCAATTCCCGACGCGCGTATGCAAGGTACGGATTCCGCGGCGAAGGGATGGTGCGTCGCAAAAATCATTGGGGCGACCCCCACGTATGAGGGGTGAAGTCGATGGACTAAATATCCAACCACGCTGATTGATCCGGCGGAGCAACCTATAGAAATCGTTCTATTGGATAGGGTACGGGCTGTTTGCTTGGCATGTTGACCACACGTTTTGCAGCTCAGTCTCGATGAATGACTGGACATCAAAGGTTTCGCCAATCAACGGTCCAAATAGTGACGCAAATGATCGCGCCTCAATCCTCACATGTCTGGCAGTCGACAGCACGTAACCAACAAATCAGACTTCGCTGAACGAGCGAGCGCCGCCTTTCCACGCGTTTCCCGCCATTTCCGCTAGAGTTCCGGGGACACCGCGCCGTCGATCCTCAACGCCTTTAGAGGAGCCATAAATGCTAAACTTCCGACCCAACGACATTATCGGGATCAGGCAGGCGATCCGTCGCGAGCAGCTACGGGAAATTGTGCCACTTGCTGATACGACGATCTACGAGATGGAACAGAGAGGCGCTTTTCCAAGGCGATTTTACCTCACACCCCGGTGTCCCGCTTGGGATCTCGAAGAGGTCAACCTGTGGCTAGAAGCGCGCCGAAAGGCCACAAACGAAACGCCGCCGCACCCAGATGTGCGGCGGCGCCGAACCCGACCGGTTCGAAGCTAGCCCTGAGGATCGTGCGCGATCAGCTCGACGGCCGGCGGCAGGAATTTGGCGATGTACTTTTCACCGCTGATCCAGGCATCAACCATGTTGGACCACTCCTGCAGCATGTGTCGCCTTTGTGGTTCGTACTCTGCTTTATTGTAGACGCCCCGGACGGTGCGTCCGTGCTCGTGCGCGAGACATTTCTCAATCCAGTCGCTGTTGAATCCCACCTCGTTGAGCAAGGTCGACGCCGTCCGCCTCAGATCGTGCACGGTAAAGGGCGCCAGAGG
>Ga0075163_10010083_pt1 | contig 12368 bp, 9 predicted proteins | sample JI1023141ADNA_FD_71478 | JGI IMG/M metagenome (GOLD analysis project Ga0075163, IMG submission 71478) | Wastewater effluent complex algal communities from Wisconsin, to seasonally profile nutrient transformation and Carbon sequestration -... | ecosystem: Engineered > WWTP > Effluent > Algae...
TACCGCCTACGAGCTCAAAGATTTCGGTGCGCTGATTTTTCCAACGACAGCGGCTGAGGTAACCACCTTGTTGCAAGGCGAGTGGCTCGAAGAAATCGGGCCCAATATCGGATTTCAAACCACATTTGTTATTGATGCCAAGACCAGCAAGCTGATTTGGAAGCATTTACCGACCGACCCTAAGTTCCCCGATTCGGTGTACTCCGCGCAGATGAAGTCGATGCACGTTGTCGACGGCCACTTCGTCCTAGGTGGCGATCCCAACCAACAATTTTGGCCAGTCACACGCGATGTGATTTGGTTTCGCAGCTTGTCGCCGTATTGGGACAAGCTACGACGCGTGCACTGAGCTTCGACGCGGCGAAACGATTTTGGCACTTGCATCACCTGCCTGGTATCGTTAGGCCATGACGCGATGGGCATCGGCGATGATGGTGAGTTTGGCAATGGCGGCCGGAGGTATCGCCAATGGTGTCGCGACGGCCGCAGCGGCGCCGAAAGCACTGGCGGCAAAAACGAAGGTGAACAAGGTGCACCCTGTTGATGCGATGTTTACAAAGTATGTCGTCAAGCTGCCCGACGCCGCCACCGAGTCGGAAATGAACGGCATCACGATCGAGTGTCATAAAGGGGCGGGGGCCACACTCACGCTGCTGCGCAGCGCTGCTACAAAGTTACCCATCAAATCCGACGCTGACGTGGTGCCGGTGATCAAGTGGGCGTTTCACGCAGACCAATGCATTCGGTACATTGCGATCGAGGCGGTGGTGACCCAATTGGGCTACGACCGCAACCTGCTTTCGCTTACGAGTATGATCGATCCGGCAGGTGATCTGTTCCACGCGATCATGACGGCGCTGAAAACGCGGCTCGACACCAAACACATAACGTACGCCAGCAAAGACTTCGGCGCGCTGATTTTTCCGACGACAACGAGCGAAGTCGCCTCGTTGTTGCAAGGCGAGTGGCTCGAAGAAATTGGCCCCAATATCGGGTTTCAAACCACGCTGATCGCCGATGCGAACACCAGCAAGCTGATCGGGAAACACCTACCAACCGACCCGAAGTTCCCCGATGCGATTTACTCCGCGTCGATGAAATCACTCGCGATCGTCGACGGCCACTTTGTCCTCGACGGCGATCCGAAACAACAATTTTGGCCCGTCACCCACGACGTTGTGTGGTTCCGCGGCTTATCGCCGTACTGGCGCAAGCTGCGGCGCGTGCGCTGAGGGGCGCTAGCGTGCGCGAGTTTTGTTCACGCCACGCACTTTGCGTTTGTTGAGGCGGCTGGCGTCGAACAAGCGGCGCTCGGTGTGTTCGATCATCTGTTGCTGCGCTGATTTGGCAGTGCCGTTGGGCGAGCGCAGCACGTAACTGCCGTCGGATTGCATGTCCCAGGCGCCGCGTTGGTCGTTGAGCTGTGCATCCAAGATGATGCGCAGTTCTTGCTGTTGCTTTGCATCTTCAACCGGCACCAGCACTTCGACGCGCTTTTCCAAATTGCGTTGCATCGCATCGGCCGAGCCGATGTAGTACTCGGGCTTGCCGTTGTTGTGGAAATAGTAGATGCGGCCGTGCTCCAAAAAACGGCCAATAACGCTCACCACCCGAATGTTCTCGGAGAGGTCTTTGATGCCTGGGCGCAGCCGGCACGTATCGCGCACGATTAGATCGATTTGCACGCCGCGTTGCGACGCCCGATACATGGCACGAACCACGTCGACGTCTTCCAAGCCGTTCAGCTTCCACTGAATATGGCCGCGCCCGCCTTTGCTTTGGTTGGTGATTTCGCGCTCGATCTTTTCGAGCAGCGCCGATTTGAGCATCTTCGGCGCGACCAACAGCGAGGTATATTTGCGCCGCGGCTTGTAGCCGGTGGTCAGATAGTTAAACAGTTCGGTGAGGTCACGCCCAACTTCGTCGGCGCAGGTGAAGATCGCAATGTCACTGTAGAGCCGCGCGGTGCCAGCGTGATAATTGCCGGTGCCGATGTGCGCGTAGCGACGCAAGCCATCGAAGTCTTGGCGCACCACCAGGGTAACCTTGGTGTGCGTCTTTAAGCCGACGACGCCGTAGGTGACGTGAATCCCCGAGCGTTCCATCCGCGACGCCCACTTGAGATTGGCTTCTTCGTCGAAACGGGCTTTGAGTTCGAGCACTACAGCAACCTGTTTGCCGTTGCGTGCAGCGCGGATCAAATGTTTGATGACTTGCCCATCTTTCGAGGTACGATACAGCGTCATCTTGATCGCGCGCACTTTGGGATCGTCGGACGCTTCACGCAAAAATCGTTCAACCGATTGTTGGAACGATTCGTACGGGTGATGCACAAGCACCGTTTTAGCGTCGCGAATCGCATGAAACACATTGCCGTCGCTGAGCAGTTCCACCGGTGGGCAAGGCGCATGCGGCGGGTCGCGCAATTCGGGAATGTCGAGCGTGGCCAGTTCCATCAGGTCGCGTTGGCCCATCATGCCAACCGCATCAAACACGTCGCTGACCTCGTCGAGGCCAAGCTCATACGCCAGGCGGCCACGCAAGTGCGGTGCCATCGCGCGATCAACTTGCACCCGAACCACTGGCGCAAATTTGCGCTCACGCAGTTCGAATTCGATCATTTCCATCAAGTCTTCGGTTTCTTCTTCGTCTGACTCCGTGATGGCATTACGTGTCACTCGAAACAGCGAACAGCTTTCGATTTCCATGCCAGGAAACAGCAAGTCGAGGTTGTTGGCCATCACGTCGGCGAGATCCACAAACGTGCGTGATGCACCAATGCGAATGAACCGCGGTACCGTGGCGCCGACGGGAACTTTGACCCGCGCGAGCAACTGTTCGGGGTCTTTGGGGTAGTGCAGCGTCAGCAGCAGATTGAGCGACAAGTTCGAAACAAACGGAAACGGGTGCGCCGGATCCATCGCTTGCGGTGTGACCAGCGGGAAGATGTTGCGCACGTAGTGTTCGCGCACCCACGCTTGGTGAAACGAGTCGAGTTCGCGATACGGTACGATGCCGACATTGAGCGCGCGCAGCTCACCGAGCGTGCGTTCCAAGATTTGCGCTCGCCGCGCTTCGAGATGTGTGATTAGCTCGAGGCAGTCGGTGATCTGCTGCGCAGGGCTGCGGCCGTCAGCCGTGATGGTTTGCACTTGCGCGCCAACTTGTTGCTTGAGACCGCCGATGCGTTTTTGAAAAAACTCATCAAGATTCGATGCAACGATGGCGATGAACTTCAGGCGCTCCAGCAACGGCACCCGGTCGTCGTCGGCTTCGTGCAACACGCGCCAATTAAAATTGAGATAGGTCAGTTCGCGATTGAGATACAGGTCGCTGCTGGCCAAATCATTTGGCGTCTGCTCCGCGAGCCCTGGTGCGGGCGGCGTTCGGCTCGAATCCCAGACGCGGTCGCGCGCGTCACGTTTGCCATCGCCGTCGGGCGCGTTGTTGCGTAGCTCAAGCACCTCTGCGATGCGATGCACCCCAGAATTTTCAGGCAAACCCATTACTCTAAATTATACCGGGGATCGCGGAGCAATGATCGCTGCAACGTGCGTTGTCGCAGGAATGTCACGCAGTGGCTGGCAGCGGCATATCAGGTGCTAGTGGCAAGCGCGTGATGCCCGTTGGCCGAATCACCAAAATCGTTGTATTGCCAATGTGATACGGCCATGGCTCGGCGGCGTCGGCTGGCCAGTACCGAAAGGTTGGCTGGCCAGGCGTCGTCTCAAATACAAGCCGCCGCAAGCGGGTTTCGTAGCTAATGCCAGGCGCCAAGCGACGCGTCGACGCCTGGCGATCGGCTTGTTGCGCTGCCGCAGGCACCTCGGTTTTGCTGCCATCAACCGCACGAAACGCATGAAACCCATCGAGCTGTTTTACCCACACCACGCCATCGGCCACGCCGGCATCAACAATTGGCGATTTGCCTAAGTCAGCTTGCCAGCCTGCGGCGCCGCTGCTGACATCAATGCTGGCGATCGCGTTGTTGTCGGGGCTGCTGATCAACTCAAACGCACTTTCGTCGTCGGTGACGGTAATGACTTCACCACAGTGCGAAGTTGGCGAGACCGGCCGGTCTTTGCCGAGCAGCAATGCGCCGAGCTTGCGGGAATCCGTTAGCGATAATCCGAAAACTTCTGATCTGCCGCGTCGTGCGATTCGCACGGTCATGGCAGTTTTTGAAATACCAATCGCTGGTGCGCCAACGCGGCCTGCGTAGTGTGGAATCATCGCTTGCCAGAGCAGCTTATTTAGCCGTGTGACTTCGATGAAGTTGCGATCGGTACCGGTTTGTTCGCGAATCGCGATGAACGAATTGTCGTCGAGCGCGACGCCATCGATGAACTTACCAGGCGCAGGCCGCACATGCAGCATGAACCAAATGCCAACTGCGGCAGCTGCTACCCCAACAATCACAACCAAGGGGCCAAGCAGGCCAAGACGAGCGCGCATGCGGCACCTTATGGTTAGCTACCAGCAATATCAACGGCGACTAATTGTCGCAGGGATATCGAGGATTACGACGGACCAACAGGCTTGCCGCCTGCTGGAGGATTGGCGTGGTCAAACTTCTTGGGTTTGGTGAGCCCGCCTGGCTGTTCGCCGTTGATTTCTTTGGAGCTCGCCAACACTTTGCGGCCGGTTGCAAAAAACACGGTGATCTTGCCGGACTCGACAATTTCGACGGTGCCAGTGCCGAACGTTGGATGTTCGATGCGATCCGCGACAGTGTATTTAGCCGATGCGCGATAAGGCACGGGCTCTTTGTTCATGTCGGCTTGCACCGAGGCACGCTCAAACCGCTCGACTGGATCACGCGGCGCGCGTGGTGCTTTAGGCGCCTTAGGCGCCTTCGCTTCGGCTGGCGACTTGTAGCGGTGGTAGCCTTTGCATTGTTTGCATTGCACCTTGACGATCTTGTCGCCATCTTTGGCGAAGACCACATGCCAGACGTCGCCGCACTTGGAGCACAGAGACTCGATATCAGATCCAACGGCAGCACTCATTTGGCGGCATCATACTCATTTGCGGCCAACTAGCACTTCGTTTGTAGGGTTTTGATCGTGTTCCTAGGGAATCATAGTCATTCGTAGTGCTTGACCATGCGTTGCAAATACCATCTATGCGTCATTTGGACCTTGTTTGCGGCGCGCGCATCTCATAGCGTCGAGCCATGAGTCAGGTGGCGGCGGATGCACTAGCATCGCAAGGCAACCAGTTATTGCAAGCCGAGCAGTATGTGCAGGCCTGCAATTGCTTTGAGCGTGCTGTTGCCATTTTTCCATCGCATGACATCGCGTGGAAAGGCCTGGGGCATGCCTTGTATTTTCTGCGGCAGTACACCGAAGCGGCACGCGCTTTCGACCGCGCAATTGGACTGCGGCCCAATAGCGCAACCGCGTTGTGGGGTGGCGCGTTGGCGCACGCCGAGTTGCGCAATCGGGTGGTGACGCAGAACTATCTATTGCGCACGCTGGAGCTGCAGCCAACGTGGATCGAAATGGTGAAAACCACGCCGCAGCTTGCGCCGTACGTGCAGTTGTCGAATTACGCACGCGAACGCTTACGCGCCAAGCTTGGCCAGTTTGCAGCCAAACGTTATCGCCACGCGACCAACCGTGGCCGCGCTGTAGAAGTAGGCCAAATCGTTGGTTCACCGACGGACAATCACGCCACCTATGTCACCATTGGCCTCAGCGACCATGCGTGGATCGACCCCGCATGGCCAAGGTTGGAGCTGTTGCTGGTTGGCTCCAGCGACGTTCGCGAAACCGAACTATGCGGTCAAATTCTGGTCAACGCGGCGTTTCACTGCATGGATAACAATTTCCATGTCACGCCTTCGGCGGTCATCCGCGATTTGGTTGGCGTGCTGCAGTTGGGCGACTTGTCGCAGCATTTTCCCCATGCATACTTTACCGAACCCGTGGCATGGCCAATGAGCATGACGATCGACGCGGGGCCACCGGAGATTCGGGTCCTGCAGGTGGTGCCAATCTCGGAGCCCGAATATCAATATTGGCGCGAACACGGAGTGCAAGCGTTTGCTGCACTATTGCAAGCGCGGCGAATTGACGTAGCGAATCTGCAGCGCCCAAGCGCTGTGTAATTTGCACGATCGTGGTGCGAAGCGATTGACCCGCGACGCAAGGTCTAGCAAGACTGCGCCCATGCCTCTGCTAATGCGCATCGACACCGACAAAGAAATCGGCCAAATCACTGACAAGCAGCTCGCATTTTTGGTCGAGCAGCTCGAAGAAGAACACGACGAAGACCAAGACTATTACATCGACCGCGACACCTTGGAATTGCTCAGCGACAACGGCTGCGATCCTGAGCTGTTGGTGATGCTCGAAAAAGCCATGGGCGATGATGACGAGATGGATATCGCCTGGGAATAGCTCGCGAAATCAAATACTTGTCGTCTAACTAAAATGTCGCACTTGCAATCGGCGCCAAGGCTCGGCACACTTGCCGAGTGTTCAATGGGCGGTTGCAGCAATGGTCGCGTGATCTGCGTTCACTGAGCCGCACGTTGTTGGGCCAACCCGCCCCAGCGTTGTTGCGCAGTGGTCGCGTTGGCGGTGCCCCGGCCGTGGTGCGAACGGTGCGCGCAACGGTTGTGACACGCACGGTAGAAACGCCGGACGCCATTTCGTTGGAGTTGCGCAGCCTCGACGGTGCATTGCCTGCAGCCTTGCCGGGCCAGTTCGTGACGGTTGAGCTCGACGGTGATGCGCCCAAGCGTGCATATTCGATCGTCGCGCAGCCGGCGCCGGAGCGCGTGGTGATCGCCGTCAAACGCATTGCCGATGGTGCGGTTTCGCCGCAGATGCATGCCTTGCAGGTTGGTGAAACGCTGCGCTTGCGTGGGCCGCTTGGGTTGTTTGTCGTCGAGCCGGATATCGCGCGCGCACAGCAATACCTGGCGATTGCAGGTGGCAGCGGTATTACGCCCATGGTTGCGATCATTGAAGCGCTGTTGGTGTTGGAACCACAAAGCCGCATCGCGTTGATTTACGGCAATCGGTCGGCGGCAGATACGATGTTTCGCAGTCGCTTGCGCGACGCCGCCGCGCGTTCCAATGGTCGGCTGCGAGTGCAATTCGTCGACGAAGCGTGGACGGCTGACAGCACTGAAACCAGTAGCCAAGGTCGCCTCGACGAAGCGACGCTGCAACGCGAGATTGATCACGCTGGCATGGCAGCGACGGCGATCGCATTGTTGTGCGGCCCAACTGCAGTGATGCAGCACGCGCGCAACGTCTTGCGTGGGCGTGGCTTTGCCGAATCGCAGATTCGCGAAGAACGGTTTGGTACGCCGCAGGCAACCGTGCGCAGTCGAGGCGCCGGCACTCATACGGCTGCCGTTTTCGTCGGCACGCAGCGCTATCAATTTACGGTTGCGCCAACCCAAACGCTGCTCGAAGGTGCGCAAGCTGCAAACGTCCCCATGCCGTCGTCGTGCACGATGGGTGGTTGTGGCGCATGTGGTATCGACGTTGAACAAGGCGAACTTGTGCACGATGAACCCAATTGTTTGACGGTGGCGGAACGTGCGAGTGGCAAAGGCCTAGCGTGCGTGGCGCGATTGGTGTCTGATTGTGTGGTGCGTGTTCCTAACCAGCGAGGTCCGCGATGAAGAAGGCAGATTCGACAGCTTTGTTTTCGGCTCGCATGCTCGAAAAATTGCCACTGCCGGTGCGCAACTCGCTTGATCGGTATGGTGAGTGGTTGGGCTTAGCACGCGAAGTGGAAACGGTTGCCGTGGCGAAATCGCTGGCTCCGTCGTCGCTGCGGGGGTTGATTTTGCGGCGCGGTAAACAAGGTGTGCCGACGGAATTCCAAGCGTCGCATCGCGCTAGCATCGACTGGTCGTGTCCGTCGGATCAGCCCGAGATGGCCGAGTTGTACGCGCGCGCCAAACGCGGGCAGTGGGACGGCGATTCGTTGCCTTGGCACACCAGCGTTGATCTCGACGATCCAAACCTGCATCTGTTGCCGATCGACGGCCTCGATATCGGCGTATTGGAGCGCAATGGCGTGAAGCTCAACGCCAAAGAAATTCAAAAGCTGACGCAAAGCATGGCGGCGTGGATGTTGTCGCAGTTTTTGCATGGCGAGCAAGGCGCGCTGATGGCAGCTGCGCAAGTGACCGAGTGTGTGCCGTTCTTCGATGGCAAACTTTACGGCGCAACCCAAGTGGTTGATGAAGGCCGCCACGTTGAAGTGTTCCGGCGCTATCTCGACGAGAAACTCGAAAAGACCTACCAGATCAATGACAACTTGTTTGTCATCATCGATGCGCTGATGCGTGACGCGCGATGGGACATGAAGTTCCTTGGCATGCAGATCATGGTGGAAGGCCTCGCCTTGGGTGCATTTAGCATCATGTACAAAATGACGGCGGAGCCGCTGCTTAAAACGCTGTTGAAGTATGTGATTCAAGATGAAGCGCGCCACGTGCACTATGGTGTGGTCGCGTTGCGCGAACACATCAAAGAATTGTCAGAGCGTGAGCGCCGCGAACGCGAACAGTGGACCTTTGAAGTGGCGTTGCTGATGCGCAATCGCTTCATGGCCTACGAAGTCTACGAAGAATGGTTCGAAGGCCGCATGCCACGCGCTGCATGGCGCGAAATGATCGAAAGCTCGCCGGCGATGCGCGAATTCCGCCAAGTAATGTTCTCACGCTTGATGCCTAACTTGCGCGAGATTGGCTTGATGTCGCCGAAGGTCACAGCCGACTATGATCGGGTTGGGCTGTTGAAATACGCCAGCGGCGCGTCGGCATCGCAGCTCACTGGCGAAGCGATGGTGGCAGCGTTGGAACAAAGCCCGCGTTGGTCGGCAAGCGCAGCGTAGGCTCGGCGTACTTGAACTACAGAAACGGCACCACGCGAACCAACCCGTAGCTAGCGGTAGCTACGTAGGTAAACAGCAGAACTGGCACCCACCAGGTTGCGAAATCAAACGGTGCCAAGATGCGGCGTGGTGCTGCCGTTACTTCGGGTACTTTGGCATTGTCGCGGCGCGCGCGTGCACGTGCTCCGCCGAGGGTGCTAAGCAGGAGCGCTAGGCCCAACGGGCCGTAGATGATCCAGCCTAGCCAACGTGCGGCCCACCAGTCGGGCCACATCACAGGCAGTGAGCTGCGATCTCGATCACCAGCCGCGCGCAGGTAGTCCCAAATATCAAAGTGGTCAGTGCGCGCTAAGTTGGCGTCGAGCGTGGCGTAGCGACCTTGGTCATCGGCAATGAAATAGCCGCCGTGGCCATTGGGCTGCACCGTGAGTGGCGGTGGCGCCGCATTGGATGCAAATTTTGGCGGCAGACTAGCAACTGCGCGTGCGTTGCCAGGGGTGAACACTTCGTATTCGTTGCGGCCGCCTTTTTTGTACGTGAGGTCGATGGTTTTGCCGTCGACAACGAAGCGGCGCGTATCAGCTCCAATTACGTCGGCCGTTAGGTAGCGCAACGTGGCGCCTTCCCAGCTCACGGCGCGCGGAGCCCACATGCCGCTGTCAATCGCAATGGGCTGGTCCCAGCCTACGTCGTACAGCGTGCTATTATTGCGATTCCCTAGAAGCATCAATCGACCAATCGCGATTTGCGGCGGGAACGATTCGTGGCGTATCTCGCTGGTAAAACAAGTCTGCGCGTTGTCAGCACCAACCCAGCATTGAGTCGGCTCGCCCCAACGGCCGCGGCTCAGCCACCACTGCCCATTGTGAAACGTGATTAATCGACCACAGGTCATTAGACCTGCAGTTTCTGGTGACGGAGGCGGATCCCAACAAGAGGATGGATTCGGCGCCGGCAACTCGCGGCTCGTCCCGTTGAGGTGCAAGCCCAGAATCGTAAACTCATCTTCAGCAGCTCCTAAACTGCGCATGGCTTGTAATTCGCCTTTTACCCACGCTAGTCCGCCAAAACGCTGGCGATTCTTTTGCCCCTGGGCTTGTTGCAGCCAGCCATCGGGCCCGCCGATCGCTAGGTTAGTGTTGTCAGTAAAGCCGAATCGGTTATCGTCGAGCGGTAAAAATAGCGAGTCCCAGCTGTAGTTGGTCGGATATTTCAGCGCGGCGATGCCACGCGCATAGTCCATTTCCCAAATGCCCTCGCTTGGCTGTGTAGTAGCGTGGAGATCATGGCAATTCAATAGTGCTTTTGTGCCGTGCAGAATGTGCGTTCCATCGCAAATCCCTCCGGCGAAAGCATACCCGCGCGGTGAGCCGTCGCCATGGCCATCCCATTCCATCTGCGGGACATCCCATCGCACACCCCGCAATTCGGTTGCTGCATTCCACGTCAAATACCTGAACCAGCCGTAGCCCGCGATGCCAAGCGCAATCGCTAGCAACAACCCCGATGCGATGCGCAGCTTCATGCTGCGATGGTACATCAACCAGCAGCGCCGCCAGACGAATCCGACCGGTGGTGCGATGAAAGTGGCGCGCAACCGCAACGCCGTTGCGGTATGTTGCAGCTACGAGCCCACGCATGTTGCCGCCTTCCTCGCAACGCCTGCTGCACTCACTGCAACGATGGGCGCCGTTGGCGTTGCTGTTGCTGGTTGGGTTGGCGATCGCAATAGCAACGGTTGTGACGGTTTATAACCACACCGCAACGATGGGTTTTCCCCTCGACGACAGTTACATATACCTAACCTACGCGAAGCAGTTTGGGCGGGCCGAGCCGTTTTCGTACTTTCCAGGTGGCGGTTATTCCGCAGGTTCGACCAGCGTGATCTGGCCGATGTTGATGGCGCCGTTTTGGACGTTGGGCGCGCGCGGGCACGCCTTGGTTTGGGTGTCGTATGGGCTTTGCACAGCGTTGCTGCTGGCGACGGTAGCGACGGTTTTCGCCATTGTGCGGCGCTACGCGGCTTCTACCAGTGGCGCGGTGCTGTCGTGCGTTGCGCTGCTTGCGATTGCGCCATTTAGTTTTACCTCGCTTTCGGGAATGGAAGTGGCACTTGCAAGCTGGCTGTTGGTGACCATCATTTGGTTGCTGGGCCAGCAACCAAGCGACGAAGGACCTCGATGGTCATTGCTGGCGTGCCTAGCAGCAGCAGCATTATCGCGGCCAGAAGCCTCGCTGCTAACCTTTGGGGTGGTTGTTATTGCGACGTTGCAACGGCTGCGTCGTCGTCGGTGGCGTGCTGCAGCTTGGTGGGCCGCAGCGTTAGTGCCGCTGGTAATGTGGCTTACTGCAAACAAATTGTTGGCTGGCAACTTGTTCCCGAACACCGGCGTCGCCAAGAGCCATTTCTATTTGCCAGGTTTTTCGTGGAACTATTGGTTCGACGTGTTGCACACCGGTCGCATCGAAATGCGGCGCGCTCTCTTTGAAGGAGCCGATAGTCCGCTGCCATGGCCCTCGTACTTTGAGATCACGTGGCTGGTGGGCGCTGCCGCCATCGCGGTGTGGGCGTACCGCGAAAAACGTTGGCTCACGGGCCTTGTCATGATCGTAACGCCGATCGGCTTTAGCTTGGCAATCATTGCGAGTTCGGGGCTTTGGAACTTTCAGAATTATCGCTACATCGCCCCGGCATTTGCAGTGTTGGTGGTGCCGCTAGGATTTGCAGTGGGGGCCGTCGAGCGTTGCAATGCGCGCTTTGTACCTAAGGCCGCCTGGTTGGCCACGGTGGTAGCAGCAACGCTGAGTGTAGTGATTGCATATCAAGCGGTGCCACGACTGAAACACAGCGCACGCTTTTTTGCGCAAGGCGTAACAGACACGAACACGCAAGTTGTCACCATTGGTGAATACATTCACGAGCATTTACCCGACGCCAAAATCATGTTTCACGATGCGGGTGCCATTGCATACTACGGCGACGGCTCGGTGTTTGACATGCTTGGCTTAGTCACCAACTACCAAGCAGGCATTGCCAATAACGGTGCCGGCGCACGTTTTGAATTTCTCGAATCGTTGCCGGAAGCGCAACGCCCAACCCATTTTGCGTACTACCCCGGGTGGCTGGGCACGACCGACTTTTATGGGGCAACCGTACTGTCGACGCCGTTGATGGCACAGTTTGCGATGGCGCGTTTGGCTGGCGCCGTTGATATGCAGATTATCGAAGCGCGTTGGGGCCAGCATCTCAGCGCAGAAGTGCCGTTCACGCCGCACCCGGGATGGCGCATGGTGGATCGGGTTGATGTCGCTGACATGGCCAGTGAACGTGCGCATCAATGGCAGGGCGCGCTTGGTGCGCGCCGCTTTGGTAACCCCTCCGCTCGCTGGTCTTTCGTTGCACGACAAGCGAGCGCACCTACAGCGGACGGGCAGCTTGGGCTGCCGTACGTTGATGGTGGACGCACCATCCGCGACGGTCGCGAGACGTTTGCACTAAA
>Ga0075163_10010085_pt1 | contig 12367 bp, 7 predicted proteins | sample JI1023141ADNA_FD_71478 | JGI IMG/M metagenome (GOLD analysis project Ga0075163, IMG submission 71478) | Wastewater effluent complex algal communities from Wisconsin, to seasonally profile nutrient transformation and Carbon sequestration -... | ecosystem: Engineered > WWTP > Effluent > Algae...
CCGGCAGGAACTGCAACTGCTGCGTGAGTGCCGCGCTGGCCGTCTTCCCGAGGCCGAGACTTCGTGGCTGGCCCGCTGCCTGCGGCTGGCCGGTCTGCATTGACCGGCGCCCGGCTGGTCCCTCCGACAGGAATCGAACCTGTATCTGGCGCTTAGGAGGCGCCCGTTCTATCCATTGAACTACGGCGGGCTGGAGGAGGGCGCTGATTTTGGCACGCGGGGCTCGTCGGGTTCGCCGACGCGCCAGACCCAGATGACATCGAGCGAGTTCTCCTGGCCCGATTGCGCGCGCAGTGTGAAGCGCTGGGCGATGCGGTAGATCAGCTGCCAGGTCCCGGTGGTGGCGTTGACGCCGCGTTCGTAGCCGATGTACCAGCGCCGCGAGATCTGCTTGCCCAGCGTGATGACGGTCTCGCGCACCTCGCCGTCGCTCTGGCGCACCGACAACTCGTCGATGCCCAGGCTGCGCAGCAGGGTGTCGGTCGGCGCTTCGCCTTCGCCGGCCAGCAGGGCCACCGCGGCGCGCTGCAGCACGGTGGTGTCGGTGCGGCCCAGGCCGTCCGGGGCGCGGCCGAGCACCAGCCACGAGAGCTTCTCGGTCTCGCTCATGTCGGTGCTCGAATACAACCGCACGCGCGGGCTCTGCAGGTTGCCGCTGATCGACACGCCGACCCGCATGTCGAGGTTCGGCCGCAGCGCCAGCACGTCGAGCGTCGGGCTATCCGGCGGGCCGGCGAAGAACAGCATGCCGCGTTCGATTTCGAGCTTCTGGCCATAGGCGGCGTAGGTGCCGCCGTTGGCGCGCACGATGCCGTTGACGGTCAGCCGCCCGGCAGCGCTGCCCACGTGCAGGTTGCCACCCAGCGTGGTGTCGAGGCCGCGCCCGCGAACGACCAGCTTCTCGCCGAGGTCGACGTCGATCGACACCTGCGTGCTGCGGCGCGGCCGTGGCGCCGGCTCCGACGCCGCGGGCGACGGTGCCGCCGCCTGGCGCTTGACGCTGACGTCATCGTCGAGCGACGGCGCATCGCTGCGAGTCAGGTCGAACAACCCGTCGTCGACCGTGAACCTGCCGTTCAGCTTCAGCTGCTCGGGCCCGAGCGCGAGCGAGGCATTGCCGCTGCCGGTGAGCTGACGGTCGACGCGGCCGAGAACGCGGAAGCGTTCGGCCTTCAGCTCCAGTTGTGCACCGGGGTTCGCTCCGAGCTCGGCGCTGCCGGTGATGGCCAGCGTGCCGTCGCCGCCGCGCAGCGTGAAGCGGTCGATCTGGGCCTTGCTGCCCTTGAGCGTCATCGCCACCTCGCCCTGGCTCACCTCGACCCCCTGCAGCAGGTTGCGCACACCCAGGTCGCTGCCCACCACGCGGCCGACGTACTCCGGCGAGCCGACCCGGCCGCTGACGCTGGCGCTGGTCTGCAACGAGCCGCTCAGCCGCCAGCCCGGCGGCACCCAGGTGCCCCAGATGCCGATGTTGGCCACGCGTGCTTCGATGACACCGTCGATCGGCGTGTCGGCCGTCGGCCAGCGCTGGCTCGCCGGTGGCCGCAGGTTGAGCACACCGGCGAGTTCGCCGATGGTCTTGCCGGCCAGCGCGGTGGTGACGTACCAGTTGCCGTCGTGCGCCGCCAGCGACACCCGGAAGTCGCTCAGGCCGAAGGTCTGCGTGCCGTTGTCGTCGGTCAGCTTGAGGTCGCCGTCGCGCCGTTCGAAGACGACGTCGGCATCGAGCTTGTCGTCGGCGCGGATCTCGACGCGCGCCGCCAGGCGCAGGTCGCCGCCCCAGCCGAGCGCCGGTTGCACACGGGCCAGCAGCGGCGCCAGCAGGAAGGGGTCGATGTCGGCGCGCAGCTGGAACTTCGGCGCCGGGCCGCGCAGGTCCAGGCGCACCTCGTCCCAGCGCAGCCTGACGTTGTCGGCCAGACGCAGCTGCCCGGGCGAGGCCTGCAACGTGGTCAGACCGCCCCGGGCGTCGAACTCCAGCTCGGCCTGAAGGTCGCGTGCATCGGCCCAGCCAGGCCCGGCATCGGCCGCCAGCGTCGAGCCGTCCCAGGGCCCGACGCCGAACTGCGCGACACGGCCGCGCCAGCGGCCCCCGCCGGCACTGTCGGCCAGCCACGAGCCTTCGCCCTGCACCCGTGTCAGCGTGCCGGCGCGCGCGCGCAGGCCGAGCCATTGTTCGAGGGCCGGTGGCGGGCTCAGCGGTACGGCCGCCTGCAATTGCAGCTGATGCTGGCCGAGCGTGCCGCGCAGGTCGGCGCTGAACTGGTCCAGGCGCTGCTTGCCGAGCGCCAGCGCGCGGCCCTCGGCGTGCAGGTTCAGCGGCTGGTCGTGACCCGTGTCGATGCGCCAGCTGAGCTGGGTGCTCTGCACGCTCAGTTCGCCCACGCGCAGGCTCTGGGTGCTGGCCTGGCCTTCGCTGCGCATCGACGGCCAGCGGCCGTCGAGCTGCACGCTGGCGTCCAGCCGTCCGTCGCGCGGTGTCCACGAGGCCAGCTCGGGGACCAGCCGGGCAAGGGGGGCCAGCGCGGCCAGCGCTCCCGCCTGGAGTTCCAGGCGCAGGCGGTCGTTGTCACCAGCGCCCAGCGGGTCGCCGCGACCGTCGATCGTCAGGCGGTTGTCGGCCAGGCGGAGCTCGCCCTGCAGCGTGCTAGAGGGCTGCCCCGCGGCAGGACGGTGCCCGAGCGTGAGGTCCAGTTGCAGCGGCACGCCGGCGACGATCGATTCGCTGATGCGCAGGTTGCCGCTGCCGACCAGCTTCTGGGCCAGCGCCACCAGCTCCATGCCGGCAGCCCGCGCCGGAAGGCGCAGGTCGACCGACCAGGCGCCGGACAGCCGGTGCGGCCCCTGCCGCCAGGCCGAGGCTTCGGGGCCCGGCCACCAGGGCAGAGGGTCGAAGTCGGTCAGCGAGCCATCGCTCTTGAGCTGCCATTCGCCGGCCGGCGTGCGCTGCGCCGTGCCATTGAAGGCCGCCAGAGCGGCGCCTGCCTTGGCGCGCAGCTCGCGCACCTCGATCCCCAGCGCGCTGGCCTTGCCCTCGAGCGTCAGCTGAACCGGCTGCGGCGCGGCGTCGAGACGGCCTTCGAGCGTGGTGCGCAGATCGAGCGACAGCGGCACCGGCGCGCCCGAGGAAGGCGAACCGTCGGGTGACGGCAGGCCCAGCAGCATCAGCTCCAACGGACCCGAGACCGACATGGCCGCCGCTCTCACATCGACGAACTGTGGCCGCAGGGCGTCGATCTGGGTGCGCAGCTTCAGGCTGCCGCCTTTCCACTCGCCACTGCCCTGCCAGCGGCCGGCCGGCTGGGCGGCGGGGCCGAGCTGCAGATCAAAGCGCTGGATCTCGAGCCGGTCGCGTTGCCCGTTGCGGGCGGCCACGGTGGCGTCGAGCTGGCGCAGCGGCAGCAGACCCTCGCTCCAGCGCCCGGCCAGTGCGTTGTCCAGCTTCACGTGGGCACCGATCGGCGCTTCCAGCCCGGAGGAGGCGATGTCGACCGTGCCGGTCAGGCGCGTGCGCGGTGCGGCGCTCGACAGGCTGGACAGGTCCAGCGCCTGCGTGCTGGCGGCCAGCCGGGCCAGCGGCCACGGCGCCACCGGTGTCAGCGTGGCGCTGAGGTCGAAGGCCGGAGCCGGCCGGTCGGGTTGGGCCTTGCCGTGCAGGGTGGCGCGCGCTTCCAGTCGCTGCAACGGCCCCTGCAGGCTGGCCTCGGCGCCCCAATCGTCGGCCAGCGCGGCGTCTGCCGGGCGCAGGCGGGCCTGCGCCTCGACGGCGAAGGGCGCGTCGCTGCGCACACGGGCATCGGCCTGCAGCGCGACGCGGTCCCAGCGCAGCGCGACGGCGTCGAAGCGGTGCACGGCGCCCCCGTCGGCGCCGAGCTCGACACGCCCGGTCAGTGCGCGCAGCGGGGTCAGCGCGTCGATCTGCAACTCGTCGATGTGCAGCGACTGCACCGCCAGGTGCAGCGGCACGCGCAGCGAGGCCGGCAGCGCCGGCGGGTCCTTGCCGGCCGGTCCGGTGATCACCGTCACCCGCGCGGCGCTCAGCCGGGCCGCGCTCAGCCCGATCCATTGACCCGGCGCGGGTTGCCACGACCAGCGCAGGCCTTCGCCGCGCAGAGCCTGCACGCGCACCGACTTCTGGCCACCGCCCCAACGCAGCTCGACGAGGTCGGCCGAGAAGGCCTCGGACAACAAGGCCCCGTGTGCGCCGGTCACCTGCACGCCGGGCAGGCGAGGCAGGAGCCACTGCGTGCCGGCTTCGCTGCGCAGCAGCCAGACGGCGGCGCCACCGAGCGCGGCGACCACCGCCGCCAGCAACAGCACGACGCCCAGCACAGGCTGAAGCAGCTGCCACAACGCGCGCGCGGGCGACGCACGGGCAATGCGGCGAGGCGGTTCGGGCGCGGCCGTGGTCATCGGCGGATCACGTCAGAACACCACCCCGACGCTGAAGTGCAGGCGGAACTTGCGCACCTCCTGCCCGTAGGCGATGTCGAGTTTGAGCGGGCCGACCGGGCTGCGCCAGCGCACGCCGGCACCGTAGCCCAGCGCCGGATTGAGACCGCCGAAGTCGCTGCCGGCGCGGCCGGCGTCGACGAACACGGCGCCCCACAACGAGGGCAGCGCGGCGTAGATCGGGTGGGCCAGCTCCACGCTGCTGGTCAGCAGGGCCGGGCCGCTGCTGATGCTGCCGTCGACGATCGGGCCCAGCGTGCGGTAGCCGTAACCGCGCACCGAGTCGTCGCCACCGGCACGCCAGAGTTGAGAGTCGGGTGCGGCGACACCCGAAGGCAGCAGCACCTTGCCGAGTTCGAGCCGCGCCTGGCCGAACCAGCCTCCACCGATCGGCCGGTACCAGGTGCCGCGGGCGTACAGGCGCGAGAACAGGCCGCTGCTGGAATCGCTGCCGTGTGAGCGGCCGAGGCCGCCTTGCAGCGCCAGCGTCCAGCCATCGGTCGGCAGCAGGATGCTGTCCAGCCGGCGCAGCACCAGGTGGTAGTTGGCCGAGATGGCGATCGTCGAGACCCGCTTGAGGTCGGTCTCGCGTTCGCCGCGTTCGACCTCGGCAAAGTAGAAGCGGTCGCGCCGCGCGGTCTCCTGCGAGCGGCCCAGGCGCAGGCGCTGCGACAACACCACGTCGGTGTCCGATTCCAGCCGCTCGACCACGCCGCCGAGCAGGTTGCGGTACAGGTTGGCGCCCATGTGGGTGCTCAGTTCGCCGCTCCAGTACTGGCGCAACTGGCCCCACTCGAATTTGTTGCTGGTGGTGGCGGGCAGGCCGAAGAAGCGCCGGTAGACATGTTCCACCGACGCGCGAGGCCCGGTGTTGGCGCTGATGCCCAGGCCGAAGGTGTAGACCTGGATCGGCTGCTCGCGCAGCTTGACGATGATCGGCGCCGCAGCCGCCCGGGCGGGGTCGGGGTCGAGCGTGACGGTCACGCTTTCGAACAGGCCGGCTTTCTGCAGGCGCTCCTGGAAGTCCAGCAGCAGCGTCTCGCTGACCGGCGTGCCGGGCGGGAAGTTGGCGATGTTCTCGACCGTGCGCGAGTCCTGTCGCACCAGGCCCTCGACCTGCAGCGCACCGGAGCGGAACAGCGGGCCGCTGTCGAGCACCAGGAACAGCCGCGCGCCGTGCGTGGCCGGGTCGACCTCGGCGCCGGTGCCGATCCAGGCCGCAGTGGCGTAGCCGGCGGCTCGCACGCGGGCCAGCGTGACAGTCTTCGCGTCGATCCAGTCGCGATTGCGAAAGCCGTGGCCAGGGGGCAGCGGCCAGGTGCTTCGCAAATCCGCCAGCAGGGCCTGGGCGCGCCGGTCGCCGCGGCCGGCCTCGGCTTCGAGGGCGCCCTCGAACTCGAGCGTTACGCGTGACACCTCGGCGCGTGGCCCCGGCTGAACGGTCACGACCACGCGCTCGGGCTGGCCAGGCTCGGCCGCGGCCTGACGGCGCACGCTGACCTCGGGCGTGAAGAAGCCTTCGGTCTGCAACAGGTCGCGCACCTGGGAAGGTGCGGCGTCGACCAGGCGGCCGAGTTCGGTGTCGGTGACGGCATCGCCGCGCGTCATCGTGGCCAGCCGAGACAGGTCGAGGTAGCGTTCGAGCAGCGACTTCAGGTTTCCGGGTGCCTGCACCTCGACGCGCACCACCGGGGCGCCGGGGGGCTCGGCCCGGGCGGTGCCATCGGTCGTGGCAGGCGCCGGTGCGGTGCCCAGCCAGGAGGCGCAGCCCGCCAGCAGGAGCGGCAGGCAGCCGCAGAACCAGGTGGTCCACGCCCCGCGGCTTCGAGCCCGCTGCGCGGCAACGGTCATTTGCTCAGCAGCCGCATCGCCCCCTCGAGCCCGGCCAGCGTCAGCGGGAACATGCGCTGGTTGACCAGTTGCTGGACGATCGAGATGCTCTGGCGGTACTGCCAGACGCCCTGCGGCTCGGGGTTGATCCAGGCGTATTTCGGGAAGGCGTGGGTCAGCCGCTGGAGCCACTCGGCGCCCGGCTCCTCGTTGTTGTATTCGACGCTGCCGCCGGGTTGCAGGATCTCGTAGGGGCTCATCGTCGCGTCGCCGACGAAGATCAGCTTGTAGTCCTTGTTGTACTTGCGGATCACGTCCCAGGTGGAGAACTTCTCGCTGAAGCGACGCCGGTTGTTCTTCCACATGAAGTCGTAGACGCAGTTGTGGAAGTAGTAGAACTCGAGGTGCTTGAGTTCGGTCTTGGTGGCCGAGAAAAGTTCCTCCACGCGGTGGATGTGCTCGTCCATCGTGCCGCCGACATCCATCAGCAGCAGCACCTTCACCTTGTTGTGCCGCTCGGGCACCATCTTGATGTCCAGCATGCCGGCATTGGCTGCCGTGGCGTGGATGGTGTCGTCGAGATCGAGTTCGAGGTCCGAGCCTTCACGCGCGAAGCGGCGCAGCCGGCGCAGCGCGACCTTGATGTTGCGCGTGCCGAGTTCCTTGGTGTCGTCGTAGTCCTTGTACGCGCGCTGGTCCCAGACCTTCACGGCGCTCTTGTTGCGCCCCTTCTCCTGGCCGATGCGGATGCCCTGCGGGTTGTACCCGTACGCGCCGAAGGGGCTGGTGCCGCCGGTGCCGATCATCCGGTTGCCGCCTTCGTGGCGTTCCTTCTGCTCTTCGAAGCGCTTCTTCAGCGTCTCCATCAGCTCGTCCCAGCCCATCTTCTCGATGGCGGCCTTCTCCTCGGCGCTGAGCTCGAGCTCGAGCGTCTTGCGCAGCCACTCGAGCGGCACGTCCTGCGTGAAGTCGGTCAGCAGTTCGACGCCCTTGAAGTAGGCGCCGAAAGCGCGGTCGAACTTGTCGAACAGCGCCTCGTCCTTGACCAGCGAGGTGCGCGCGAGGAAGTAGAAGTCGTCGACCGAGGGGCCGATCACGCCGGCCTGGATGGCCTCCAGCAGCGTCAGGTACTCCTTGACCGACACCGGCAGCTTGGCGGCGCGCAGGGTGTAGAAGAAATTGATGAGCATGGGGAGCCCCGGCGAAAGGTCGGCCCTATTGTCGCGCCTAGGCCCGCAGAGGGTGTTTCCGGCGCGGCCGAGTGTTCAGTGGGGTGCCCGTGCGCCCCGGTCGTGCTTCTTCAGCCAGCCGAAGAACTCGCCGTACCACATGCGGCTGTTGCGCGGCTTCAGGATCCAGTGGTTCTCGTCGGGGAACCACAGCAGCCGTGCGTCGATCTTCAACGCCTTCAGCGTGTTGTAGTAGGCCAGGCCCTGGGCGTCGGGCACGCGGTAGTCGAGTGCACCGTGGATCACCAGGGTGGGCGTGTTGAAGTTGCCGGCAAACGCGTGCGGGCTCTGCGAGTGCACCTGCGCCATGTCGTCCCAGTACCAGGCGCCGAGTTCCTTGGCGTGCCAGCTCGACGCGTCGTCAGCGAACATGCCGACCCAGTCGAAGCAGCCGGCATGGCAGATGTACGCCGCGTAGCGCCCCGGCGCGACGTGCCCGTTCATCCAGGCCACCATGTAGCCGCCGTAGCTGCCACCGGTGGCGAAGACACGCTTGCGGTCACACCAGGGCTTCTTCAGCAACCAGTCGGTGCCGGCCTCGACGTCCTGCAATTCCAGTTCACCCCAGCGGTGGGTGATGCTGTCGACGAAGGCATAGCCGAAGCTGGTGGAGCCGTGGTAGTTGACGCTGGCCACCACGTAGCCCTGCGCAGCGAAGACCTGGGTGTTCCAGCGGTAGTGCCAGTTGTCCCCGGCGGCGGTGTGCGGCCCGCCGTGGATGTTGTGCATCACCGGGTACTTCTTCTTCGGGTTGAAGTCCGGCGGGTAGACCAGCCACATCTGCACGTCGTCGCCGAGCGCGCCCTTGACCCAGGCCTCTTCGACCCGGCTGACGGCCACGTCGGCCAGCAGCCTGTCGTTGTGCTGCTCGATGCGTCGCGCGGCCTCGCCCGGTGGATGGGCGTGGATGCGGCCCGGGTGGCTGGCGCTGTCGGTCAGCGTGACCAGCATGCCGGCGCGCTTGTCGAAGCCGCCGACCCAGCCGCCGGAAACCACCACCTCGGCGCGGCGATCGGGCAGGTCGAAGCGCCACAGGTGCTTGCGGCCTTTCTGCTCGGCCGTGAACAGCAGCGCCTGGCCGTCGTCCTCCCACAGCATCGGCGTCAGCACCTCGTGGTCCCACTCGCCGCTGACGAGTTCCCAGGCACCGCCGTCGCGGTCCCACACCGCCAGTTGCGCCGGCATCGTGTGCTTGCGGCCCTGGTGGCTGGCGGTGAAGGCGATGCGGTCGCCGTCGGGGCTGTAGCGGGGGGCGGTGAAATGCCAGGCGGCGTCGCGCGCGATCTCGCGGATGGCGCCGCTGCGCAGGTCGATCTCGGCCAGCGCGAAATGACCGTCGATGGCCTTGTGCGGGGCCGGGTCGAAGGCAAAGACGATGCGCCGGCCGTCGGGCGAGACGTCGAAGCCGTCGGCGCCTGGGTCGGCCCGCTCCAGTTCGTAGGGCGTGCCTTCGAACAGGTCGCGCACCCGCGCAGGCTTGTCGCCGCTGCCCAGTTCCATCAGGTGCAGGTGTGGCACGCGGCCCATCGGCAACTGGTGGTCCCAGTAGCGGTACAGCGTCTCGCTGGTCGCGTAGCCGGTCTCCTTGCGTTCCTTGAAGGCCTTGTGCGCCTTGGCCTGGGCCTTGTCGCCCTTCAGCTCGGGCCACACCCATGACACGAAGGCCAGGCGGCGGCTGTCGCCGCGCCCGCCGGGCACCCAGCGGAAGGCCTCGACGCCGGTGGCCACCGGGACCGTGCGGCGCGCCTCGCCGCCGTCTGGCGGGATCACGTAGAGCTGAGGTTCGTCGTCCTTGCTGCCTTCTTGTTCGCGCTTCGCGACGAAGGCGATCAGGTCGCCCTGCGGGCTCCATTGCGGCTGGCCGTCCTTCTCGCCGCACTGGGTCAGCGCCCGAGGCGTGCCGCCGAGCGTGGACAACAGCCACAGCGAACTGCTGGACTTGTTGTCCTCCATCGAGAAGCGGGTGCTGGCAACGACGGCCTGGGCGCCGTCGGGGGCGAGGTGGGGCGTGCCCAGGCGTTCGATCTGCCACAGCAGTTCGACGTCGATGGTCTTTTTCGTGGCCATGGGGAACGGTGGTGAAAGGGCGGGCTCAGCGCGGGCGCTGCAGCTGCCAGTCGAGGTGGGCCTTCACCGTCGGCCACTCGGGCGCGGTGATGCTGTAGACGGCGGTGTCGCGCACCGAGCCATTGGGGCTGCGCTGGTGCGCACGCAGGATGCCGTCGAGCTGCGCGCCCAGGCGTTCGATGGCGCGCCGGCTCTGCGTGTTCAGGCGGTGCGTGCGGAACTCGACCGCGATGCAGTCCAGCGTCTCGAACGCATGCGCCAGCAGCATTCGCTTGCACTCGGTGTTCAGTGGCGAGCGCTGCACCGACTTCGCGTACCAGGTGCTGCCGATCTCGACCCGCCGGTGCGTCGCATCGATGTTCATGTAGGTGGTCATGCCCACCACCTGGCCGGCGGCGTCGAACACCGTCCACGGCAGCATCGAGCCGCTGGCCTGCAGGCCCAGGCGGCGGTCGATCTCGACGGTCATGCCCTCGGGCGACGGAATGGCGGTGTACCAGAGCTTCCACAGTTCGCCATCGCGCGTGGCGTCGCGCAGGCCGTCGGCGTGCTCGTGGGCGAGAGGCTTCAGCGTGGCATGTCGGCCGCTGAGGGTGATGGGGGCGGGCCAGGACATGTCAATCCTCGAGACGCATCAGCCGTTCGGTTCAAGCAGCCGCCGCGGATCCGGCTCTGCCGGTCCGCCGGAGGCGCCCCCTCGAGGGGGCGCGCCGCAGGCGCTACGCGGGTGGGACATTTCAGCGGTTGTGCCTCTGCATGAAGACCAGCTTCTCGAACAGCGTGACGTCCTGTTCGTTCTTCAAGAGCGCACCGACCAGCGGCGGCACGACGACCTTCTCGTCCTTGCTCTGCAGCGCTTCCAGCGGGATGTCCTCGGCGACCAGCAGCTTCAGCCAGTCCAGCAGTTCGGAGGTCGACGGCTTCTTCTTCAGGCCGGGCAGGTTGCGCACGTCGTAGAAGGTCTTCAGCGCGGCGCCGAGCAGTTCCTTCTTCAGGCCGGGGAAATGCACGTCGACGATGCGCTGCATGGTCTCGGCGTCCGGGAACTTGATGTAGTGGAAGAAGCAGCGGCGCAGGAAGGCGTCCGGCAGCTCCTTCTCGTTGTTCGAGGTGATGAAGACCACCGGCCGGTGCTTCGCGCGCACCAGCTCCCGCGTCTCGTAGACGTAGAACTCCATGCGGTCGATCTCGCGCAGCAGGTCGTTCGGAAACTCGATGTCGGCCTTGTCGATCTCGTCGATCAGCAGCGCCACCGGCTGCTCGGCCGTGAAGGCCTGCCACAACACGCCCTTGACGATGTAGTTGTGGATGTCCTTGACCTTCTCGTCGCCGAGCTGGCTGTCACGCAGGCGGCTGACGGCGTCGTACTCGTACAGGCCCTGCTGGGCCTTGGTGGTGCTCTTGATGTGCCATTGCAGCAGTGGCATGTTCAGCGCCGCAGCGACTTCCTCCGCGAGCATCGTCTTGCCGGTGCCGGGCTCGCCCTTGACCAGCAAGGGGCGCTTGAGCGTGATGGCCGCATTCACCGCGAGCATCAGGTCCTGCGTGGCGACGTACTGGTCAGAACCCTGGAACTTCATGATGGCGGCGTGCGGTCGGCGAAGGGATCGAACCAGTATAAGGGCCGTATACTCCGCCGCTGTTTTCGCGCGGAACGCGGCGCCATGGCCCGCACCGGACGCCGGCCTCCCAAGACCCTACAAGCACGCCGAACATGCTCAAAGCCCTCACCGTCCTGCTGGCCCTGGCCGGCACCGTTTCGCTGGCCCATGCCCAGGATGCCGCCGCCGGCCAGAAGAAGGCCGCCATGTGCATCGGCTGCCACGGCATCCCCGGTTACCAGGCCACCTTCCCCGAAGTGCACAAGGTGCCGATGATCTCCGGCCAGAACGCCAAGTACGTGGTGTCGGCGCTCGGTGGCTACAAGAAGGGCGAACGCAAGCACCCGACGATGCGCGCCATTGCCGCGACGCTGAGCGACCAGGACATGGCCGATCTGGCCGCGTTCTACGAGAAGCACACCGGTTCGTCGGTCAAGACCGTGTCCGACGCCTCGCCGGCTGCGCCGTCGACCGAAGTCGCCGCGCTGCTGACAAAGGGCGCCTGCGCGTCCTGCCATGGTGCCAACTTCAGCAAGCCCATCGACGCGGCCTACCCCAAGCTGGCTGGCCAGCACGCCGACTACCTGTACGTCGCCCTCAAGGCCTACCAGGTCGAGGGCAACCCGCATGTCGGCCGCGCCAACGCCATCATGGCCGGCCAGGCCAAGCAGTTCAAGCTGTCCGAGCTGAAGGACATTGCCAAGTACCTGGGCTCGCTGCCCGGCGAACTGGCCACCGTGCCGCAAGCGAAGTTCCGCTGAGCCTCAGCCTCCCCGCACGAGGGGTGTCCGCTTCGGCGGGCACCCCTTTTTGCTGTCCGGTGAATGTCCGACTCAAGTCGTCGGGTCCTCGGGACGATATCGAGACCATGGCCCTCGATTCCGCCTCCGCTTTCGCCTGATTGCCTCCATGCTGAAGAAGATTCCGGTGGCGCAGCTTCGCCTGGGCATGCATCTGCATGCTCTCGAAGGTTCGTGGATCGACCACCCGTTCTGGAAGTCGCGCTTCACGCTGCGCGACCCGGTCGACCTGCGCCGCTTGCGCGAAGGCGCGGTGGTCGAGTGCTGGATCGACGTGTCCAAGGGGCTGGACATCGCAGCGCCGGAGCCCGAGGTGCGACCGCGGCCGCCGGCACCGGCGCCAGCGATCATCGTGACGGCGCCGATGGCGCCCGCGGCCCCGCCCCCG
>Ga0075163_10010086_pt1 | contig 12365 bp, 11 predicted proteins | sample JI1023141ADNA_FD_71478 | JGI IMG/M metagenome (GOLD analysis project Ga0075163, IMG submission 71478) | Wastewater effluent complex algal communities from Wisconsin, to seasonally profile nutrient transformation and Carbon sequestration -... | ecosystem: Engineered > WWTP > Effluent > Algae...
GCCAATTTAGCGCCTAACTCCTCTTCAGGTGTTATGGATATACCCTTGCTTTTTAATTGGATTAAAGCATTGCACATAAGATGGTAGGCGCCTAAAGAATGATGCAGCCTTGTATGCACGGCTCCAGGATATACTAACGAAGCCAATGCCATTTGTTGTATACGTCGCAAACGTTGATAATACGGGTGCTCTATCACTTTAAATAATAAAGGATGGTCGATAGTAATAAAGCCATATACCGGATCGTTAATAATTTTATATTTAGGAAGAGACATTTATATAATAGCAATTAATTACAAGAATGTGCAAGTTACATGCTATGTGCTTTATTTATTAAGTTCTTATTTTATTGGCGTAAATAATTGATTGTCTTACATTTACACTCATTTATTGTCATATAACTATATAATATGCGCAAAATAGATTTAGTAAATACCATAGCAGAAAAAACAGGCATACCTAAGGTAGATGTTTTACTTACTTTAGAAACCTTATTTGCTTCCATAAAAGAAAATATAATTCATGGTGAAAATGTTTTTATTAGAGGCTTTGGTACTTTCGCACAAAAAAAAAGAGCGGCTAAAGTAGGGCGCAATGTTAAAAAAAATATAGCTGTACATATTCCAGCACACTCTATTCCTTCGTTTAAGCCCACTAAAGAATTTACAATAGCAGTAAAAAAAAATAATTAGATAATAGAAGCAAAAACGATTGTTTATTTAAATACATCCCAAGTTGAGGCTTCAATTCATACCATTTTTAAAGTGCTTCAAAGGTCATTTTACATTTAGGTACCTCTAAAAACTATCATTATAAAAAATAGAACGCAGATCAGTTATGATTTTTTATGATTTTCGCAGATAAAAAACATAGTTTTTAGAGTTCCCCATTTAATTCTTTTCGTAAACTACCATGCCTTCTATACAAATTATGGTACACTAAAAAGTTCATTAAATTGATATTCATCTGCTTTTTATTTTTATAATCTGTTTTTAAAATAGTACTATTTTGCTATACCAATACATTCCTTCATCAGCATACCCTCTGGAGATATCTCTGAATTATATTGTAGACGAGTTTTTTTATAATAAGGTGCTCATTAACCAGAAATTTCTTTTCTCCCTAAGGTCGAAATGACAAATTTTGGAATCACTTGAAGTGGTTTAGTATAGATGAAGTTATAAGTTAGATATAAAAAATTGATATGTATATTTATGCATCATCATTTTAATATTCGATTAATTTTGTAGCACAATTAGCACTAAAAAATATTGTTATTATATGCAAGAAAATAAAGAAATATCGGCTTTGCTACATTTGATTGATGATCCAGATGAAGAAATATTTTCGACCATTAGTGATCGAATTGTATCTTATGGATCAGGTATTATTCCTAACCTAGAACATTTATGGGAAACAGTTCCGGATGAAGCAGTGCAGGAACGTATAGAAAATCTTATTCATCGCTTACAACATACCGATTTACAAGCCGAATGTAAAGATTGGAATAAATACAATAGCAATGACTTGCTTGCAGGATCCTTGCTAGTAGCTAAATACAGGTATCCTGATATAGACGCAACTGTTGCAACACAAGAAGTAGAAAAAATACGTCGTAATATTTGGCTAGAATTGAATAGCTATTTAACGCCCTTAGAGCAGGCGAACGTTATACATAGTATTTTATATAATTACTATCAACTTAAAGGCAATGAAATAAAGTATACGGAAGTAGATGAATTTTGTATTCAAAAGGTATTAGATACTAAAAAAGGTAATGTAATTACAAATAGTATTTTGTATTTGGTTTTGACAGATTTGTTAAATCTACCTGTACGAGCCATTAATATTCCACGTCAGTTTATATTAGTCTTTCTTAAAGAAGATTATGCAGAAAGTGGAGCATCTGTATTAGAAAACATACATTTTTATATTGACCCGCTAACCGGGCAACTATTTACCCAAAAAGATATTGATAATTATTTTAAACGGATAGCTGTACCCATTACTTCATATTACTTTAAGCCCATCGATAACAAAAAAATTATACAAGTATTATTAGAAGAATTTGCTAAGTGTTATGATAATGAAATAGATCAATATAAAAAGAATGAATTACTGGCACTTGCTAATTTATTAGATGCAGCTGATTGAGCTTTATGTATGATGCTGGTATTGAAGATATTTATCTACCTCTCTCACCCTTTGAAGAAACCAAGAGGAGGCTTACCATCCCAACAAATAAGCAAATATTAAAGGTGCTACAATAGTGGCATCACTTTCAATAATATATTTTGGGGTATGAATATCTAATTTACCCCAAGTAATTTTTTCGTTAGGTACAGCACCACTATACGATCCATAAGATGTAGTAGAATCAGATATTTGACAAAAATAACTCCAAAAAGGTACATCATGCCATTCTAAATCTTGATACATCATAGGTACTACACAAATAGGAAAATCTCCTGCAATACCGCCACCTATTTGAAAAAATCCAACTCCTTTTCCTGAAGAGCTTTTTCGATACCAATCGCTTAGCTGAACCATATATTCAATACCACTTTTCATGGTACTTGCTCTAAGTTCACCTTTAATACAATAAGATGCAAAAATGTTTCCCATAGTGCTGTCCTCCCAACCAGGTACAATAATGGGTAAGTTTTTTTCAGCTGCAGCTATCATCCAACTATTTTTAGGATCTATTTCATAATCTTTTTTCATTACCTCACTCAACAATAACTTGTACATATATTCATGTGGGAAATAGCGTTCTCCTTTAGTTTCAGCATCTTTCCAAATTTTAAAAATATGGTGTTGTATTTTTCTAAATGCTTGTTCTTCGGGTATGCAGGTATCTGTAACTCGGTTGTAGCCTTGCTCTAATAATTCCCATTCTTCTTTAGGGCTTAAATCACGATAATTAGGAACACGCTTGTAATGTGTATGGGCTACTAGATTCATAATATCTTCTTCAAGATTTGCACCTGTGCAAGAAATAATATCTACTTTTCCCTGCCTAATCATTTCGGCTAAGGACAACCCTAGTTCTGCGGTACTCATAGCTCCAGCAAGGGTTATCATCATTTTCCCACCTTCGAGTAAATGCGTTTCGTAACCTTTAGCTGCATCTACCAACGCTGCTGCGTTAAAATGACGATAGTGATGCTGTATAAATTGTGCAATAGGACCTTTAGACATAATAGATATTTTTTTTAATAACTGCAAAAATAAAGAACATTAAATAATGAATGTTGGAATAAGTTGATGGGCTAATTGGTTGCAAATATGCCGATTTTAAGGTTACTTGTTAATCACTCAATATGCTGTATTGATGGATTGGCAAGTATTTTTATATCATTTTTAAAATTAGAGTTGAGTAGTTCTGTTACTATACACACTCTATTGAAAATAGAATTTTATTTTCTTAATTGTGACAGTAAAAAGCTATTAACTTTTTTCGGTTAAGGATGCTATCAAATACTCTTGATTCAGTCTTGCAATATTAGCGAGTGAAATTTCTTTAGGGCAAGTAGCTTCACAAGCACCGGTATTGGTGCATGAGCCGAAGCCTTCTTTATCCATTTGTGTAATCATATTCATTGCTCTAGTTTTCTGTTCTGGAACACCTTGTGGTAATAGGGCTAAGTGAGAAACTTTTGCAGCAACAAATAGCATAGCGGAACTATTTTTACAAGCGGCTACACAAGCACCACAACCTATACAAGCTGCTGCTGCAAAGGCTGCATCGCTTTTTTCTTTTTCGATAGGTAATGTGTTTGCATCTACTGCATTACCTGTATTGACAGAAATATATCCGCCTGCTTGAATAATTCTATCAAATGCAGATCGATCAACCATTAAATCTTTAATAACTGGAAAAGCTTTTGCACGCCAGGGTTCTACAACAATGGTATCTCCATCTTTAAAAGCTCTCATGTGTAATTGGCAGGTAGTGTTGGCTTGCCATGGGCCATGCGGTTTACCATTAATATACATAGAACAAGCTCCACAAATACCTTCCCTACAATCATGATCGAATGTAATAGGGTCTTTACCTTCTACAATTAATTGTTCATTTAATACATCAAACATTTCTAAAAAAGACATTTCACTAGAAATATTTTTTACTGGATAGATTTCAAATGTTCCTTTTTCAGTTTGATTTTTTTGACGCCATACTTTTAGGGTAAGGTTCATAGTATAATGTTGCATATTATATTTTAATGGTTATACAAGGATTTTATATTCATTGCTAAAAACTTTTCTTTTAAATTGAGGTGTTTTTCCAAAGTTGAGTAATAATCCTACTTCGATTTCTGCTGCTTTAAGATAATTTGTTAATTGAGCTTCATGTTCTTCTGCTAAACCTTCAGCGGCTTTTAGTTCAATGATTACTAAATTGTTTACAATCAAATCAGCAAAATATACTCCAACATTAACGCCATCATACATAATAGACTTTGACTGGAATTTGGTTCGCTACATTCAAGTTCATTTTTCTTAATTCAATTAGCAATGCATTTTCGTATACTTTTTCTAAAAAGCCATAACCCAGTTTGTTATAAACGGTGTAAAACGCTTTAATAACTTTATCCGTTAAATCCGAATGTTTATAGCTAGGTTTCATTGTAATTTTTTTATAGAACGCAGATCGTCACGATTGTCAAGATTTATCATGATGAATTCATGAATATCATGAAAATCGGTGTTCCATCTCCTTGTTATTTATACGATCAAGTTCATACTTTTTATAGAACGCAGATCGTCATGATTGTCAAGATTTATCGTGATGTATTCATGAATATCATGAAAATCTGCGTTCTATTGTTTAAATTATTTATATGAACGTTGACTTGGCTTCACCACCTCATACTTTAATTCTTCTTTATATAAGTTCCAATTGTGCTCGTTTTTATATTCCCAAGCTGCTACATACATATAATTGGCATCATCTCTTAAAGCCTCACCATCTTGGGTTTGGTATTCTTCTCTAAAATGTCCACCACAACTTTCATTACGTTGCAAAGCGTCTTTGCACATCAACTCTCCCAATTCAATAAAATCTGCTACACGATTCGCTTTATCTAATTCAGGATTCATTTCAGTAATACTTCCAGGTATTTTTACATTAGTCCAAAATTCTTTTTTCAATGCTTGTATTTCTTGTATAGCTTGTTCTAATCCTTTTTTATTGCGAGCCATGCCGCATTTATCCCACATAATTTTTCCTAATCGTTTATGAAAACTTTCAACCGTTTGATTGCCTTTAATATTCATTAAAGTACTAATTCTATCGGCCACGGCTTTTTCAGCTTCTTCAAATGCAGGATGAGAAATTTCGATAGGTTTATTATAAATTTCATCAGCTAAATAATTACCAATAGTATACGGTATTACAAAATAACCATCTGCTAGCCCTTGCATTAAAGCACTGGCTCCTAATCGGTTAGCACCATGGTCACTAAAGTTCGCTTCTCCTAAAGCGTATAATCCAGGAACAGTCGTCATCAATTCATAATCTACCCACAAACCACCCATGGTATAATGCACAGCAGGGTAAATGCGCATAGGTACTTCATACGGATTTTCGCCTGTAATTTTTTCATACATGTCAAACAAATTGCCATATTTTTCTTTTACTACTTCTTTGCCTAATGCAATAATTTCTTCTTTAGATAGATTTTCTTTTCCTTCTTTTCCAGCTTCTGTTTTCCCATAACGTTTTATAGCTGCGGCAAAATCTAAATACACGGCTTGTTTGGAAGTACCTACACCAAAACCTGCATCACAGCGCTCTTTAGCAGCTCTCGATGCTACGTCTCGTGGCACAAGATTACCAAATGCGGGATATCTTCTTTCTAGGTAATAATCTCTTTCATCTTCTGGAATGTCGGTAGGGTTTCTAGTATCGCCTTGTTTTTTAGGCACCCAAATTCTTCCATCATTACGCAACGATTCTGACATCAATGTTAATTTACTTTGGTGATCGCCACTAACGGGAATACAAGTAGGATGTATTTGTGTGAAGCAAGGATTGCCAAAAAATGCTCCTTTTTTATGTGCTTTCCAAGCCGCTGTAACATTACTTCCCATGGCATTGGTACTTAAATAAAATACATTGCCGTAACCACCGCTGCATAATAATACAGCATGACCGAAATGGCGTTCTAGTTTTCCTGTTACCAAATCTCTTGCAATAATGCCACGAGCTTTACCATCAATAACTACGACATCCAGCATTTCATGACGGCTATACATTTGTACATTTCCCAATGCGACTTGGCGTTCTAAAGCCTGGTAAGCGCCAATTAATAATTGCTGACCTGTTTGACCAGCAGCATAAAAGGTGCGCTGTACCTGTGTTCCACCGAATGAGCGGTTGCTTAATAATCCGCCATATTCTCTTGCAAAAGGAACACCTTGTGCTACACATTGATCAATAATGTTTGCACTCACTTCAGCTAAGCGATGTACATTTCCTTCACGAGCTCTGTAATCACCGCCTTTTATAGTATCATAAAATAAACGATATACAGAATCTCCATCATTTTGATAATTTTTGGCTGCATTGATACCTCCTTGTGCGGCAATGCTATGTGCACGACGTGGAGAATCTTGAAAGCAAAATGCTTTTACTTTATATCCCATTTCCCCTAAAGAGGCTGCTGCGCTTGCTCCTGCTAATCCAGTGCCTACTACAATAATTTCTAATTTACGTTTGTTTGCAGGGTTTACCAATTTGCAATGGCCTTTGTAATCTGTCCATTTTTTATCTATCGGTCCTTCGGGAATTTTTGCATCTAGCATATTGTGTTATGTTGTATGTTAAATTTTGAATTGTTATTGTATTGTGTAGAATGCTTCTAAAAAGTCTTTTTGTTCAATAACCTGTCCTTGACAATAATTATTTTCAAAAATAAAATTTTCAATTATTGCATTTTCAAATGTTGCAAAATCAACTGCACAACCTGTGATAGTTACATTGGTTAAGTTTGCTTGTTTAAAAACACTAGTTTTTATGTTACAATCTATAAATTTAGTATTTGTAAGATTAGTTTTTGTAAAATCAGCACAAAACCAACATTTTTTAAAAATTATATTGCTTAAATCTTGTCCGTAAAAACTTTCGCCATGCTCAAATTCTAAATTGGTAAATGCTCGTTGACCATTTTTATAAGCCTCTAAAAATTGTTCTATGGTTTGAATGGCAGACATAATAATATTAATGGGCAATGTTGTTTAAAATTAATTTGACTATATAACCTAGCAATACAGAATAACTCACATTTATCATTGTTCCTGCTAAAAAGTATATGCTGTTTTTTTCAATTTCTTCTTTTCGTATTAATGTTTTGGCTGTTATTACTAATGCCAGGGCTGTATGGGCATCTAATAACATAAAAGTTAAAATCAGTATATTTTCGCATTTACCAATAATATTACCCGTGTTAAAAATAGTTTTCCTTTTCTTTTCTTCCTCATTTTCGCCTTCTTCGGCAAGTTCTTTTAGTTTTTTATGGCTTATACGGTGTAATATAAATTCTACCAAGTACCCACTTGAGATCAGTAAAAATAAATAGCTTATAATAATTATTAAGTATTGCATTTACCTGTGTGTATTATATGTGGCAAGTAGTTAACCAATTTTCAAAGCGCTGTTCAATTTGAATAATTTGCTGTGCTTGAATACTGTGCAACACTTTGCTGATGGTTTGTTGGCTTACTTTCATTTTTTTTGCTACGCTATGTTGGTTACCCAGTTGTTTATATAGTGTATATGTTTCTCGTTGTTTTATAGTCCATTTGTTTTTTAGTATTTGTAACAGATTGGCTTGGTTTTGAAAGTTGATATCAAAATTAATGTTACCTGTTTTGCTGTATATGGTTAGTTCATTTTCTTTTAATATGGTTATGCCTTCGGCAGCTTTGTGAAACGCATCTCCATCCATGTTGCTTACGTCGTGTTGTGTAAGTCCGGTATCAATTTTCCCGCTAACCACAGCGTAGCGCATGTTGATGGGTGCAATGGCATTATTTAAGTCATTTATGATAACATATAGAATCTTTTGATGTGATGGTTTTATAACCATGGCTAATTCATCTATCCCTTTTTGTATTTTAATGGGTGCTACAAATGAAAGTTTATACATGTGGTTGAGGCGGAATATAGCCTTATTGAGCAAGTGTTTAAATGTCGTTCTATTTGCAATTTTACGACTATTAACTACGTCAGTTATAACTACTAAATATTTTTTTTTACTCATTTTACACTGTACAACCTTTTTTGGTTGTATTTTAAAAATACAACCTTTTTTGGTTGTACCATATTTAGAGATATTTCAAAACTACTCTTTTCAAAAAGAGAATATAATCCTTTTAGCGCCTTTATTTTATCCATTCCAAATAAAAACTAATAGGCATCATAATAAATGCCAATGGAACAACAATGGAAAAAGTATATCCCATGCTGCACAACATTAGTTGATATTTTTTATTATGCACCCCCAAAGTTTTGAACGCACTTTGAAAACCATGTGCTAAATGATAAGCTAGTGAAACACAGCCTATGGCATATATCACCACCACCCACCACGCTTTGAACTCTTCTTTCATTTCTCCATATAAATCGTGGTATTCTTGTCCGTTATATAGCGCTATGTTTAATTTTTCTATATTACCCATACCGCCTAATCGGCTGGGGGTCCAAAAATGATAAATATGTATAACTAAAAATAATAATATAATGGTTCCCAATAATCCCATGCTTCTGCTATACCATTTACTTCCTTTGTTTCCATAGTTGATGGCATAAGAGGTTCCCCGTTTACTTCTATTGGTGGCCGTTAGCATATAGCCCTGTATTATGTGCAGAAAAAAACCTGCAAACAATCCAATTTCTAAAATGCGAGGTACTACCATACTGCCCATAAAGTGAGCCGCTTTATTAAACATTTCGCCCTTATCATTTGCCCATATACAAGCGTTTAATCCGGCATGTACTATTAAAAAAAGAATGAGAAAGACTCCCGTAAAAGCCATTACTAATTTTTTTCCTATAGAAGAAGTAAATATTTGTTTCCAAGTCATGTGCAGTTATTTATTATTAGTTTTAATGTAGTATTCTGTATGAAACAGAAGATATAATCCTTCAACCTCTCTCAGGGTAACATCTATTAAAAAAGTTTTATACTTCTCTACTCTTTCTTTTCTTCTTTTCCACCAAACAATCGCTTAAAAAATCCTCTTTTTTTCTTTTCTGTTTTTTTTTCTGCAGGTTGTTCATTTGGGGAAATAGCGTTATTCTCCTGAGCATCTTTACGAATTTTATCTTCATCTGGGGTAAGCTTAGATTCTGGTGGAATATATTCGGAATGTTTATCCTCTGTTGCTGGGGGCGCATAATCATCAGCACCTCCATTACCTATATTATCCTGTCCTTCTACTTCTCTACCACCACCTCCATACATATAGGCACCGCCGCTATTTAAATAGTCATACATTATGCTATCTTTCTTAAATGTTTTAGGTTTTACAAATTTTGCTTTTTCGCTTATGCCTAAAGTTTTATCAGCGAATACTTTTTTAAAGAAATAAGCCCATATAGGCATAGCGGCACGAGCTCCTTGCCCATCATAACTACTTTGAATTTTTATAAAACTATTGTCACAACCTACCCATGCTCCGGCAAGTAATTGTGGTGTATATCCCATAAACCAAGCATCTGTATTGTCATTGGTAGTACCTGTTTTAGCGCCCATTTCGGCTTTAATGCCATAGCCTCGCATGCTTCTACCTGTTCCAAAGTCAACGCAACCCTGCATCATACGACACATGGTGTATGCTGTGGCTTCGCTAATTACTTCTTTACGAGCAGGTTTAGTACTAAAATTTTCTATAATATTCCCGTTACGATCTTCAATACGATTAATTAAAATAGGTCTTATATTAAAACCTTGTCCAGGAAACATGCTGTACATCCACATCATTTCATATAAGGAGATTTCACAACTTCCTAATGCAATGGAAGGATAAGGATGAATATCTGTTTGCAAATCGCAAGACTTTAAAAAATCCACAAAACGCCTTGCACCTATCTGCCTCATTAAATAAGCAGCACAACCATTTAAGGATTTGGCAATGGCAACAGCCATAGGCACGGCAGCTCCATTACCACCTCCTTTAGCAGGCACTAAGCCATAACCTGGAAAAAATTGTGATGCATTGATAAGAGGAGTTTGTGGTGTAAAGCCTGCTTCTTCTATAGATAAAGCGTACAGCATAGGTTTAATAGAAGAACCTACTTGTCGTTTGGTATTAATATTTACGTGATCAAATTTAAAAGTTTTAAAATCATCCCCTCCAACCCATGCCCTTACTTCGCCTGTAACAGGATCCATAACCATAAAGCCAGATTGTAGCATTTGTCTACAATACTTTATAGAATCTAGGGGTGTCATTACCGTATCTTTTTCCCGTTTAGCATTCCAGGCAAATATTTTCATGTGTGTTTTTACAGTAAAGGACTTTCTTATTTGATCTTCCGGAATGCTATCATCCTCCATATGATTCCATCGATCAGTGCTCTTCATAGCAGCTTCTAATGTGTTTTGATGTTTAGACCATACACTACCTGTTTTAATATTGCTTTGGGCATTTAGTATTTTTTGCATTTGGGGCATGTGCTTAGCTACTGCCTCTTCTGCATAAAACTGCATTTTTGTATTGATGGTGGTATAAATTTTTAACCCATCTCTATATAAGTCATATGTTTCTCCGTTAGGTTTTTTATGCTCTTTGCACCATCTCTTCATTTCATCTCTTACCATTTCTCGGAAATAAGGTGCTATACCAGTATTTTGATCAAGTTTTTTATATTTTATGTTGATGGGTTTATTTTGGAATACTGTGGCTTCAGCTTGTGTAAGAAAATTATTTCGCACCATTTGATCAATAACAGTATTGCGTCTATCTGTTGATGCTTTTAAATTACGACGTGGATTATAAATAGTATTTCCTTTTAACATACCTACTAAAACCGCAGCTTCATCCACCGTTAAATCAATAGGTTCTTTTTGAAAGAAAGTTTTAGCTGCATTTTTTATACCATAAATATCATCGCCAAATGCAACCGTATTTAGGTACATGGTAATGATTTCTTCTTTGCTAAAATGGCGTTCTAGTTTCACTGCAATAATCCACTCCTTTAATTTTTGTAAAACCCGAAGGGCTGTATTACTCGACACTTTAGTAAATAAATTTTTGGCTAATTGCTGTGTAATGGTACTTCCGCCACCATCTGTACCTAATTTACCTATGGCTCTGCCTAAAGATCGGCCATCAATGCCACTATGCTCATAAAAACGTTCATCTTCTGTAGCAATAAGGGCATGAATAATATGCGGAGAGATGTCTTTATATTTTACTTCAGATCTATCTTCTGAATAATACTTGCCCATAAGTGTGCCATCACTGGCAAATACTTCTGAACCTACAGATAGGGTTGGGTTTTCTAATTCTTCTATAGAAGGCATTTTGCCAAAAACGCCCCAATTAGCCATTAGGATTAAGGAAGTGCAGCCCACTAGGCCAATAAAAAAGATAATCCAGAGTATACGAACAGATTTTTTCATAAAAATATAAACCGCATGCAAAGGTAAGCTTAATTGCAAGTAAAGATAAAAAATGATGGGATTTATTCAGGGTATAAAATTGTAGCGAAAGTAATTTAAAAAAAACATTTCGCCATGCAGACAAGCAAAACATCCAATACCTAAAAGCTTGTTTAAAATCTATAAAAGGATACCGAACTTTGAGTCACTATACATCGCTGGATAGTTTACAGCTAATAAATTGCGGGATTGAAGTGGGAAGCCATTACCCAAGCTGAGTAGAGCAGCTAGGCTAAAAGCACCAATTAAAAAGACATTTTTATACCCTTATTACAGCAGGTTTTTTGCCATTTTTGTACGGCAGGTTGATTCTAATTTAAAAAGATTTTAGAGAAATAGATAGATGTTTTGTGATGCCGACAAAGGAGGCATCTCTAGAATCAGCAAAAGCCTTATCTCACTAAGATCCCTCCCTACGGTCGATATGACAAAAACATTTATAATTTGTTATAGCTATCTATTATTTACTGGAGTTTCCCCAAAAAACATCAATTCTTCTTCTACAACATATTATAACAAAGGGTTTTACTTAGGATACAAGTGTAATGCTATTTTTTAAAAAAATCTGCATATTGCCAGCCAAATTTTCCGTTAAAAAAGTTTCCCCAAGAAATTGCATCCACTTTCGTATAATGCAGTATCAATAAACATTACAATACGATTATGGATGCAAACTCTTCTACTATCAGCCGT
>Ga0075163_10010089_pt1 | contig 12363 bp, 9 predicted proteins | sample JI1023141ADNA_FD_71478 | JGI IMG/M metagenome (GOLD analysis project Ga0075163, IMG submission 71478) | Wastewater effluent complex algal communities from Wisconsin, to seasonally profile nutrient transformation and Carbon sequestration -... | ecosystem: Engineered > WWTP > Effluent > Algae...
CATCCCAATCTCGGCTCCCGATCATCTCTCGGGAGCACTGTGGACCCACACGCCAGGGGGGTCCCTTTTGGAAGCCGATCACCCCGCAAGCGGGGGCCTTATTCCACGCCGATCAACAGTCCTCGCCGCCTATGACAGCAATTCAGATGACGTGATCGACGATAGCGACGCCGCCTGGGACTCGCTCCTGGTCTGGACGGACACCAACGCCGACGGGTTCAGCCAGGCCACCGAGCTGCATACCCTCGACAGTCTCGGAATTACCTCTATCGACCTAAGCGCGACCCAGGTGAGCTATGACATCGAGGGCAACCACATTAGCCACGAGAGCACTTTCACGATCAACGGCCAGACGCACGACATCGTCGATGCCTGGTTCGCCTACGACACGACCAATACCGCCTATGTCGCCGACTACGACCTCGACATTCGCACTCTCTTCCTTCCCACCGCGCGCGGCTATGGCGAGCTGCCGGACCTCCATATTGCCATGAGCCAGGACGAAACGCTGCTCGAACTGGTGCAAGACGTGACGACGACGAACATCGCCGACCTGTTGGACCCTGCATACGACCTCTACGGGAAGGTCCAGGACATCATGTTCCAATGGGCGGGTGTGGCAACCATCGACCCACACAGTCGCGGCGCCTACATCGATGCCAGGGTCCTGGGCTTTCTGGAAGCCTTTATCGGTCAGGACTACGTGGCGCAGAACGGCACCACGACGAACGTGGCCGCACCGGACACCGCCGCGCTTGTAATGGATTCCTATGCGGTGGCGCACGACGCTCTTGCTGCCCGGCTGTTCGTCCAGTCTGCCGGGGCAAGGCTGTTCACCGACACCCCTCACTATGATCCGTTCACGGATGCGATCGATAACAACGTAGGGGTAAACATATCGACCGTATCAGAAATTTCGTCCGGATTTGACTACGGCGATGTGGTCCAAAGCGTAAACTTCTGGAAAAATATACTTGGCTTAATCGATCACGTCGTAGGTCTCGACAACCTCGATCAAAATGCTACCGACGCCATTGATGGCATTATACAAACCGATGACTTGTCCGGCTACCTCAGCTACGCGACGCTTGCAGCAACCTTTGACGCGACAGGTCCGATCTCGATCCACGGTGATGCAAACGACAACCTGCTGCTGGCCCGTGAGACAAGTAGCGTTTCTGCCGTCAGCATATATGGCTATGGCGGGAATGACATCATCATCGCCGACAGGACCGCTGACGAGTACCACCTGTATGGCGGTACCGGCGACGATCTGTACGTATACGGCCCTGGAGACGGTTCGGTTATCTTCGGTAACTCCTATGGTTCCACCGGAAGAATTTCAGAAAATACAAATGAGGGTTTTGACACAATAAGATTTACTGAGGGCGTCAATCCGGATGACGTTCGTACATGGGTTTCTTCCTCTGGACAGTTAAACATCCACTACTCCGGCTCCGATAATATCGTTATTGACGCCAGCGCAATAGTACCGAATGGAACCTACGAATCCTTGGTTGGACAATATGTTGAGCGGATCGAGTTTGCCGACGAAACTGTGTGGGACCTGACAGCGGGCCTCCACCTTCACAATGACGACGCCGGTCGGACGATATTCGCAACTCAATACGACGATGTCCTCGAAGGTGGTGCCGGAAATGACAACATTTACAGTGGGGATGGTAACGATACCATTGTTGGAAATGGCGGTTACGATTACCGTTATGGTGGGGTTGGCGACGATACGTATTATCTGAAATTTGGCGACGCAACGTTTAGCGGAGCTTCCTCGAACCGGATATGCGAGAGCCTTAATTCCGGTACCGACAAGGTTCTCTTTGCTGAAGGGATCGAAAGTGATGATGTCAGAACGTGGATCGACAGCAGTGGATGGCTTTCTATAAAGTATTCTGATGTTGACAAAATATGGATACAGGCCACAGCAAACGTACTGAATGGCGCCTCTCAGTCTAGAATTGGTGAATACCTGGAGGAAGTGGAATTTTACGATGAAACCATTTGGGACCTGACAGGCGGTTTGCACCTCAGGAACGACAACACCGGTCGCACTCTGTACGCGACCGCCTATGACGATATACTTGAGGGTGGTGCCGGAAATGACAACATTTACAGTGGGGATGGCAACGATACCCTAATCGGCAACGGTGGCCACGACTATTTCTATGGCGGCGAGGGTGACGACACCTATCTGCTGAATATCGGGGACGCACCGGCAGGGGGAACCAACCGTGTAACGGAAACGCTCAATTCCGGCACGGACACGATCCTGTTTGGGGAGGGCATCGACGCCGATGATGTGCGGATGTGGACTGAATATGGCGGCTATCTAACGATCAAATTCACTGAAAGTGATACGATTCAAGTTGCTGCGACCGCGTCGGGGGGTGCAAGCCGCATCGGGGAATATGTCGAGAGCATTCAGTTTGCGGACCAGACTGTCTGGGACCTCACTGCTGGTGTGCACCTCAGAAACGACGATACGGGACGCCAAATTTACGGCACTGTCTACAATGACATCATCGAGGCTGGCGCAGGGAACGACACCCTAAATGGCTACGCCGGTAACGATCTCTTCGTACATACAGCAGGAAAAGACACTGTTTCTGATACCGCTGGCGACGATCAGCTCCTCTTATCCGGCGGGGTTGTCATTAGCGACATAAGTATCATTAATTACGGAACATATAACGCCAAGATCATCATTGAGTCTGGGGTTAATGAGGTGACTGTTTCAAATCTTCGTCATCCATCTGCGACAAACTACATTGAGACGATAGCGTTCGACGATGGTTTCAAAGCCGACCTGCCGAGCTATCAGGCGTGGCAATGGGGAACCTCGGGCAATGACTCCATCTCCGGCACCACCGGCGCAGACACGCTGATCGGCAAGGACGGCGCGGACACAATCAATGCCGGGGCCGGGAACGACGCCGCGCATGGCGGTGCGGGAGCAGACATCATCCACGGCGACGACGGGGACGACCTGCTGCATGGCGGCGACGGCGACGACGTTCTCTATGGTGATGACGGGGCGGACACACTGATCGGCGGCGATGGCGCAGACATCTTCACGCTGCTGGCTGCATCGGCGTTCAACGACGTGGACACCATCACCGACTTCGACACCGGCGACGACGACGCCATCGACCTCTCCGATGTGCTCGACGGCTACTACACCGCAGGCGTGGACGACATCACCGACTTCGTCCAGATCACCGATGATGGCACTGACAGCGCCCTCGCCATCGACCAGGACGGCACCGCCAACGGTACGAACTTCGTAGCCGTGGCCACCATTCTGGGCGTTACCGGGATCACCGACGAGGCAGCGCTTGTGACGAGCGGGAACCTTCTCGCGGCATAACCGGCGCTTCGGCGGCACCATCAGATGGGCGGAAGGCACATCGCGGCCTTCCGCCCTTTTCATGTCCGGCGACTACCAGTGCTTTCCCCTGTTCCCTGTTCGATTCCCGCCGAAGGCGAGAACGAACCCGCCCGTGAGGGCGGAACCGATGTTCCCCGTCCCGATAGCAATCCAGCACCGCCGGGGCACAGCGTCAGTCAAGGGCGGCGCAGCCGGGACCGGAGCCACGCACAGCGCCCCGGCGCGAGCATGGCGAGGACCCACCCCTTGACCAAGCGAGCACGGCGGTAGCCTCGCTGCCGGGACATAGCATCATCATCGTTCAGCGCCCCGGCTGGTGCCTGTCGACGCCATTGCCCTCTTTCCCCTTTGCCTGCCCGCGCTGTCCCCATCGCCAGCCTTGATCGATGCATGCTGGCAGCGTCGTTCGCGGCCCGCAATTTACTTTGTCGGTTCCCCCTGAAGGTCGCCCCCAACAAAGCATTGCAGCCCGCGCCCGCCGCCGCCCGGTCGCCATGCATCGGCTGGCATGGGGCCAGCCTGTAATCAAAGGAGAAGACCAATGACGACCATCGACCAGAAACCCGCCAATGCGCCGGATTACCACGCTTTCCATGTCCCCGAACGCGACAGGCCTCACTGGACCCGCATCGGGGCAGCCTGGATGCACAGGGACGGCGAGGGCCTGACGCTCCACCTGGACCTGATGCCCGTGGGCGGCGGCAGGATCGTCCTCCGCAGACCCGACACTCCCGTCCCGACAACCGATGAAGGAGCGGGCGCGTAAGCGCCCCTCCGATCCCGGAAGGAGAGACGATCATGACGACGATCTTTACCGAACGACAAACCGCCGCCTCCCGCAGCGATTGGGAATCCGGCTTGCTGGCGAAGGCGATCATCGACCAGGTGGCGCACGACGACCCCCGGCTGCAAAAGGGGCTTCTCAAGGTCTGGCTGCCGGGCATGTTTGCCGCCGCCGCGACCGACATCCACGAGGGCGTCGGCGCGGGCTTCTTCGAGTGGACGCAGAGCGGCCCGGCAAGCTTCGATCTGGTCTGGCATGCCCCGTACGGCGCGGGCCTCAAGCTGGCCCGCACCTACAGGCAGCCAGATGGCAGCTGGGCGAGCCTCGTAATCGCCGGGGTCAAGAACGACCCCGCCGCCGCGATGGCCGCAGCGGAATGGGCAATAGGCCGACTGTCCGCCGCCACTTAGTCGGAGCCGCCGCACCCGTTCCACAGGCGCGGCGGCTCCTTTCCTTGCCCATCCTGACATTGCCCCAAGCGCCGACCGGTAGAGCCCGCACCCTTCCGGAAATCACCCCGTTACCGCGATCCAGTGGCCCTGTAGTACAGGCCCGCCCTTCTGTAGTACAAAGGCCCAACCGAAGCCCCGATCCCCGGTTACGCGCAGACCGCAAGATGTGTGTTGTAGTACAACACCATCTTGGCAAGGGGGCCCGCTGCGCGCCCCCGTTGCATCCCCCCGGCCTGTGGCTCCTCCAGGGCATCGAGCCCATTCCGGAGCCAGTAGACCGTATCGCCGGTCAACCACTCGCAGGGAGACTTCGCTCTCCCTGCACCCATCGACCGGGGGCGTTCCTGCCCCCGAGACCCCTGACCATTTCATGGAGACAAGGAAGGGAGCTTTCGCGCTACCCTTCCTGGACCATCCCATCGACCGGGGGCCTTCGAGCCCCACTGGACCCCTTGACCATTGCATGGAGCCCAACCCTGCGCGGATTGGATGCGCGCCACTGTTTCGTCGGTGGACCACGATCAGAAGGCTGTCGCGCCCCCTGAACCCGCTCTGAGGCAGCCTCGCGCGGCCTATCTTTCATTTGCAAAACGTATCGAAAAATGATACTTTATGCTTATGAAATCTGAAGGCCGTTTCCATGCCCGCGACTACATTTCCCGGCTTGCCGGGACCGGGCGCTACCATTTCACGTCCCGCGAGGCGCAGGACGCCCTCGGCGTTTCCGCCGACGCCGCTAAGCTCGCCCTGAATCGGCTTGCCAGGCAGGGGCTCATCGCTTCGCCTGCGCGCGGATTCTACGTCATCGTCCCGCCGGAATACAGCGCGCTCGGCTGCCTGCCTGCCGACCAGTTCATCCCGGCCCTGATGGGCAAGCTGGAGCAGCCCTACTATCTGGGGCTGCTCTCCGCCGCGCAGTATCACGGCGCGGCCCACCACCGCCCGCAGGAAACGCAGGTCATGGTCGGCAAGGCCCGCCGCCCGATCTCCTGCGGCGCGGTGCGCGTCGCCTTTATCGTGCGTAAGGACATCGCGCGGATCGCCGTCCAGCCGTTCAACACGCCGCGCGGCACGGTGCTTGTCTCGACGCCCGAGGCGACGGCAGTGGACCTCGTGGGCTACCCGCAGCATGTCGGCGGGCTGGACCAGGTCGCGACCGTCCTCCAAGACCTCGCCGAAAGCCTCGATCCAGACAAGCTCGTGGCGGCGGCGGAGACCTCGCCCATTCCATGGGCGCAGCGCCTCGGCTACCTGCTCGAACGTGTGGACGCGGGCGACAAGACCGGCCCGCTGAAATCCTACGTCGGCGCAAACGCCCGGCAGGCGACGCCCCTGCTGCCCAACGCTCCCGCCGATGGCGCTGCCCGCGACGACGGCTGGAAACTCCTCGTCAACGCCGACGTGGAGCCCGAGTTGTGATCCCGCGCGACTACATCACCGAATGGCGCGCCCAAGCCCCGTGGGTGCAGGACGTCCAGGTCGAGCAGGACCTCGTCATCAGCCGCGCGCTGGTTGAGATATTCTCGGACCCCGTGCTGTCCGAGGCGCTCGCCTTTCGCGGCGGGACCGCGCTCTACAAGCTCTACCTGCGGCCTGCGGCGCGCTATTCGGAGGATATCGACCTCGTCCAGATGACCGCCGAGCCCGCCGGGCCGGTGATGGACGCGCTGCATGCGGTGCTCGACCCGTGGCTCGGCAAACCGCGCTGGAAGCAGACCGAAGGCCGCGTCACGATGGTCTACCGCTTCGACTCCGAGGACGCGCCGCCGCTGGCGATGCGCCTCAAGGTCGAGATCAACACGCGCGAGCACTTCGCCGTCCACGGCTTCAAGCGCGCCCCGTTCAGCGTCGCCTCGCGCTGGTTCGAGGGGGCCTGCGAAATCCCGACCTACGAGCTGGACGAGCTTCTGGGAACCAAGCTGCGCGCCCTCTACCAGCGCAAGAAGGGCCGCGACCTGTTCGACTTGGCCCTGGCGCTTGAGCAAGGCGGCGTCGACCCGGAGCGCGTCGTGCAGACCTTCGCCGCCTACATGGATAACGAGGGGCATCCCGTCAGCCGCGCCCAGTTCGAGGAGAACATGCACCTCAAGCGCCGCGACCCTCAGTTTACGGCGGACATCGGGCCGTTGCTCGCGACTGGCCACGCCTGGGATTTTGTCGGGGCGGCGGAGCGCGTTCAGGAAGCCCTGATCGAGCGCCTGCCCGGTGAGCCGTGGAAGGGGGCTTAGGAGGCTGCTTCATGTTCACGAACAAGCATGACTATCGCGTAGCGCCTGCAACCGATCGCCGGGGCAGACTCGGGCACTCCAGCGCCCGGTCATCGCCCAGCAGGGCGACGACGTCCCCAAGCAGGTGACGCGGTACGTGCATGCGAGCAGCTACGAGGGCGGCATGTATCGCTCCGACGTGATGATCGCCCAGGGTGTTCGCCACGCGGTGGTGGAGCAACAGATCGGCAGTTGTCACCACCGTCGTTCCCGGAAACCGCTGCCCGCAAATACGCTGTGCCTTCTTTTCGTCGATCAACGCAATCGCGCCGTTGGCGACTGCGTGCGCCACCGTCGCAGCCTCGCCATCGTCCAGCGTCTGGGCTGCGAAACCCTCGATGAGCGATCGATAGACCGGCTCGTCCGCTTCATTCAGCGCAACGAGCCGCAGTATGCCCGCCCCCTCTAGCTCCCGCATCGGGCGCGCATCCGCATATCCGAGCCGCTCCCCGTCCAGTACCTCGGCGTACGCGTTGGTCGTGGCATACAGAACGCCGCAAGACGCGGCTATGATCGTCTTCGCGTGGCCGGAGGCGTTCAGGTTGATCAGTACACTTGCGTCTGCAACGACCCTTCCGGCTGGCGCGTCAGGAAAGCTTGAACAATTCATCGGCCTCGCTTTCCTCGTTATCAACATCTTCAACCAACGCTCGCACGTCGAGGCGGCCGAGTTTCAGTAGCCTCGCAAGCTGACCCTCACTGTAAAGGCCCTGCTTCCATGCCTCGCGCGCCAACAGGGCAATTCGCGGGGGAATTGGCCCGCGAGGCGAGATAAATTGCAGCGCGCGCGTAGGCTCGTCGCCGACCACCTCTCGTGCCTGCTCATCCGAGATGCCGCCGTTTGCGAGAAACCAGTCCCATGTGCCGCGCTTTGCGAGGCCAAGCTCCTCCAGGCGGCGCGTCATTGCCTCACGCGAAACGCCGAACGCGTGAGCCAGAAGGATAATGTGGCGGCGCGTCAGGCGTGACTGGCCCGCCGTCAATTCAGCGAAGCGCTGCCTGACGGCTCGTGCGGGCGTGAGGAAACATCGCGCAAACGCATTCGCGTAAATTTCGTCGCGAGACGAATGATCCGCTTCCAGCAACACGGCCTCCGGCTTTCGCCTCGCCGAAATGAAGTGAGCCAGCTCGTGGAGGGCTGTTTGCACGAGGCGTTCGGGCGGATGGTTCGAGTTCAGCAGGATGCAGGCTCCGGCCTTCTCGTCGTAGGCGAAAAGTCCGGATATCTTCGGCGGGAGGGGCCGCAGGAAGACGCGAATCCCGAGTTGCAATTCCAGAATTGAGATGATGTCAAAGCATGGGCCGGAGCCAAGGCCCAGCCAGTTTCGCAGTTCCTGCGCATCCTGCTCAGCTTGTGCCCTTACGTTTCCAGGCAATATTGGCCGCTCAGGCGGATAGTTGTGCTGACGCGTGATGCCCAACGCGTCCTCAAGCTCCACCTCCGCACGAACGAGATCATTCAGCAAGATGGCAGCCTCTAACACGGCGTCTTCCGTGCTTTGCATCAGCTTCCGGAAGCGCGGCACAAGATCGAGATGCACGGCCTCGTTTCGCATGATCGCGTTCGCTGATGTGCCGTAGAGAGCAGCGAGCTTTTGCAGCTCCTCCGTACGAACCCTGCGCTGGCCTTTTTCGATCGCCACAAGCGTCGTGCGCGCCACGTCAATCGCCTTCGCTGCGTCCGCTTGTGTTATCCGCACGTTCTCTCGGGCAATACGAAGCCTTTCGCCGACCGCTCCCTCGCCGAGGTTTCCCGTCGTTTCCTTGCTCATGAGTTGCCCCGTACCCAATTGTGAATGAACGACTTTTCGCCTAGTGACGCCACAAACGTGCGCCACTCGTCCGAATGTCGAGACATCACTGCCTTGATGTTCTTTTCGGTCTCCTCGGCAGACATGCCGAGTGTCATGGCAAGGCTTATGGCCTCCCGCCTCAGAACCCTCGCACCATCGTCGCCAGCCAGATCGGCAAGGTGATCCATGTGAAGAACACCGGCAATCGCGTATTCCCTGAATGACTTGTTAACCTTGTCGAAGGAGTCGTGAACGGCGCCGTCCAGCGACGGTGCGGACAGATTAGAAGCCACGTATGTCTCGTCTGGCTCTGACTCTCCGGCTGCGTGAATGCTGAGACGCCGGAGCATGCAAGCAGCGCAAACACCGCACTGCCGGAAGCGGCCATCAACCGAACTCCACTGCGCGCTCTTCCAGCAGGAGCGCGTGCGTGCCCACTCACCGTGGTCGACTCCGAGTGCTAGATAGGCGGCGAGCGTCTCGCCCTTTGTGCTCCATATCCTCGGGAACAGGTACTCGAATTCATGCCCAAGCAGCGCTCCAAGGAATCGCTCCATACGTCTGAGGAACGCCGGATGGTTCCGGTAGTCTGGGTAGGCATGCGCCACAGGCGCAATGACCGGCCCCAGCGCGCCTTGACCGCTTTCGGGAACCACGATCGACTTCGCGTTGCAGATATAGGAAGCCAGACCGCTAATGAGTGCGAACCGAAAACCTCGGTTGCGCGCGCTCGATTCAGGATTCGCTACTCTCGTTTTCAGCTTGTACGGAACGGCAGTGAACGGCTCGCCACGGCGCGGCTTGTCACATCGCTTCGATCCCAAACGGACGCGCACAAGTCCGGAGCCAAGCTTATTCTTGACCAGCCCCGCTACAGCGCGGGAATCCAGGCCGTCGCTGAAGGCAAGCGTTGCCTCCGTTCGTGGAGGAAGACTCAGCGATCCCTGACGCGGTGGCGGCTCGACCTGCTTCCGGCGTGAGAAATGAAACTGCCAGCGATCACCTGTGAGGAATCCCAAGGCATCGCGAAGGGCGTCCCGGACCTCGGGTCTGTTCCAGCGATCGGGATCGTGAACGGGCAGGTGAACGCGAAAGTCGCGGCCCCAAACCACAACCGACCGCCGCAAGCTCCGGTCGCAATATTCGACGGATGCGGCAACGACCATTGCGTCAAAGACGACCGAGTCCCAGTTTGACGTGGCATAGGACTCCAAGTCCTCCGTCGAGAACAAGATGTCGCGTCCAAGAACCAACTCGTGATTAGCGTCGGGACTTGAGTCGAGGAACTCCACGACGTCAACTGCGAGCGCTCTCGCGGCAGGAATATTCTGGACTATGCTCGTCATAGCTCCGGCCCTTCATCAAGGCCACCGCGCTTCGACAGCGACTCGGCAGGGGGCTTTGGGCCGGAGTGGTCGAGGAGTTTCGAAGCCAGACCCGAGTAGTCGCACGTGCGTCGCGCGTCATCTAGTCGGCTTCGTACATATCGCGCGTTGTGGGCCGGGGCTTCCCGGTAGTAGTGTTCCTCGATCCCCCGGAAAGCCGACCTCGAATACATTTCGAGCGCTGCTTCCGTTGCCCATTGGCATGCGTCCCGTCCCGTCAGGCCGTTTGCCTGTGCTTCCAGTGCGCAATCGATCAGCACGTTTCCGGCTGCCGATCCTGGGCAGGCAGCACGAAGGGCGTCGAGCTGCTCGGGCGTGGAGGATTGAAACAGGCTGGCTACTTCGCCGACTCCATGCGCCTCTTTGATCAATTCGAACGGGGCCTCGCGAAAATCCTTTTGGAGAGCGATTGGCAGAGCTTCAGCCACATCCGTGGCCGAGTACGCCGTTTTGTCGGCGCGCTCGGCCAGGTCTTTCCAGTGTTTGCGCATCGGCAAACTTCTATGAGGGCCGTCGCTCATCGCTCATCTCCATGTCAGCTTTGTATCATGTAGATACTGACAATGTCAAATTCGCGCAGACACTACGCATCGTCGCATAAAATGGTGCGCTTTCAGTGGCTTGATGGAGCAGCGGGGCCTCTAGTGACGCTGTGAGATGTCAGCACCGGTGGAGAGGAGCCCCTTTGAGCCTCGACCGACACGCCCCTACGTCTGACAGCGCGCCCAACTTCCCCATGTGGATAATTCCATATCTTGTGCATCTCGGGGTGCGCACCGCAATGCGAGTTGCTAAGGTTGAGGAAAACGCCGGGAGATTGAGCAGTTGAACGCCGTCGAGATCGAAGAAGCCATTTCCGCGCTGGCCGGGCAGCCGTTCGAGCCGGACGAGTTTCCGTTCGCGTTCCTGGAGGCCTTCGGCAACAAGGAAACCACGATCAAACGGCTCCGCTCCGGCGCGTCCAACAAATCCGACTGCGGTGGCCTTCTCCAGACCAACAACATCCACATCAAGGTCTGCCCCGAGGGCGAAGTCGGCGCGGCGCTGGCCGATCTAAAAGCGAGTCCCGCCACCGCGAAGGCCAAGGCGAAGTTCGTGCTCGCGACGGACGGCAAGGACTTCCAAGCGGAAGACCTCAACAGCGGCGAGGTCGTCGTCTGCGATTTCGCCGACTTCCCCGACCACTTCGGGCTTTTCCTGCCGCTCGCGGGCATCAGCACCGTACGGCAAATCCGCGAGAGCGCGTTCGACATCAAGGCGACGGGTCGCCTGAACCGCCTCTATATCGAGCTGCTGAAGGACAACCCCGAATGGGGCACGGCAGCCCGCCGCCCGGCTATGAACCACTTTATGGCGCGGCTGATCTTCTGCTTCTTCGCGGAAGACACCGACATCTTCGCCAAGGCCGACCAGTTCACGTCGATCATCGACCAGATGAGTGAGAAGGACAGCTCGAACACCCACGAGATCATCAGCGAGCTGTTCCGGGCCATGAACACCAAAATCGCCGATCGCGAGAAAGCGGGCATCGCCCGGTGGGCGAATGTGTTTCCGTACGTCAACGGCGGCTTGTTCTCCGACAGCGTCGACGTGCCGCGCTTCAGCCGCATCGCGCGTTCCTACCTCCTGCACATCGGCAATCTCGACTGGAAGAAGATCAACCCCGACATCTTCGGCTCGATGATCCAGGCAGTCGCCGACGACGAGGAGCGCGGCGCGCTCGGGATGCACTACACCTCGGTGCCGAACATCCTGAAGGTGCTCAACCCGCTCTTCCTCGATGACCTGCGCGAGAAGCTTGAAGAGGCGGGGGACAACGCCCGGAAGCTCCTGAACCTGCGCAATCGCATGGCGAGGATCAGGGTCTTCGACCCGGCCTGCGGCTCGGGAAACTTTCTCGTCATTGCCTATAAGGAAATGCGGGCGATCGAGGCCGAGATCAACGAGCGACGCGGCGAAGCCGATCGCCGCTCGGAAATCCCGCTGACCAACTTCCGGGGGATCGAGCTGCGCGACTTTCCCGCCGAGATCGCGCGGCTGGCGCTTATCATCGCCGAATACCAATGCGATGTGACCTATCGCGGCCAGAAGGAGGCGCTACGGGACTTCCTGCCGCTCGACGCGATGAACTGGATTACCTGTGGCAATGCCCTTCGGATTGTTGATCGGCGTGGAATAAGGCCCCCGCTTGCGGGGTGATCGGCTTCCAAAAGGGACCCCCCTGGCGTGTGGGTCCACAGTGCTCCCGAGAGATGATCGGGAGCCGAGATTGGGAT
>Ga0075163_10010091_pt1 | contig 12363 bp, 8 predicted proteins | sample JI1023141ADNA_FD_71478 | JGI IMG/M metagenome (GOLD analysis project Ga0075163, IMG submission 71478) | Wastewater effluent complex algal communities from Wisconsin, to seasonally profile nutrient transformation and Carbon sequestration -... | ecosystem: Engineered > WWTP > Effluent > Algae...
ATCAAATAAAATGAGATGAAATAAAGACTAAATACTGTGATGATATGTCCATTAAATTAATTAAGATAAAGTATAATGATAATCTATCAGATGCTCTATTAAACAGATTAATATTTTCTTAATAAAAAATATCCCTTTCCATATCTCTGTAGTTCTTCTAGATTTCTAACTTCGGAAAGCTTTAAATGACGCTCAAATACTGTCGCCACACCTCTATCTATATTAACATCACTTTTAACTTCTGGTTTTGAAATTATCCCAAATAAATATTCTTCTTTGGTAATTGCCGATAAACTAACATTGGTTTCATTCCAGCCTTGGCTTCTATATGCTATGTTTGTAACACCTGTACCACTAAAATCGTTAAAAAATAAGCCATCCATTTGTGTTTCTTGGCCTATATTTGGGTCAGTCTTGTCGGCATAAAAAACATATCCCATTGGTTCATTAACACTGGTAACCCTACTAACACCATCAACAGTTCCACCACTAAAATTTGTATATACTTCTGACTCTACATCAAAATTTTGTATATATTGTTCATCGTTTTTATAGGTTTTAACATCCTCAATCCTTGATTCTGTATTTCCTGTTACAATACCGCCAATTCTATAAAAATCTGATTTAATAGCGCCTACATACCTAGTGTCGATATCAAAAGGAGTTATTTGTTGTGGTAAAATACCAAACATAAATGGAAATGTAATTCCACTGGATTGTAGTTTATCAATTAAAAGACTATAATCAACTGGTGTTGTTTGACCACTAAGTTTTGGTAGATATATGATATCCGTAAACATTCCCATGTCATCAATGTTTTGGGTTAGCATAACATTAACGTAAAAGGATGTTGCTGTTACCTGCCCATATGTTTGACTATCATAGTTTCTGTCTGTACCGCTCTCTAATAATATACGTCGTTTAATTAATTCCATTATATTGATTGTATTTGATATAGATTAATTGTCAAATCCATTAAATTCGGATTTGACGAGTTTGAATATGAAACATTGGTCGAATATGTTGTATCAAGATTATAGTAAAAACCACTTGTTGTCCTAAACAAATCATACTTCGTATATTGTTTATATATTAATTCATTAATTGGATACTGGTTATTCTCAACCATTAATTTTGTTGACTTGCCGTTTTTAGCGTTTACATATGTTGCTTTCATATATAAACTCTTTGGCGGGTTATTGATTGAAAACTCATCCTTATAATCATAAATGTGATATCCCTCAAAATAACCTGTCATATTTGTTAACGGATTTAATATTACAAAACTAACTGGGATTGTGTTTGCTGGTTTAGGTTGACCAGCAATTGTTGTAGTTGTTGTTGTAAGATAATAATCGGATGCCGATAAATGAGAAAACATATCAATTTCTGTTACTAAATTTTGGGTTAAAGGATTATCACTATCGTAAAAAGATAGTGTAATATACGTTTCTTTAAAATAGTTTTTATTGTACTTTATATCCGCATCATCAAAACCAATATTTGAATAATATGTCGGTTGCATCATTACACCATTGTTGTCTAGAAAGTTAATGTTATATATTATACTATCAACACCAATTATTGTATTATAAATGGGTATAAATCTAACCTTATCATAATCTAAAATTGGGTTGATTGCTTTCTGCTCCTCACTCTCAACAAAAACTCTTTCAATTAATTCACCGTTATCAACAAGTTGATATTGTAAATTAATTGGTATGTTGATGGTCGTTGCTGTCGTACCGCTTAATATGTTAGTTGATATTTGATGTTTAACAAACATTCTCTGAGAAATTTACTTTAACATTATTTGACATTCCGTTTCCTATTGGGTCGCTTGGTGTTGAACCATAAAAAAGATTCCATTTGTCAAATGGGTCCTGTCTTTTTACATCAAAACAATAATTTTGATATAGGTAATGATACCCATTTACAAAGGGGTAATTAAGGGTGTTGATGTTAATATCTGTGGTACCAATATCCAATAAATCCCTCCAAATATATCTACCATCACCTAAATCTAACGCATAATTTGGTATATTTACTGTATTTTTATCACCTTGTTCAATATACACAGAAAAATCCCTAATCTTCATTTGATGGTGTGCGGTATAAAAATATCCTTCTGGTCTAGGTCCTTGGACTATTGAATTACCTATAGTTTCTCTATTTAATGTATTAAATCTATGTGCTATTGTTGCAAGTATTGTTTCATTTAAAGTAGCTTTATTAAATTCCACAACATCACCATAAAAAACATTATTATCTATACTAACGTTTGATTCTAACGGGGTGTATGATGCTGTAACAGATGTTGTGCTAGTAACGGTATGTATTAATTGAATAACTGGTATATTTTTAAAATATGGTTTTGATATTGAATCTCGAATTTCAGAAATATCTGGTGCTTCAATACCAGATGTTATATCGGTAAAAATATTATTACTATCGGTTTTTATTATTGTTAAAAATAATTCACTCAACGGTCTATTTAGATTGTCAACCAAATCGCTAACATCAATATCCTCATTAAAAATAAATTGAGTTATTGGGTCTACATATATATTTTCAGAAAACGCTAATTTATAAATTTCATAATCATCGTCTTCAATAAATTCTGATGATTTTGTTTTTATTTTCTTAAATAATCTGAAATAATATTCACATTCAAAACCCTTATATATTTTTTTTACCCTACTATCATTATCTATTGTAACAACAGATGGTTCGATATCAATACAGAAATAATATTCCATATATGTACCATCATCAAGTCCCAGTCTTTTAACGTCGTAATCACCATCAAAATTTGTCCCTGTGATTCTAACGGAACTCCCAATAAGAAGATTATGTTTTATCGGTAAACCAATAGCTGTCATTTGTCGACCACCAACAAAAGCATCCCTTTTATTGATTATTATAATACCACCATTAATCATGTAGTGATTTTTATCGGATGTGTATGGGTAGGTAACCGTAAGTTCCCAATTTTTAACCAATTCATTTTTTAAATTATTTTTATCTGGTAAAAATGAAAATCTTTCCCTCTTAGGTTCCATATCATAAAAATTACACATACCGCTCCCAGTTAAAACAGGGTCAAAATATCCATACCACCCGTCAATTTCTTTAAGATGTCTTTTTATTGATTCTGCATATGTTAAGTCAGCGTCATTATCTAAATTATCAGATAAAAATATTGGTTTATTAAATGTTTCCCATGAATTTTCCCCAGTAATATTGAAAAGAACATTACTAATAAGCGGATTTATTTTACCAAGAATTCTATAAAACGTACATGACTGTCTTTCCTTATTAAATTGCGCTGCAAGGTCTATAACCCTATTTAACTCACTTGGTGGCAATAATCTTTCGCTACCATTAAATTGTAAATTAAGGTATGTATCCGTATTTACCGACTCTTTAGAGTTTGTCGCTGTTAATCTATGTTTAATTCTTATTTCCATTATCCAATTTCTATTTGACAGCCAATGTTATCGTATATGTTAATTGAAACAGGTAAGCTAACATTGTTAACACTATAATTGTAAACTGTTAGATATGGGTCAGCATTAGAAACTTGACTAACAGGAAACACATCAATGTTATTAACTTGTGCTGTTATTGGTAATGTTCCACCAACAATACTAAATGATGTTGTTGAGCCCGTAACAGGATTGAGGATTGTCATACCTTGTCGTATAAATATAATATCTTCCGTTGTTTGTGGTTGTGGTTCACCAGAATCGACAACCACAATCTTATAATACCCACTACATAAATCATTTTGTATTGTCTCACCACTTGTGTTTGTTGTAAGAATAGAATACGGTCCAGACAATGTTGTTGACGAATACGTTGTTATTGAATATGGGTACGTTCCACCAGCAACATCAAAACGGTACGAACCACTACAATCATTAGAACATGCGTTATATTGTTCTATATTAATTATTTGTAATGGTTGTGGTGCTCTTATTTCTACTGTTTTCGTACATTGATTACCAGCGCTATCTGTTGCAACAAATGTGTATATATCATCTTTAAAACCAATTGGTATTGTGTATGATACTGGGTCTACTGAAAAAGCCAATGGTGCTGAATAAAGTGCGTTATTTGAATCGTATATTGATAATGTGTATGGTAATGTTCCATTTGATATCTGAATTATTTGGATAACCCCATCTGATAAAGTTTGTGTTGATGGATTGCTAATGGTTGAATATGAGCAAACGAACCCTAATGGTTCGCCAATGGTGACGTCCTTAACAACAACGGTGCCAAGTGCATCTATTGCTGTAATTTCATATGTACCAGCGGCTAAGTTACCAATAATATCACTTGGTGGAACGTTGGTTGTTGTTATTGGTCCTAGACTATAACTGACATCAAGGCCAACCCAAGTATATGTAAACGGATAGGTACCGCCAATAAAAGTAAATGAAATTGAGCCATCTGTTCCTCCGCTAATTGAAATATTTTTCGGCGTTGTATCTATGATAAAGTCATCTGCTTTTTCCTTTGTACATTCTGTAAAGAATTTAGTTTTTAATTTATCTAACGCTGTCTTACCTGGTATTATACCAAAATACATATAATATGAGTTTTGTGTTTGAAAGCTCATATCAACACCATTTAAATATGGTGGGACCCAACCTCTAAATTCGGTGTATGCTGACCCATTAGCAAATGATAAGTCAACACCGATTGATGTTCCTTGGTTCGCATCTAATAAGTTATATGGTACGGTTGGTAACCCTTGTATACTAGTACCACTAATATTTAAAAGATAGAATGAATCCCTTAAATATCTATTTAAACTGGTAAGTGCGTCTATTGGGTCAGACGAATCATATATCTCATCAATATTGATTAAATCTATTTGTGTTAGTCCAGTATATTCAACTAAATCAACACTTAATTCACATTGCCTCCTAATATTTCTAGCCTTTATTGTATTATAATCAACACCTAGAACACAACCAACATTAAAGAAAACACCTTTATAATTTTGCCCACCTGGTGGTGTAAAATCAAACATACCAGCAACCACGGATTGGTCTTCTGGTGGAATACTCGTATCTTCCTCCTCAGCAAATGTCTCAGCTAATAATGGTGGGAGTTTATATGATGTGTTTGTAAGGTAATTTACAATCTTAGGTTGCCCTTGCCAATCGCAATCAAATACTGCCCCAAGATTAACAATATCTGTTGCAAATAATTTTAATTGTGAACCATTTAATAAAATAGGTGGATAATAAAGATTATTATCATATTTAACCAATAAACCATTTCTAAAGTTAACCCTCGTATCATTGGTTCTTGTATTATATGTTGTATCAACAATTTTACTATTTTTACATGAGTTAGCGCCAGTACCACCACTATAGTCATTACAATTTGTTTCACAAAATTTTTCTCTACCTCTTCTTTTCTTTTTATATTTTAATAAATAATAATATAGTGTTCCGTTGACCCAATCGTTGTAGAAATCAAACTCAAATAAATCTAACTGTTCCGCTAACACCGCAGAAACACAATCAAGATAAGCATCTTGACTATCCTCACAACCGATTGCGTATTCGCTTTCATCTTCGTTAGGACATTTTAGTTTCATTATATATTTTTTTAAAAAACCAAAAGGTTTTACGCCTGAAATTTTAATTTTAATCAATGAACATAAGAATCCATTAAATAATTTAACAATAAATGAAATGATTGAAAATAAGAAACAAATTATTGTAAATAAAATATTTCCCATTACATATGCTCTATTATATGGCATTGGTGATTTATCACCAACACAAGCGTCAACATTTTTAATTCCTGTATGTGTTCTACGTTTGAAAGCCTTTGATAGCAACCGCATATTTTTTTCTACCCTTGGGATAAAATTTCGTACTGTATAGATTTTATTCCAATAGAAATCCCTAAAAGTATTTTCAGTATCTTTTGTTGTTTTGTCAAAACTAAAATTAATATCTGATTTTGTTTTTGGATTATGCGGAACGATATATTTTCCCCTTGTTCTAAGTCTACCAACACCACCACCTTCATCCATACCGATTCTAAATCTAACTCTAGACCTAGTTGGAATACCTCTGCTGGTGTCATCTGATGGTATCAAGTTTCCTTCCTCATCAGTCACAATGTAATCTAAATTCATTGGAATTTGGTACGCCCATGCTCCATTATCATCAATTAATCTTCCACCTTCAATATCAAACTTTTCTACTTCTCCCTCAAGAGTTTTTCTTAGCATCTCAATTGTTCCAGCTCTTGGTACTTGCTCGCACATCAACCCCATTTTCTTTCTAGGTCTACATCTTTTGTTAATACTATTTTTTCTACTATCACCAAAAATGCTACCCATAAAGATAGCTGCTGGCCTGATATTATAGTTAAGGTCAATATCTAATCTATTAACACCAATCACACAATTATCTAAATCGCCCCAAAACGGTTGTACATTAACACCAACATTCGCTGTTTTAATTTGTATTAGCGAATTAAGATTTTTATTACCCTTAAATTTTGTTTGACTATAAAATAATCGCGATGGTGTTCCTTGTTCAACCAAATCATACGGTCTTTGTGATGCTATTCCAATATCTGACATATCAACATCAACATGTACCATATGTGAGCCTAAAGGAACGCCAAATATCATAAAATCACCAGCATGATTTGTTGTTGTTGTAAATTTATAATACTTACAATAAACCTCAAGCATTTCATCGTTATCTAACTGCTCACGTTTTGATGGGAAGGTTCCGACGATTGTATAACAATCATTATTAGAATCATTTTCTTTTGGTAACAAATTATATCTCACACCATTGCTATCAACATCAAGTACATTTTCATACGGATATATTGAACGTATAACAGGGTTCTCTTTATCTTCTTCTGTGATAGGAATAAAAACAGAAACTTTTGCATTAGGAACACCAAAACCATTGTTTATTATAACACGGCCAGCAATAACACCGTAATCAGAACAAAAACTCTCATATGCTTTATCCTGACTAATTTTTAGTGAAAGAATTTCAATAAAATCAAAATCTTGGTCAAGTTTTACATTGAGGTATTTATCTGTTCCGTTAGGGGTTGTTCGTATCCTAATATTATTAGACATTATGCTTATTTTATTACTGTTATCTCATCAGAGTCTTCGAATTCATACTCATCTTCACTTAAAAGGTCATCGTAATCCTCATCTTCCAAATCATCTTCATCATCGTCATCATCCTTTTTAATTATTTTTTTACCTATATATAACCCCAATGGAACAATGTTGATTCCTTTTTCCGTAAATACGGTTACAAATAACGCATATAACGTTGCTGGTATTACCAATGGGATAAAAATTGCTGATAGAAAAAGAAAGGCAAAAATCTTAATCGTATAGTCTCGAATCGTTACTAAAATGTTTATTTCTGATTTTGTTTTTTCGTCCCCAACAATTTTTTTGTTTGTTTTTTTACATGTGTTACAAGCCATAGTTTTTCTTTAAAAAATAATAAAAAATATTTAAAAATAAAGTTATTTAACCCTCACAATTATATCGATAGAGGGAAAACGTATTTCAAACATGGTTGTTGGTTCACCGAAAAGTGTATATTCTTCAGAAATATCAATTTCTCTCGTTGAGGCATCAAAATATGGTTGTGATATTTCGTTAAGTGAGTATCTTCCACCTACCATATTATATACCCTCATATCAATAACATTTAATACCCCACCGACATTGTTTATATTTTCAAGTAAATTTGAAAGATAAATGTTTTCACCCATGTCAAATTTATTAATATTCATAAAATCACTAACACTTGTTATAACATTACTAATGATTTGTGATTGTGGGTATTTTTTATCAATATAAACGTCTATCTGAAAAGATAAGTTTACAATTTTGGCATCAGCAATTTCAATATAGTCATTTAACATCCTATAATCGGATAAATAGGTTGAAATATTTTCTTTAATAGCCGTGGTTGACGTATTATTTAGTTTACCTTCAGAGTCTAACCCCATTATATAGATTTTGATTTTATTTTGTTCTTCAAATACACCAGTTCTAAATGGAACACCAAATCTGCTTGGCATAAGCGCTATTCTAGATTGATAATCCTTGATTGTTACAGCCCTATTTTGTGCTGAGAAATTATATCTAACTAAATTTCTAATTTCTTCAATACTTGGGATATCTCTACCACCAAGAGCTGGAATTGGGTTATTGACAGTTAATGATGCTTTTACAGCATTATTAACAGTACTGTCAATACCATTTACAATAATGGTTGCTAAACCAACACCGTTGATTATCCCTTGACCAAGATTTGTATCGGCACCGCCACCAACTCTATATTTTACAAATAATGTTGTGTTTGGTGAATGTGTTGTTCCAAGAGATAGATTATTAATAAAATCTCCAATTTGATTAACTATTAACGGGTTAACGTCAAAATCACAAAGTGAGCTAATATCTTGGTTTCCACCTCCAAATATCAGTCTCATAAATCCTAGGTCAGTGTATTCAGTAATAAATTTACGATTTACGGTTATATATTTACCTGGTCTAATTGATGGATTATCACTTACTTTATTAAAATCTTCAATAAAAACCTTATCTTCAGCTAATGCGTCCACCTCATACCATCGGTTATCTTCTTCTAAAAATTGTGCGTTTGTTGGGTCTGTTACATAGTTTGTTCCGTCAAGTGTAATAACTGATGTAACGGAAAGAATATTATCATCAGGTAAAACAACTTCAAGAAACGGAACAACATCAGCTGGTGTAATTACCTTCTGGTAAATCTTTGTAAAACCATTTACAACCATTTCTCTTTTAGTTACAGTATAATTTATCAGTACACCATTTGAATTGAAATTTGGTATTATTATCCTATTTGGGACTCCTCCAATACTAAATGGGGATGAAAAATCAATATCATAAATTGTTTCAAATACCTTTCCAGCCCCTGTAGCTTGGGCCCCAGCTTGAATAATTGGTGCGTATGAAATATCAAAGGTGTCACCTAATACTGGAAGTGTTACGGTAAAGTCAACAATCGTAACTGAGGGTCTTTTACCTGGGATTTTTAACCCAAACGTTCTTGCCATTGACAAGATTGATGTCCTTTCTTGCGCGTAGTCTATTTGTGTTTCTTGGAACATCCTATCCGTATTGAATGATAACATATCACCAACCGCCGCATTTAATTCGAGAAGCATCATACCTACTGATGCATCGTTAAAATCGTTAAAAATATCTGGATAGTATTGTCTAACCATATTGACTAGGTCAGTTCTAATATCAGCAAAATTTCTACTAGTGTAATTAACTCTTTGTGCCATAATTATACATTTATTATTACAAAATCATTTATTTCAAAAACATCATCTGTTATTGCATAGTCCATTCTAATTGTTGCGGCATACTCATTATCTTGACTTTGGGTTACACTTAAACTTTTAATTATCAAATTTGGTAGATACTTCTTTACAGAAGTTGTAACCTCTTCTTTAATAGCCTCTAGGGTTAAATCATGGTTAGGTTCAAAAATATACCTTAGTAAATCTGTACCGAAGTTTGGATTATAAAGTCTTTGGCCCTTCCTAGTCAATAATAGGTGCATTAAATCAGCTTTAATAGCTCTCTGGTCATTGTCATTTAAATTTAGAAAAAACCCCTTTGGACTGTCTTTAAAGGGGAAATCAATATTTATATATTTTGTTGCCATATTTTAGTTTATTGATAAATATAATAAGAAAATATTTTTACAAGTAAATGTATAAAAAAAGGGGCCTTTTGGCCCCTTTAGTTTATTTTAAACTTTTATGTCTTACATTACAATTTCACAAGCACCACCCCCACAACTAATTTCTCCAGCTAAATTTGTATTGTCTGATGTCTCAACTACTTTGGTTAAATCGATTTCACTTAACGAAAGCATCATTTCTTCATATGTTTTTTTCGTAGTATCAGAAAAAGGGGCTTGAATATAAGAGCCACCATCATATGGTAATACTGATATACCATTAAACTTCTCTCTGTTATCCCACATCCATTTTCCAATCATTGGCCACTCATTTATTTTATATATAATATCACCATCATCATCCCTTCTATCTTCCATAATTGGATTACTATTAGAGTCTAACATTACAAGGCCATTTTCATCCAATTTCGAAACTCTTTCCGCTTCTTTTTTAATGGAAACCGTAACTGATACATTATGTGTGTTTTGTCCATCTCTGTGTCCACCTCTTACCCATTCTTTATTAAACCTACCCACTCTTTCCAATAAATTCATCGGTGATTCAAATCTGAAAATTGAACCTTCTGGAGCCTTAACTGGTAATGAGATAACCGCTTGGTCCTTTGGTTTAAAGTATTCATCCTCGATTAATTCTGGGTGATAAATTGAAAGGTATGTATAAATCGATTCATTTTTACCAACACGAATACGACGAATGTAATAATCATTATGCCAAGCGTGAATTCCAGATGCTGTACCCAATACCAATGAGCTAGTCCCTGAAGGTTTAACTGTTGTACATCTAGCAGCTTTATTAATACCGATAAGTTTAGCAACCCTAGCGTTTTCATCTTTAACAACTTTAGCCGCAGCTTCAAGATTATATTTAAGAATTTCACCAGAACCGATTCCTGTCATACCTACACCAATAAGTGCATCTTTCTCTGTTGTACGTTTCCAAACGTCCCTAAGATAATGAAAATTTGTATAGCCAGCTTGAAGGGTTCCGATTAACGCCGCAGCTTTGGTCCTTAACTCAAGCTCTTCTTGTGAATGAATATCACTAACATTAACTTCACAAAGGTTACAGAATTGGTATGGTCTCAACCCAATTTCACAACATGGATTTGTCCCCCAATCTTTATCATTTGAAAAATACACACCAGGTTCACCAGCATTGCTATCTTCAATTTTTTTCCAAAGCTGAAAAAACTTATCTTCTGTTATTTTATGTCTAAGTATAACGGCAGAGTTATTTGCTCTACCTCTTTGTGGGTTTAACTCCCACCAAGCACCTGTTTTAGCACTAAGCATTTCTTCATCATCTAATGAAAAAAGAGAAATTAATGCTGCTCTACGAATACCACCAGTTAATACTGCATCAGCAATAAAACAAATTATATCATGACACTCGATTGGTTCTAATTTAGTACCATCTTGTTTAGCGTCTAAGATTTTTTTGATGTTATGGACACAATCTTTTAGTGGTTGCGGACCTGGTGCTTTACCACCACTTGTTACCAATAACGCACCCTTTGCTCTGATGTCTGAATAGTCAAACTCAGGTGTTGACATACCCTCAAAATATGACCTCATTAATGTTTTAATCGCATCAGCCCATCCTTCGATTGAATCCCCGATTAAATATCGTCTTGTTCTGTTTTGGTTTGGTTTTCGAATTTCGGGTAGTTCTTCAACATGATGTTTTTGAACTGAGAATCCTACCCCCGTACCACCTAAAAGAAGAAACATAACCTCGCTAAATGCTCTCCAATCATCAATCGGTAAATAACCGCAATTATAAATTCTATTAGGTGATATTTCAATAGGTTTTCCACCAAATTGTAATGACCTCATCGAAGGTAACACCTTTTTATCATATACATATTGGTACGCCTCTTCTATCTCTTCAGAAATATTCGGGTATTTTTTCTGGTGCATTAATTTATTTCTTGTTACTAACTCCTCCCATGTTTCTCTTCGTTTTAATGTTGGGATATACTTTGCATATTTCATATGCACGGTAATATCCGATAAAATTTTAGTAGATAAATCCATTTTTTATTTTCTTATTTTTCTTTTAATTATTTGCGACATCTGGGGTTGTTTCATCATTCCCAGCATCTAGCGCCTTTTTACGTTGTTGGATTGAATTTAAAACGTGGGCTACCCGTTTAACATCATCCCTTTCTTTATCTCTCTTGTGCTCACTTTGGGTTCTTGCTACTATATTTTCGGACATATCAATTTGAATCGTTGCGTTATCAAATTTAATATCTGATAATACAATACCATCTTTACCAAATCTAGATTTAAGAATTGCCATTGTGGCTGTTCCGTTTTCTTTTTGGTCAAGTGATTTTGCTATTGACACAACGAAGTGTCCAATTTGTCCCTTTTTAATTGACCCACCCATTTGGTCTGATTCTACAACCTCAGCTTTAATTGAACTTCTGTTACCTTGAACAGCAGTCCAGCCAGCCATATCGAATTCAGACAATAGGGTCTCAAATTGCCTCATAACATTTCCCTCCCCAGCATATACATCATCAAATCTTTTTGATGGCTGAACGCAGTCAATGTAATCAAGCAAAAC
>Ga0075163_10010092_pt1 | contig 12362 bp, 14 predicted proteins | sample JI1023141ADNA_FD_71478 | JGI IMG/M metagenome (GOLD analysis project Ga0075163, IMG submission 71478) | Wastewater effluent complex algal communities from Wisconsin, to seasonally profile nutrient transformation and Carbon sequestration -... | ecosystem: Engineered > WWTP > Effluent > Algae...
CCCACCGAGAGGTTTTTTTTGACCGCCGCGAAAACCGATTCGCCTCGTGGCCGTGGCCGGCCGCCATTCAAGCCGACGGCCGGGCAGCGCAAGACCGTGGCGATCGCCGCCGGCGGCGGCATGAGCCACGAGGAGATCGCGATCGGGATGGGCATCACGCGCCCGACGCTCGTCAAGCATTTCGAGGAAGAGCTGAGCCGCGGCGCCTACGCCAAGCGGATCGAGGCGCTCAAGGGCATGCACGCGGCGGCCAAGCGCGGCAATGTCTCGGCGGCCAAGCAGTACCTGTCGGGCATGCCCGGCATCGCACCACCGCCGCTGGAACCGCCGGAGGACCGCAAGCCGGCCAGGAGCGAGCCGGAGGGGAAGAAAGCTCGGGCCGAGGCCGATGCAATGGTCGCCCACGAGGGCACCGACTGGGCCGGCCTGATCGGCCCGTCGGCCGTCCCGCAGTAGACCGGCGATGGAGCCCTGGCGCCTCGCCTGTCCGGACTGGGCGGCGAGGCTGAAGGCCGGCCGCACGCTCGTGCCCGACCTGCCGATCGACCGCAAGGCGGGCGACAGGGCGGTGGCGATCCTGAACAAGCTGCGCCTGGCCGACGTGCCCGGCACGCCCACGTTCGGCGATGCCGGCGGGGATTGGTTCCGCGACGTGGTGCGGGCGCTCTTCGGCTCGCTCGACCCCGAGACCCGGCAGCGAATGATCCGCGAGCTGCTGCTGCTCGTGCCGAAGAAGAACTCGAAGACGACGAACGGCGCGCTGATGATGCTGACCGCGCTGCTGCTCAACGAGCGGCCGCACGCCTCGCTCATCATGACCGCGCCCGTGCAGGACGTGGCGCAGCTCGCCTTCGACGCGGCCGCCGGCGCGATCAGGCTCGATCCGGTGCTCGAAAAGCGCCTGCATATCCGCGAGCACCTGAAGACCATCGTCGACAGGCAGACGAAGGCCGAGTTGCAGATCATGTCGTTCGATCCGGCCGCGCTCACCGGGCAAAAGCCAGTCGCCGTGCTCATCGACGAGCTGCACGTCGTGGCGAAGATGACGAAGGCGGCGAGCGCGATCCGCCAGCTGCGCGGCGGCATGCTGCCGTTCCCGGAGGCGTTTCTCGCCTTCATCACGACGCAAAGCGAGGAGCCGCCGGCCGGCGTCTTCGCCGACGAGCTGCTGAAGGCGCGCGAGATCCGCGACGGCAAGCGCGAGGGCGCGATGTTGCCGGTCCTGTACGAGTTCCCGGAGGAGATGCAGGGCGAGTCGGGCGAATGGCGCGAGCCTGGCAACTGGCCGATGGTCACGCCCAATGCCGGCCGGTCGATCTCGATTTCGCGCCTCGTCGAAGAGGCGGAGACGGCCGAGCGCACGAGCGCCGCGGAGTTTCGGGCCTGGGCGTCGCAGCATCTGAACGTGCAGATCGGCCTGGCGCTGCATGCGAGCCGCTGGACGGGCGCGGACTTCTGGTTGCAGGCAGACGGGGGTGTGACGTTCGACGATCTGCTGACGAAGTGCGACGTCGTCGTCGCCGGCGTCGACGGCGGCGGCCTCGACGACCTGCTGAGCCTCTCGCTCGTCGGCCGCGAGGAAGAGACCAAGCGCTGGCTGCACTGGGGCCATTCCTGGGCGCATCCGATCGTGCTCGATCGCCGCAAGGACCAGGCGCCGCGCTTTCGCGATTTCCAGAACGACGGCGACCTGACCATCATCGCCGAGGGCACGGATGACGACGTGCAGGAGCTCGCCGACTGGCTCAAGCGCGTCGAAGACGCGGGGCTGCTCGGCGACATCGGCGTCGACCAGGCGGGCATCGGTGCGATCGTCGATGCCATCACCGAGCGGGGGATCAAGCTCGAGCGCGTGATCGGCGTTCCGCAGGGCTGGAAGTTGCAGGGGGCGATTCTCACGACCGAGAGAAAACTGAGCGAGGGCAACCTCGTGCACGGCGGCAGCCGCCTCATGGCCTACGCCGTCGGCAACGCGAGGGCCGAGCCGCGCGGGAACGCGATCGCGATCACGAAGGCGACCGCGACGGGAAAGATCGACCCGCTCATGTCCCTCTTCGATGCCGCCGCGCTCATGGCACTGAACCCGAAGCCTCGCAAGCGGCAGTACCAGATGTTCTTCGCCTGAAAAGGGGGCAATCCATGCTCGCGAAAGAAGCTCGCCCCGGCAAGCAGAGGGCATTCGCAGCGCTGTCGATCAAGGAAGTAGTCGAGAACGGCGAGTCCTGGTCCATCAGCGGAATCGCGACGACTCCGACGACGGACCGCGTCGGCGACAAGGTCAATCCGCTCGGCGCGAAGTTCCAGACGCCGATGCCGCTGCTCCTCTATCACGACTCGGTCCTTCCCGTCGGGCAGGTGACGTTCGCGAAGGCGACGAAGGCGGGGATTCCGTTCGAGGCGGATCTGCCGAAGGTGAAAGAGGCCGGCACGGTGCAGAACCGTGTCAACGAGGCGATCCATTCGCTTCAATACAGGCTCATCGGCGCCGTATCGATCGGCTTCAATCCTGACTACGAAAAGATGGAAGCCATCCCCGGCGGGGGATGGATGTTCAACGAGTGGGAGTGGCTCGAGCTTTCGCTCGTCACGATCCCAGCGAACCCCGAGGCCGTCATCACCGGCCGCAAATCATTCGATGACTCGCTGCATGCCGCGATTGGCAAATCGGCGCGTGGTCGCTTCTCGCCCGGCGCTTCGGGCAATCCCCCCAACCGAAGCCCGAAAGGCACAGCAATGAAAACCATCGCCCAGATGCGCGAAGAGCGCGAAACCGCCGTCGCCCGCATGAAGGAGCTCACCGAGCTCTTCAAGACCGACGGCCACGAGACCACCGACGAAGAGGGCGCCGAGTTCGACCGGCTCGACGCCGAGGTGAAGAAGCTCGACACGGACATCCGCGTCGCCCGCTTCCACGCCACGAATTCCGCCGGCGCCAAGAGCTTCGACGGCTCGAGCAGCGACGGCGCGACGCAGACGCGCGGCGCGACGATCATCGTGCGCAAGGAAGACCCCGAGGACAAGTTCAAGGGCCAGTCGCTCACGCGCTTCGCCATGGCCAAAGCCGCGGCGTTCGTCGCCATGAAGGAAGGCAACTTCCTCAACGCCGGCGAGTGGGCTGAGCGCCGCTGGGGCAAGACGCACCCGAACCTCGTCCGCTACATCAAGGCCGGCGTGGCCGGCGGCGGCACGGGCTCGGGTGAGTGGGGCGCCGAGCTGGCGCAAAGCGACGCGCGCTATGTCGGCGACTTCGTCGAGTACCTCTACTCGCTCACGGTGTTCGACCGGCTGCCGCTGCGTCCCATCCCGGCGCGCGTGCACATCAAGGGCCAGGACGGCGCGGCGACCGGCTACTGGGTCGGCGAGTCGAAGGCGATTCCCGTCTCCAAGCCCGACTTCAGCGATGTCGAGCTGACGCCGCTCAAGGTCGGCGCGATCGCGGTCTGCTCGAAAGAGCTGATCGCCGATTCCGACCCGTCGGCCGAGCTCTACATCCGCGACAGCATCGGCCAGGCCAGCGCCCAGCGCGTCGATACGACCTTCCTGTCGGCCGCGGCTGCCAGCTCCGGCGTATCGCCTGCCGGCATCCTGAACGGCCTGTCCGCGTTGGCGCCGTCGGGCAGCGACGCGGCGGCGGTCCGGGCCGACATGATGTCGCTCTACGCCGGCTTCCTGGCGGCGAAGAACGCCTCGGGCCTGGTGCAGATCATGACGCCGTCGATGGCCAAGGCGCTCGCGCTCCTCGTCAACGCGCTCGGGCAGCCCGAGTTCGTGGGCCTGAACGCGAACGGCGGCACGCTGCTCGGCGACCCCGTCTTCACCGGCGACAACGTCACGCCCGGCGACTGGATCCTGCTGAAGCCGTCCGACATCTGGAAGATCGGCGACAGCGGCGTGCAGATCTCGATGAGCGACAGCGCCATGGTCGAGCAGGACGACTCGCCCACCGGCGCGACCGACACGCCGGTGGCGGCCTCGGCGCACATGGTCTCGCTGTGGCAGGAGGAGTCGATCGGCTTCAAGTGCGTCCGGCGAATCAACTTCGCCAAGCGTCGCGCGTCGGCGGTCGCGGTCCTGTCGAACGCTGAATACGGCGGCGTCGTCAGCTGATCGGTCGGCTGACCTGCAGGCACCCGGCGTCGAAAGGCGGCCGGGCCTTTCCCTGAAGGAGCTCGCGGATGCTCGTTGCCACCAAGACCCATCGTTACGCCGGCAAGCTCATGCGCCCCGGCGACAAGTACGAGCCGCAAGGCGAGGTTCATCGCCGGCTCATGGTCGCCATCGGCAATGCCAAGGACGCACCGGCCGAGGCGCCGGCGCCCAGGAAGGCGCCGGGCAGGCCGCGCAAAGGCATCTACGACACGCGCGCGCTCGTCGCCGACGTGCCCGAGGCGCTCGAAACCAAGAGCGAGGCGGCCGCGGAAGAGCCAGCGCAGCTGCTCGACGCGGACGACGCGTCGGACGAATGAAGACCCTTTCCAAGGGCGCGGCCGCCGCGCTGCGCGCGCTGCTCGCGCTTCTCGGCTCGGCCCAGGTCTGGCTGCTCGTTCTCGTTCTCGGCGGCTCGGGGCTGCTGCTGGATGGGGTCTATCTGCTCGCCGGCCAGGCGTGGACGCTTGTCGCCGCCGGCGCGATCGGGCTTCTCGGCGCGGTCTTCCTCATGATCGGCATCGCACGTGGCTGATCGGGCGATGAGCGTCTTCTCGGCCATGCGCTCGGCCGTGGCTCGCAAGGCCGCACCTACCGCGCTCCACGGCGTTTCCGACCGCGGCTGGCTCACGCTCTTCGGCGACCGCGAGCTCGGCGACTGGCAGCGCGACATCAATCTGCCGCACGACTCGATCATCGCCAACTGGACGATCTTCGCCTGCATGACGCTCATCGCGGGCGACATGGGTAAGATGAGCGTCGACCTCCAGGAGCTCGACGGCGGCATCTGGCAGGTCAAGCAGATTCCCGCCTTCAGCCCGGTTCTGCGCAAGCCCAACGGCTACCAGACCTGGCAGAAGTTCGTCGAAAGCTGGATCTTCTCCAAGCTCTCCCGCGGCAACGCCTACGTCCTGAAGGAGCGCGACGGCCGCGGCGTCGTCACGGCCATGCACGTGCTCGACCCGCGGCGCGTCACGCCACTTCTCGCCGCGTCCGGGGACGTGTACTACCAGTTGCAAGACGACGAGCTGGCGCAGGTGCCGGTCGGCCTTCCCGCCGCGCCGGCAGCCGAGGTCATCCACGACCGGATGTGGTGCATCTTCCATCCGCTCGTGGGTCTCTCGCCGATCTTCGCGGCCGGCCTGGCGGCGACGCAGGGCCTGAAAATCCAGCAGAACTCGGCGAGGTTCTTCGCCAACATGAGCCGGCCGAGCGGCGTCCTGACGGCGCCCGAATCCATCAGCGACGAGACCGCAGGGCGCCTCAAGCGCGAGTGGGAAAGCAACTACGGCGGAGACAAGGTCGGCAAGGTCGCCGTGCTCGGCGACGGGCTCAAGTACGAGCAGATGTCGGTCACCGCCGTCGACGCGCAGATGGCCGAGCAGGCCGAGCTGTCGGCCATGATGATCTGCTCGGCGTTCCACGTGCCCCCCTACAAGGTGCACGTGAAGGACATCCCGCAGCGCACGACGTTCGAAGACCTGAACCAGATCTACCACTCGGACTGCATCCAGGTGCTGATGACGGCGATCGAGTCGCTGCTGACCGAGGGCCTGGGGCTCGATGCGATCGGCGGCAAACGGTCGCTTCGCGTGCACTTCGACATCGACGACCTCGTGCGCATGGATACCGCCGCGCAGATCAGCACGCTCAACGACTCGATCAAGGGCGGCTGGCTGGCGCCGAACGAAGCGCGGGCCATGCGCAACATGGCGGCCGCGCGCGGCGGGGATTCGCCGATGCTGCAGCAGCAGAACTACTCGCTCGAGGCGCTTGCCAAGCGCGATGCGAAGGACGATCCCTTTGCTTCGGCCGCGCCAGGCGCCGGCAAGCCGCCGGCGGCGAACGACGACGAGGGCGCCGATGCGGCATCGAAGGCGCTGGCCTCTGCCGGCGACATGCTGACGTTGCTGAACACCGTGCAGAAGGGACTCGCCCATGCTTGACCCAAAGGCCGTCGGCGAGCTCATCGTCGCCCAGGTGCGCGACTTCGTCAGCCGAGCGACCGGGCCGATCCTTGCTCGCGTCGACGCGCTCGAGGCGCGCAAGGCCGAGAAGGGCGACCCCGGCGAGCGCGGCCAGGACGGCGAGCGTGGCGCCGACGGCGCGCCCGGCGAACGCGGCGTGCCGGGCGAACGTGGCCTCGACGGCCAGCGCGGAGAGAACGGCGAGCCGGGCGCGCCAGGTGCGGCCGGCGCTCGCGGAGAGAAGGGCGAGCCGGGAGAGAAAGGCGATGCCGGGTCGAAGGGCGAGCCAGGCGCAGCAGGGCGCGATGGCGAGGACGGCGAGAAGGGCGAGCCGGGCGAGCGCGGAGAGAAAGGCGAGCCCGGGCCCAAGGGCGACCCTGGCGAGCCCGGGCGCGACGGCGAGGCGGGCGTCCCCGGCGAGAAGGGCGAAAGGGGCGAGAAGGGCGATGCCGGCGCCGACGGCAAGGATGGCGCGGAAGGGCTGGCCGGCGCCAAGGGCGAACGCGGCGAGCCCGGCGAGCCAGGCGCGCCTGGGCAGGACGGTCGACCGGGCGAAAAGGGTGAGCCCGGCGCGGACGGCCGCAGCGTCTCGATCGAAGACGTCCGCGCCGTTCTCGAGGGCGAGGTCGCGCGCTCGCTTCTCGACCTCGAGCGCCGCGCCGCCGATGTGCTGCAGCGCGCCATCGATCGCATGCCGGCCCCGAAAGACGGCGTCGACGGCCTGAGCTTCGAAGACCTGTCGCTCGACCTCAAGGACGGCCGCACTCTGGTCCTGACCCTTTCCGGCGGCGGCCGCGCGAAGAGCTGCGAGGTGCGCATGTCGGGCATCCCGATCTACCGCGGCATCTACGCCGCGGGCAAGGCCTACGAGGAGGGCGACACCGTCACCTATGCCGGTTCGCTTTGGCACGCGGCGCGCGACACCAGCGAATCACCCGGCGGCGCCGCGAAGGACTGGCGCCTCGCCGTCAAGCGCGGCCGGGACGGCCGCGATCTTCGCGGCGACGACGAGCCCCACCGTTCATGAGCTTCGGTCTGCTCCCCGGCGTCAAGGTCGTCTCGACCGTCCCGGGCCCGATGCTGCCCATCGAGACCCTGCGCGCGCAGTGCGACATCGTCGCGATCGACGAGGACAGCGACGGCGTCCAATCGCACCCGGCCGATGCGCAGCTCCTCGACTTCCTCGAGGATGCCATCGACCAGGCCGAGGCCTTCACCGGTCTTTCCATCGCCTTGCGCACCTACGAGATGGCGCTCGACGGTTTCCCGTGGAACCCCGAGCACCGCGGGCGCGCGGCCATCGAGATCCCGCGGCCGCCGCTCGTCGGCATCGACGCGGTGCTCGCGACCGACGCCGGCAGCGACGGCGAGATGGACGAGGGCACCGACTTCCTGCTCGACGACTATCGCGCGCCGGCGCGGCTGCTTCCCATCGGCACGTGGCCGGCCGTGCAGCGTGCGCCCGGCGCCGTCAAGGTGCGCTTTCGCGCGGGCTACTGCACCGACACCTATGCCGACTCCAACTACGCCGGCGCGCAGCCGCTTCCCGGCGCCATTCGGCGGGCGCTGCTCCTGGCCGTGGGCCACTTCTATCTCAACCGCGAAGAGGCAAGCGACAAGGCGCTCGCCTCCATCCCGCTCGGCTTCTCGAACCTGCTGCGCCCGAAGCGCGTCCTTCTGGGCATGGCATGAGCCGCGGCATTCCGTCCGGTGCGCTGCGCCACTGGCTGACGTTCGAGACGCTGGTCGTGGATCTCGACTCCGACGGCGAGCAAGTCGAGTCCTGGGCGCCGGCCTTCGCCGTGAACTCGCGGCTGCCGGCCGAGGTCGTCGCGCTGTCCGGCCGCGAGTTGATCGCCGCGCAGGCCGTGCAGTCGAAGGTCTCGACGCGCATCCGCGTCAGCTATCGGCCCGGATTCGCGCCGCGGATGCGTGCGACGCTCGGGCCCACCATCTTCAATATCGAAGCCGTCATCCCGGACCCCGACAGCCGGGTCCGCTTCGTCACGCTGCTCTGCTCGTCGGGGGTCAACGAAGGATGAAGACCGCCGCCAAGCCGGCCTGGGAGGGCCTGACCGTCGCGTGCCTGGCGAGCGGCCCGAGCCTGACCGCCGAAGACTGTGAAGTCGTCCGCGCCTCGGGCGTCCCCACGCTGGTGACGAACACCACCTTTCGGATGGCGCCTTGGGCGGCCATCGTCTACGGCCACGACTCGAAATGGTGGCTGCACTACGGCGCCGAAGTCGCGCGCACATGCACCGGGCGGCGCCTGGCGAGTCTCTGGGGCGCCCGCGCGTACGGCGCCGAGCCGATCACCGGCTGCGGCTGGTACGCGACGCGCTACAACTCGGGCGTCGACATCGTCGGCATCGCCATTGCCGCCGGCGCGGCGCGCGTCGTGCTCCTCGGCTTCGACTGCCAGCGCACCGGCGGCAAGGTGCATTGGCATGGCGACCACCCCGCGACGCTCGGCAACGGCGGCTCGATGCCGAAATGGCCGGCCAAGTTCCAGGCACTCGCCAAGGAAGCCCGGCGCGTCGGCTGCGACGTGCTCAACGCCAGCCGCGAAACGGCCCTGACGTGCTTCCCCCGGGCGGGCCTCGGGCTCGCCCTGCAGGCCACGCCGGAAAGGATGGCCGCGTGAAGAGCATCCGCGCCGGCAAGGGCCTGGGCGACTCGCTCTACCTACGCGCCATCGTCGCGCACTTCCTGCGGAGCGGGCAGCGCCTGAAGGTGCGCAGCGACTGGCCGGACGTGTTCCGAGGGCTGGATGTCGAAGTCGCCCCCTTCTCGCGGCAGGTCGACATCACGGCGCACTACGCGAGCCGCAAGGGCGCCATCGGCACGACCCAGTTCGAGGACTGCTGCCTATCGGCCGGCCTGAAAGAGCCGGTGCGGCTCGGCATCGACGACTGGGAGGTGACCAATCCGGCGCTCGTCGCGCGCCTTCGCGCCGCCGGCAGACCGATTGCCGTCGTGCAGCTGCCCCGCGCGCCGATGGGCCGCACCGACGGCTTCGGCGCCGAGGTGCTGCCCGATTGCCGCGTCATCCAGCGCCTGCTGAACGAGCTGAAGCCGACCCACACGATCGTTCAGGTGGGAGCCGGCACATCGCTCTTCGACCTCCAGGGCGTGGACATCGACCTCGCGAACCGCACAAGCGTTGCCGAGCTCATCGACGTTGCCTCGGCTGCCGATTGCTTTCTCGGCTACCCGTCCTTCCTCGTGCCGCTGGCCGAGTCCTTCGGCCGGCCGGCGATGTTCGTCTGGTCCAGGCGCGGCTTGAACGCGCGGCAGGTCTACGTCCGCCAGATCACGCCCCAGAAGGTGCTGCACATGCCGACCTCGCAATACGTGATCGACGAGGCGCAGGCCAGCCCGGCCTTCATCGACCGCGAGCAGGCCCGCGCCATGTTCGCCGGCAAGCACGTTGCGCTCGTCGGCAGCGGCCCCGGCGTCATGGGCAACCGCTCGGGCTTCATCGATTCGCACGATCTCGTCGTGCGCGTGAACAACTACAAGCTCTTCCCCGAGACCGGCAAGCGGGTCGATGTCTTCTACAGCTTCTTCGGCGTCTCGATCAAGAAGACCGCCGACGAGCTCAAGCGAGACGGCGTGAAGCTGTGCATGTGCAAGTGCCCCGACGCGCAGTTCATCGAGTCGGCATGGCACCGCCGAAACGGGAAGATGAACGGCGTCGACTTTCGCGGCATCTACCAAGCCCGCGCGAACTTCTGGTTCTGCGACACCTTCGTTCCGTCGCTTGTCGATTTCCGCGCGCACTTCGACTTGCTCGGCGGCCATGTGCCGACGACGGGCTTCTCGGCCATCCTCGACATCCTCTCGTTTGAGCCGAAGAGCCTGTACCTGACCGGCTTCGACTTCTTCGCCTCAGGCGTGCACAACGTCGACGAGAAGTGGCGGCGCAAGAACGACGCCGATCCGATCGGCCACGTGCCCCGCGCCGAAAGGGCCTGGCTCGCCGCCAACCTCGACCGGCATCCGATCCGGCTCGACGACGCCCTGGCCGAGCAGATGAAGGCGGCGGCGTGATGCTGTACGAGTTCGAAGGCGGCCGCTATCCCGACTACCTCAAGCATGGCAACGCCTGCCAGTTCATCGCGCCGACGGCGCTCAAGTTCTGCCTCGGGCATGGCCTGGATGTCGGTGCCGGCAAGTGGCCTCTGCCCGGGGCCGTCTCGGTCGACATCCAGGAGGGCGGCGACGCGCTCGAGTTGCCGCACGGGCTCTTCGACTTCGTCTTTTCCAGCCACTGCCTGGAGCACCTGAGCAATCCGGTCGCCGCGCTCGAGCACTGGCAGTCTCGGCTGCGCCCGAGCGGCGTGCTCTTCCTCTACCTGCCGCACCCGGACATGGCCTATTGGCGCCCCCAGCATTGCCGCAAGCACCTGCACTCGTGGCGGCCCGAAGAGGCGGCGCGACTGCTCGCCGACTTGGGCTTCGTCGACGTGATCCACGGAGACCGCGACCTGGCCTGGAGCTTCGCCGTCGTCGGGTGGCGCCGTGGATAGGTTCATCTCGGCCTTCCCCGCCGAGTTCGATCGCGACCTGATGCTTTGCCGCCGGCATGGCGTCGCCTGGCAGGCCGACCGCGCCGACGTGCGCAGCTACGACGGCGCCTACTTCGAGAAGTGCCGCGGCTACGACGACCTCGCGATCGGCGAGCGCATCAACGCCGGGCGCGTCGAACTCGTCAACCGGCACGTCGGCGGCAATGTCGTCATCGATGTCGGCATCGGCTCGGGCGAGTTCATCCGACGCCGCGGCGGCCGCACGTTCGGGCATGACATCAACCCGCTCGCCATCGAGTGGCTGAAGGCAAACGACCGCTGGCGCGCGAGCCTGGAAGGAGCCGCCGGCCTGACCTTCTGGGACGTTCTGGAGCACGTCGAGACCCCGGCGCTCTACCTCGACCAGACGCATCTCGGCAGCTACGTCTTCGCCAGCATCCCGGTCTTCGACGACCTCGCGTCCATCCGCGCATCGAAGCACTATCGCCCCGGCGAACATCTCCAGTATTGGACGGCGCCGGGCTTCGTCGAGTGGATGGACATGCATGGCTTCCGGCTGCTCGAGCAGTCGGCATTCGAGACCGAGGCCGGCCGGGAAAGCATCGCCAGCTTCGCGTTCAGGCGGTACAGATGGCCGCGGTGACGATGCAGCTGCACATGGAGGGCGTGATCGACCTTCTGAAGAGCCTGCCGGCGGAGATCGTCAGCAAACGCGGCGGCCCGGTCAAGAAGGCGCTGAGAAAGGGCGCGTTGGTCATCCTTCAGGCCGAGAAGGCGAACCTCAACGCCATCATCAGCGAGGACCGCGCGAAGGGCTACGCAGAGCCGACGGGGCTGCTCGAGGGCAGCCTCATCGTCACGCGTGGCCAGCCGCCCTTCACCGGGAAAGGCGAGCGTTATCTCGTGCGCGTGAAGAAGAAGGTGTACGCGCGCCGGGGCAAGAGGCCCGTCTCGACCCTCAAGGTCGCGCAGCTGCTCGAGTATGGAAGCAGCCACCAGCCAGCGCGTCCCTTCATCCGCGCCGCATTCAAGTCGTCGGCGCGGGAAGCAATTCAGACCGTCGAGTACGAGCTGCATTCGCAGCTTGCCACCATCCTCAGCCGCCTGGCGAAGTAGATGTTGCCACCCGTCTTCGCGCTGCTGAAGCAATCGGCAGCGGTGAGGGCGATCGTCCAGACCGGCAGCGAGTCGCCTCGCATCTATCGCCACGGCATCGCGCCGCAGGACATCGAGCGCCCCTACGTCACGTGGTTCATGGTCTCAGGCGTTCCCGAGAACACGCTGAGCGAGCTTCCGCTGGCTGACCGTTGCACGGTGCAAATCGATTGCTGGCACCAGACCGACAGGGGCGTCGAAGACCTCGCCGTTGCTGTGCGTGACGCGCTTGAGCCATCGGCGGTCATGACCGGCGCGCCGGTGGATCTGCGCGAGACCGAGACGAAGCTCTTTCGCATGACCCTGCAATTCGATTTCTTCATCGACCACTGAGCTTTCCCCACTGGCCCGGCTGAACGCCGGGCCTCCCGCAACGACCCGGCTGAACGCCGGGTTTTCTTTTTCAAGAGGCCATCATGACCACTGGCACAGTCAAGACGCAGGGCACCGAGCTCTACGTCATCAACCCCCTGGATAGCGACGGCCCGGCCGTCCTGAAGTTCGCCTGCCCGACGGGCATCACCGGCCTGGGCGGCGCCGCCGACCAGATCGACGACACCTG
>Ga0075163_10010094_pt1 | contig 12361 bp, 7 predicted proteins | sample JI1023141ADNA_FD_71478 | JGI IMG/M metagenome (GOLD analysis project Ga0075163, IMG submission 71478) | Wastewater effluent complex algal communities from Wisconsin, to seasonally profile nutrient transformation and Carbon sequestration -... | ecosystem: Engineered > WWTP > Effluent > Algae...
GGAAAGTACAGCAGCAATTTTATGTCGCGACATAAAGAGATCGAGAATTGATTTAAGAAATAGTATTGCCCAAGATAATTATTATTATTTCAATAATTGATAGGCAATCAAACTAGCTAAATAAGCCATGCCACTCATATACAAGATCTGGATCAGCGGATATTTGATTTTCCTTGTTTCTCTGTACACCACTGCAACTGTACTGATACATTGCATTGCAAATGCATAAAAAAGCATCAGTGAAATTCCTACAGCAAAAGTATATTTTGGTCCTCCGGTTTCCGGATCAATTTCATTTCGCATTTTTTCTTTCACAGTCATCTTGCTGCTTTCTTCGTCACCAACACTATATATTGTTGACATAGTTCCTACGAAAACTTCTCGTGCTGCAAATGAAGTGATCAATGCAATACCGATCTTCCAGTCATAGCCTAAAGGTCTTATCACCGGTTCTATGATATGTCCCAACCGACCGGCATAGGAATTCTCCAATTTCTCACTTTGTATCCTTCTGTCAATCTCATCTTGTGGCATTGACCTAATGTAGGTTTCAGACAAGTATTTGTCTTCTATTCTGTCAAAAGCTCCTGATGGTCCAAAAGATGACAGCACCCAAAGAATAATTGAAACCGAAACGATCACTTTTCCCGCTTCAAATAAAAACACTTTCACTTTTTCTGCAATGTGAATTCCAATCGTAGACCAACGTGGCAGTCTGTATGTTGGTAGTTCCATTACAAAATAACTTTTCTCTGTACTTTGAAGAATATGTTTCATAACCCAGGCTGCAGAGATCGCTGCTACGAAACCAATCAGATACATAAACATTAACACCAAGCCCTGAAGATTCACGCCATAGATGTAATCGCTTGGAATGATAAGCGCAATGAGCAAGGTGTAAACAGGCAATCGAGCCGAACAACTCATCAGTGGAGTGACCATTATCGTGATCAGCCGTTCCTTCCAGTTGGAGATCGTGCGCGTTGACATGATTGCAGGAACTGCACACGCAACGCCACTCATCAAGGGAATAAGCGACTTACCATTCAAACCGAATTTCCGCATGAGCTGGTCCATGAGAAAACTCACACGCGACATATAGCCTGTGTCTTCCAGCACAGCAACGAAGAAAAAAAGTAATGCTATTTGCGGAACAAAAACAACAATTCCGTTGAGTCCAGCGAGAATTCCATCGACTAATAAATCGTTTATGAGACCGGGTGGCAGAGAACTTTGTACCTGCACACTCAGCCATGCAAATGCAGAATCAATCAGGTCCATAGGGTATACTGCCCACGCAAATATTGCCTGAAAGACCAAAAAGAGTACTGCAAGAAAAATAAAGTAACCCCAGAATCGATGAGTTAATACATTGTCTATTCTGTAGGATGGTGATTTTTGTATAGGGTTTTCCGGCGATGAAATAAATTCATTCATGATCGTACTGATCACGCGATAACGTTCCAGCGTTTCCTTTGCCTGCATCTGTTGCGCATTGAATTCATATTGCGCACATACTGCTCTGATCTTTTCCTTTTTAAATTCCGGAATCTCGAAGTTTGAAATCAGATCAAGATTATTGGCAACTAAAAATGCATTGTAGTTACTGTTTACATTTACTGTTTGTCGAATTGTATCTATGACTTCAGGTGCAAATGGTCTTATATCAATAAAGTCATTTGCAGGAGGGCTAAACGGTTTAGCAATTGCCTCTTTAAGTTCTTTAAGTCCTTCTTGTTTCCTTGCATTCATAGAAACAATAGGTACTCCTAATCGAATCGCTAATTTTTCAAAGTTGATATTGATCTTCTTGAATCGTACGATGTCCATCATGTTGATGACAAGTACGACCGGTATTTTAAGGTCGACCAGTTGAGATGCTAAAAATAAATTTCGTTTTAAATTTGCACCGTCTGCAACTACAATAGTCAGGTCAGGATGAGCTTCATTCTGTGGATCACAAAGTAATTGAAAAGGAATTCTTTCTTCGGGTGACTTTGGATAAAGTGAATAGGTTCCGGGGAGATCAATAATTTCGGCTTCAATGGTATTCCCGAATTTATCACGTAGCGATGTATATCCGGTTTTTTTCTCAACAGTCACCCCCGGAAAATTTGCCACTTTTTGATTAAGTCCGGTAAGTGCATTGAAAACGGACGACTTCCCGCTATTGGGGTTTCCGATTAATGCTATTTTTATTTTTTTGATCACAGTGGCTATTGGAGATATATTTAATTTGGCTTTAAGCGGACGGTAGCTGCTTCAGCTTTTCGTAAACTTAGCATGTAGCCGGCAACAGATATTGCAATTGGATCCCCAAGCGGCGCAATACGGATTACTTCAATGATCTCTCCGGGTATACATCCCATTTCCAATAGTTTAAGTGACAATTCATAATCTGTGAAGGAGTCGATTATGCCTTTTTGCCCTTTTTTTAACTCTGAAAGATACTTGATCGTCGTCCCCATTCTCTTATTAAGAATCATTTTAAACAAGGGGTTAAAAGTATTCCTTATTTTTTAATTTTTAGAGGATTTTTGTCATTTGGATATCCAAATTGTATAATTCTAAATGGCATTAAATCAGGTGGTTAGATTGAAAAGGGCAATTATGTGCGGAATTGATCCGTTAAGTGCAATTTGAAGAATGAAAATTATTCCGAAAAAGAATGTTCAAGAACTTCTCTCAACTTGCTTTTCTGTGGTTTTGCTAAACTTCGGACAGTCACATTTCTTTTTGAAAATAAAGCAGCCGGTTGAACATATGGATACGCTCGCTAAGATAATTATGAAAAAAAATCGGCTTGCTCTTTTTGAATGGGACATTGTTATGAATCAGTTGTAGCAAAGGTAACGAAACCACTGTTTGGAAATTGAATTTTCTAAATCATTGGTCTCAGTTTATTCACATGGACTGTTGAGGGATTTCATGAATCGAAATTGTTGTTGGTTTAGTGTTTAAGGTTGACGTGTCCCAACTTTAAACATTAAACAAACGATTTCCAGGCATTAAACCTGTTAGTATAATTCACCAACAATGCCTTTCATTCCGATTTTCGAGAAACAATTTTCCTATTTTTACCGCAACTTATGAATTGGCTTTTTCACTTAGGACGGTATTGGATCTTTATGAAGGATCTGATCATCAAACCGGAAAAATTTTCTATTTACCGGAAACAGTTGACTCGCGAACTAGATAACTTCGGTTATGGTTCACTTGGAATTGTTGCTTTGACATCCGTTTTTATGGGCGCTGTAATTACCATTCAAACGGTCTATAATCTTGTTAATCCATTGGTGCCACTCTCCGCAGTTGGCATCGTAGCAAGAGATTCTATCATTCTTGAATTTTCTCCTACAATGATGTCGTTGGTGTTAGCAGGAAAAATTGGTTCCAGCATCGCTTCTGAAATTGGAACAATGAAGGTAACTGAACAAGTCGATGCTCTTGAAATAATGGGTATAAACTCATCTGCTTATCTGGTACTACCTAAGATCGTTGCTGCAATGGTGATCTTTCCTTTCGTTGTACTTATTTCAATGTTCCTGGGGATTTTAGGAGGATGGATAGCAGGTGTATTAGCGGGTGTTGTGAGTTCTGCAGATTATATCAAAGGAATTCAGGATTCATTTGTTCCATTTAACATCGTATTTGCATTGATCAAAACGATCACATTCGCATTTATCATAACAACTGTTTCTGCTTACCATGGTTATCATACTGAAGGTGGTGCATTGGAAGTTGGTAAGTCAAGCACCAGTGCAGTTGTATACAGCAGTATCCTAATTTTGATCTTCGATTATTTACTCACTCAATTGATTTTGACATGATCGAGATAAAAGACATTGCAAAAAGTTTCAATGGAAGGCAGATACTCAAAGGTGTTTCATCAACATTTGAAACCGGTCATGTCAATCTTGTGATCGGCGGAAGTGGAAGCGGAAAAACCGTTCTCATGAAATGCATGGTTGGTTTAGTTGAGATCGATGCGGGAGAAATAAAGTACGACGACAAAATTTTCTCAAATCTCGACAGAAAAGAAAGAAAACCTTTTCGTCAGGAGATCGGAATGGTATTTCAAGGTGGCGCATTATTTGACTCTTTGAATGTAGAAAAGAATGTAATGTTCCCTTTGAATATGTTTACATCAATGTCGCTGGAAGAAAAAAGAGATCGTGTCAATTTTTGCCTCAAGCATGTTAACCTTGTCAATGTAAATCATCTTACCCCATCAGAACTATCCGGTGGAATGAAAAAACGAGTAGCTATCGCACGTGCAATTGCACCTAGTCCAAAATATCTTTTCTGCGATGAACCAAACTCCGGATTGGATCCGCAAACTTCTATTGTCATCGATAATCTCATCAAGGATATTACAGAAGAGTTTAATATCACTACCATCGTTAATACCCATGACATGAATTCAGTTCTTGAAATTGGCGATAAAATTCTCTTCGTCCACAAAGGGGAAAAATGGTGGGAAGGAACAATTGAAGACATCCTGAAAACGGATAACAAAGAACTTAACGATTTTATTTTTGCCAGTAAGCTTGCGAAGAATATTAAAAAAACCGGACTAATCTAGTAAGTAGTAATTGGTAAGTAGTGAGTAGCAAAGCATTTATAAATTCACTGACATTTCCATAAATTAAACTTTATTTAGAACCAATAAACGGTCATAAAAATTTGTGTTTGAGTGGGCTTAATCTATCCGACTTGTCCAATTCCAAATCACAAAAATGATGAATATTAATTTGTGATTGCACGTATGTAATCTTTGCTACTTACTACTCACCAATTACCACTCACTATAAAACAAAAAAAGCCTCACCGTTTCCGATGAGGCTTCTTCTAAAAGATACTTTTTATTATTTTGTCGAAAGAACAATTGATTTGTTAGCTACACCATTTTCAGAGATGATCTGAACTGTGTAAGTACCAGTTGCAAGTGTGCTTAGGTCAATTGTCTCGTTAGAGAATGAATTGTAAGTAGCTGATTTCACAACTTTACCTAATGTATTCAAAATGTTCACGAATACTTTTCCTTGTGTGCTTGTGCTCTTGATATAAACAAGACCGTTTGATGGGTTTGGATATACAGAGTAAAGATCATTTTGGTTGATTTTTGGAACACTAACTAAAGTAGAAGATGGATTGTTCAAACGTAGGATGAAAGAAAGATTTCCAACACCACCAACATCTGTCCAACCTGAACCACCATCAAACATGATTTTACCCGGAGTGTAAATATCAGCAGAAGCACCTAGGGTAATGTTATTTACTCCTAATTGGTTTAATGCCAAGAAATAATCACCTGAAGTAACATTTACCGGCGAAGTGAATGGAAGTGTTACGAAAACTGCTGTATCAGCTGCTGTAAGCGTATATGTTCCTGTTGTGCCAATTTCTGCGTCAGGCATTCCTGCAGCAGTTGAGTGAAGTGTAATTGAGATCTGATCACCGATAGTTGGAGCGTCAAGGAAGAAAGTAGCTGAAGTAGCTTGAGATGCCTGATAAATATGATACATCTGACCCAATGAACCTGATTGTGCATTGAAACCAAATCCTCCTAAATATCCTGAAGCATCAAGTGCTGTATAGTCACGTGCATTTGTTGAATCGTCAACATACACAAATGCAAGAACAGTGTCATTTGCTGCATCTCCATCACCACTAACACCAATGATTTGCTCAATGATGTAGATTCCTGTATCTGCCGGAGCATATGAACCTGCAGCATTAAGAACTGCTGATGTGTCTCCTGGGTTCAATGTAGAAGAAAGTGTCGCAAGATCATTATAAACCGGACCTGATGCATTGTAAACATTAAATGCAATTGTTCCACCTGTAATTGCAGTTCCACCTGTATTTATGATACGGCCATTCATTGAGAATGCAGTTGTATTCAAAAGAGAAATGATTGAATATTCTCCTGCAAATGCTTTATTGTAAGCTGCTGCATCAATTGCTGGAATGTCAGAAATACTAACATCATCTAACATCCAAGCGTAAGCACAACCTGCATTAACGTCGATAGTGCTCGGGCTATAGAATTGGAAACGGATATAAACTGTTGCAGAGTTTCCGGCAACAGAAGAAATGTCCACATTAACAATCTCAGGATTAACAGCGCTATTGTTGTTTGCACTGAAATCATTGATCACTAAGTTACCGTTTACTTCAAATTTTGTCCAGTTTGTGTTGTCCGTACTTACAAATACATAAGTTGAATCATAATAACGGCAATAGTACTGAGAGAAAGTTAATCTAACAGAAGCGTGACCGGTAAGGTCAATTGGGTTAACTGTAGATAGATTTCCAATTTGATTTCCTGAACAGATCAAGTCAGAATCAAAAATAGCAAAACCATTAGCTGCTGATGCAGAAGTGATCGTGTTGATAGGGAATGAACCACTTGGTCCTGTTGTTCCTATTGCCCAGTCACCTGTTGTTCCCGCCTCATGAGCGATTGACCAATTTGCAGGTGTTGAGAAATCGTCACTCCAAATTACTGCATTAGTAGAATTTGTTTGTGAACTGTGACGTGCTGCATTTAAATTTGCAGGTACTTGTTTTTGGTGCTGTTTTCCAACAGCAGTTTTGCGAGTCAATTGTGCAGAAGCCGATAAGCTACCAACAACTACTAACGCAATCATTGCGTATAATTTTTTCATCATTAATTTGGTTAGAGATTTACGAATTGCAAAGTTATGTTTTTTCTTAGTTTGAGCAATTTGTTTCTCCTTTTTTAACCAAATTTTTGTCATATTATTCCTGCCATTTTTCGTTAAATTGTAATATAGAATTTGCCGAATATTTGGTAAAGGCTTATTTTATAGCCACTTCACTTTAAACTGGTTGACTTTCAATCATTACTCCAAAGCCAACAGGCCTATGTGTCAATTCGGAGTTCTTTTTGCATAAAAAAAGGCTGCCTTTTGGAGGCAGCCTTTCATATAAAGTAAGGTTGATTATTTAGTGATATTCACCACTTGTGTGTTTACACCTTTGTCGTTTATAACTTTTACTACATACTGGCCGGCAGACTGATTGCTCAGGTCGATCATTTCTGCAGAAAGTTGTCCATATTTCTTAGCAAATACAACCTGTCCAAGAGCATTGATAACTTCAACATTGAAAGAAGCAGAATTAACAGTACTGTTCAGATATATAAATCCTGTAGATGGATTTGGATATACAACAGTTTTTCCTGCTTGAATAGAGTTGATTCCTACTCCGGCTGCACCTGTAATATTGATATCGTCAAGTCTTAATCCTGCAAGTGAATCTCCACTTACTGCATGGAAACCGATATAATATGTTCCTGTCGTTGCTACATCAATTTGAGCTGCACCAGGTAAATAAGCAAGATTAGAAATTAATGCAATCGGAGAAATAATTTGAGTAATTGATGAACTGTTTTGATCAGTTGCTAATACGATCTCAAAGAATGTTGGTGTTGAAGTACTGGTAGCACGATAGAAATAACTAAGTGTGTATTCTGCAGTATCAACTAATTCAAAACATGTTGTGAATAAGTAGTCTTCTGCAGTTGCAGCAGAAATTCTAGCACAATATGTTCCTGTGTTTGGAAGTACATTTGAAAGATCCCAAGTAATAGAATCATTATTCAGATCTTCAGTCGCGAAACCTGACATATCATCTGTTAATTCAAAACCGTTTGAATAACCCGGACTTGTTGGAATACTGTGTGGTCCTGTGAAAAACGAAGCGTTTACTGTATCGTTTGTCTGAGTCGTATCACCTAACACAGTAATAAATGCCTGAATCGTGTGAGCCCCTGCTAAAGAAAAATCTGCTGTTGCAGAAAATGGGTAAGAAAAAGTAGCACCCGGTGCTATTAATGTCGTAACTGTTTCAAGTGAAGGTGCTCCTCCATCTGCAATATACGTGATATCGAACTGAGTAATATCTGTTCCTCCATTATTGTAAATAGAAACTTCTATTACCTCAGTAGCTGAAAGTAGTGTACAGCTGTTTGTTGGTGCTGTAATGCTCGTTAAAAACGCATCTGTACCTTCTTGCTCATAAAGCGTAATGTCATCTACCATCCAGAAATAATCGTAATCTCCTGTAAAGTTGAATTTAATATAAACCGTTACCTGATTTGCAGCAATCGCACTGATATCAATATCAATTGCTGTAGGGTTTGGAGTTACATCGTTCTGATTCAATCCTGCTGAAGCATCAAAAACCTGAGTCCATGTAGAACCATCTGTACTTACTGAAACTGTTGGAATCTCTGCATAATGTGCTAACAATTCATTGAAGAAAAGATGTACATTACTATGTGCTGAACAATCAATAGCATCAGTGATAAGATCTGCATCTTCTCCACCAACACCACCATTTGTAGAATCACTATCATACATCATATAGCCATTGCTTGCAGACGTATTAGTAGTACTTAATGAATCATAACCCGGGTAACTTCCCTGGTTTGCAATTCCTGTTGTAGTGTAGGTCCAGTTAACACCATTACCCGCATTGTCAATCGCCTGCCATCCTGAAGGAAGTCCGGACGCAAAGTCTTCAAAGAAGAATGGTGTGATTGCTTGGATTTGATTTTGATTGGCTGCTTTTTGAACCGCTCTTGTTGTCGGATTCAAATGTCTGCCGCCATTTTTTGACGTTGCAAATACTGAAAACGAACATAGAAGAAGTGAAAGTAAAGCAATACGAGTATAGTTTTTCATGCTTTTTAGTTATTTTTTAATTTGGTTTTAGGGACTCAAATGTATGATTAAATCTATATTTTTCAAAGATTAGTATGGTTAAAAAAAAAGAGGCCTATATGGCCTCTTCTAAATACGATTCGATTGGTGGGCATGCACACACCAGATTCCTGTCGCCATAAGCATTATCTGCTCTGCCAACTGTTGGCCAGAATTTATGCTGACTCACAAAAGGAAGTGGAAAAGCTGCTTTTTTACGCGAATATTGATGATTCCACTCATCAGAGCAGATCACATGCATTGTATGAGGAGCATTTTTTAACACATTGTCTTTCTTGTCAGAAATGCCTCTTTCAATCTCTTCAATCTCTTTTCTTATCTGAATCATGGCCTCACAAAATCTGTCAAGTTCACTCTTTGGCTCGCTTTCAGTAGGCTCGATCATGATCGTTCCGGGTACCGGAAACGACATAGTCGGAGCGTGGAAGCCATAATCCATCAGCCTTTTGGCGATATCCTCAACTTCAATTCCTGCTGTCATTTTGAATGGACGACAATCAATGATCATTTCATGAGCTACACGATTGGCAGAGCCAACATATAATACCGGATAATGAGCTTCTAATTTTGCCTTTATATAGTTGGCATTCAAAATCGCATATTTTGTCGCGTCGGTTACTCCTTGTCCACCAAGCATTTTTATATATGCATACGATATCAATAATATACTTGCACTTCCCCATGGTGCAGCGGAAACTGCATGCGTGTTGCCGCCCATCTTTACAAGTGGATGCGATGGCAAAAATGGAATTAAATGTTTGGCAACTCCGATTGGCCCCATTCCAGGTCCACCACCCCCATGTGGTATCGCAAATGTTTTGTGTAAGTTCAAGTGACACACATCAGCACCAATTGTAGCCGGATTTGTTAACCCAACCTGCGCATTCATGTTCGCTCCATCCATATAAACCTGTCCACCATTGTCGTGAACGATCTGTGTAATTTCTTTTATTCCTTCTTCGAAAACTCCATGTGTAGAAGGGTATGTAACCATCAATGCAGATAAATTGGCTTTGTGCTGCTCTGCCTTCTGGCGAAGATCAAGAAGATCGATGTTGCCATGATCATCTGTCTTTACGACAATTACTTTCATCCCAGCCATCACAGCACTTGCAGGATTTGTTCCATGTGCCGATTGAGGTATCAATGCAATGTCGCGATGGTTGTCACCACGACTTTGATGGTACGCTCTGATCACCATCAATCCTGCATACTCACCTTGAGCTCCCGAATTCGGCTGCAATGACATTGCTGCGAAACCGGTGATCTCACACAAATAATTTTCAAGAGAAGAAATTACTTCTTTATATCCTTCAGTTTGTGATGTTGGGGCAAACGGATGAATCGAACTCCATTCAGGCCAGCTTACCGGAATCATTTCACTTGTAGCATTCAATTTCATCGTGCAACTTCCCAAAGCTATCATTGAATGATTCAATGACAAATCTTTATTCTCCAATGAAGTGATGTAACGTAACATCTCAGTTTCTGAATGATGGGTATTGAAAACCGGATGTGTCAAAAACGAACTCTTTCTTTTCAGGTCAGTAGGGATATGTGTCGTTGAAGCTGTAACTAATTTTTCTGAACTGTTTTTTGCTTTCGCAAGAACAGAAAAAATAGATTGAAGTTCTTCTTCATCTGTTGCTTCACCCAGACTGATAGAGAATTGTTCTTTATTTATGTAATGGAAATTGATCTTTGATGCCAGGGCATTTGATCTCACTTTCTCCAGATCAGAGCCTGCATTCAAAACGATTGTGTCAAAAAAGTTCTTGTGTACTAATGTATAACCTAACTTGATTGCACTTTCTGCTAAACGTGATGTATTGGAATGAATTTTTCCTGCAATATTTTTGATCCCATCAGGACCATGATATACTGCATACATGCTTGCCATAACTGCGAGTAAAACCTGTGCTGTACAAATATTCGATGTTGCTTTATCACGACGAATATGCTGTTCACGCGTTTGAAGTGCCATCCTTAATGCACGATTTCCCTGCGCATCAACAGAAACTCCGATTATTCTGCCCGGCATTTCTCTCTTGTAGATATCTTTTGCAGCATAAAATGCAGCATGAGGTCCGCCAAATCCTAGTGGTACACCAAAACGTTGTGAGTTCCCAAAAACAACATCTGCACCCCATTCACCCGGTGGCGTCAACATTGTCAAGGCCATCAAATCCGATCCAACAGCAACCGGAATTCCTTTCTCTTTCGCTTTTTTAGTCCATGTACTATAATCTATTATTTTCCCCTCTGTATTCGGATACTGCAATATTGCCCCGAAAAATTGATCGTCTAATTTAATAGTATCACTGTTGTCAATAACCAGTTCAATTCCTAATGGAGCAGAACGCGTTTTTAATACATCAATTGTTTGTGGAAAACAGTCAGACGATACAAACAACTTAACTGCACCTCCTTGTATTTGTTCTTTAGAACGTCCGGCAAAAAACATATGCATTGCTTCTGCAGCTGCCGTACCTTCATCAAGTAATGATGCATTGGTTATTTCCAAACCTGTCAGATCCAGAATCATTGTTTGATAATTCAGTAATGCTTCAAGACGACCTTGGGAAATTTCCGCCTGATAGGGCGTGTAAGCAGTGTACCATCCCGGATTTTCAAAAACATTTCTTAATACAACGCCGGGAGTAATTGTATTATAATATCCCAAACCAATATATGAGTCAAACACTTGGTTTTTAGACGCTACTTGCTTTAGCTCTTTTAAAAAGCGGTGCTCTGCCTGTCCATCAGGTAAATTGAGCTTGTTTTTAAGTCGAATACTTGCAGGAACTGTTTGTGAAATCAATTCATCAAGACTATTAACTCCGATGTCTTTCAACATCTGATTGGTATCGTCACTGTTTGGACCAATGTGGCGATTAGAAAACTCTGAATTTGACATAGTTTGGGGGAATTATGTTTGAGGCGCAAAGGTACAAGGATTTAATTTAAAAAATACGACGAATGTTTGCTGTTGAAAAAAAAAGAGTAATTGAGACTTTTATTGTATTTTTGAATTCCATATTACAACTGATGCTAAGACTCTCATTCGTCCTCATACTTTTATTTTCAAGCCTTTGCAATGCACAGGATACGCTTGTTCTTATAACCGGAAAAGTGATACCGGTAAAATCTGTTGATCTCGGCGAATATTCAATCACTTACAGAACCCTGGATGGTTTGAAAGTAAAAGATATTGATCCCGCACGCGTGTTTTCAATTAAGTATGCTAATGGTGCCGAAAGAGTAATTTTTAGAACCGATTCTTTGGATCCAATCGACTTTACTGAGGATGAAATGCGTCGGTTTATAAAGGGCGAGCAAGATGCACGTGAATTTTATCGTAATAATACTCCCAAATACACCGGCTTTCTCGTTGGGGCAGCCTCTTCATATTTGGCAATTTATGGTTTGCCTTTTCCTGTAATTTATGCAACGGTAATTGGTGCTTACTCGCCAAATCTGAAGAAAAAAATGAGTTTTGAAGTTGGCGGCAACGCACTTGATAAAGCAGGTTTGAAAGCCGGACCTGTGCTGAATAGTTCAATCGGAACAGTTCCTAATCCTGTCTTCGACAAAGATTCAGAATT
>Ga0075163_10010096_pt1 | contig 12358 bp, 10 predicted proteins | sample JI1023141ADNA_FD_71478 | JGI IMG/M metagenome (GOLD analysis project Ga0075163, IMG submission 71478) | Wastewater effluent complex algal communities from Wisconsin, to seasonally profile nutrient transformation and Carbon sequestration -... | ecosystem: Engineered > WWTP > Effluent > Algae...
GGTGTTGTCTGAAGCCAAGCGGCAGGTGGCCGATGCACCCACGCCGGCGATGGCCGCCAGCGCCGTGATTACGGCGTACACGGAGGTGTTGAAATGGATTGCTGCAAACCCCCGCAGCGACGATGTGGGCTATGCAGCACATTGTGCGCAGTGGCTCGGGATCATGGCGGCACAGCGGACGTTCCCGCTGCCCGCGTCACTGCCGCCACCGCCGCCGGAAAATCGGTTGTACATGGCCGGCACGCCCGACGGTCGGCTGTATGCGTTTGTCGCAGCGCCGAATGAGAAGGTGGCCGGCGAGATGATCACGGCCGACATGGTGAAAGAGAAGATTCTGCCCGTCGTTCGCGACCAAGTGGTACCCTTTTCCGTGAATTCGCCGGTGGTCATGCTCGCCGACGGCGTGGTGCGCAACGAGACGCCGTTCTCATGGTTGGATGAGTAGCCTGTTACTAAGAACAAGTTCCCCAGGCCTCGCTTAGGCGAGGGCCTGGGGCTTTTCTTTAGCTATCAGCCGCCTATACTGGTCGCCATTCATTCCCCACCAGGAGTCCCGACATGGCCGTTAAGACCCAAGAGCAGGAATTGCACGATCTCCTCCGCCGCGAAATGCAACAAGCCGGGGAGACCGCCTTCGGGCTCGCGGCCAGCCTGGGGACCATGCGGCTGTTCAACAATCCGCTCTGCGTGGGTGCCGGCGGCGGCCCGCTGATCGAGCTCTCGCCGACCACGGCGTTTCTCGCCGCAGGACAGATGTTGGGTAATCTCAACAGCGTGCGCCGCAACAACTTGATCGAGCAGGCCCTGAAGAAGTGCCGTAAGAAGAACAACTATCAGGCCCTGATCGACCTGATGAACATCCGCTTGGCCTACTGGATCGCCCAGATGGAGATGATGCGGGCGCACACCAGCAAGTTGCTCGACAACGTCAACGCGGCCCTGCAGACGCTCGACGACGAGCTGCTGATGTCGGTCGACCAGATTCACGAGGCGATCTGCCGCCGCACGCCCTGGTACAACAATTGGCGGCAACGCCTGCAGCTCGCGGCCGGCCCGGAAGTTACCTTGCCGTGGTTTCTGCGTCCGGAGTTTCTGATTGGTCAGATAGTTCGACACGACGCTGCGCCCGTTCCGGCACTCCCGCTGTCCGCGCCGGAACAGTCGACCCAAACGGATCCGCCTCCGCAGGATGATCAGGCCGATCCGGCGACCCCGCCTGTGGCACCTGAGTTCGAGCCGGTTGAGGAACCGGGATCGGCGCCCCCAGTCGATCCGGCGGCGGAGCATCCGGCGGATTCGCAGGATCGACCAGAGTACCGCGGGTAAGGATTTCGCCGCCCGGTAAGACGTAGTGGTCGTCATTGCGATCATCAGCACGTGCCGCGGTCGATTCCACATAGCGAATCGACTCCGGCAAGTGCCGTGAATCCGTACGCGAGAGCAGGTCATAAACCCGCGTCAACGCGGTATTCGTCACAGTCATCAGACAGCCCATGAACGTGGGCAAAAATGTCAGATCGGTCCCCCGACAGGCCTCCCGCGCGGCGGCAAGACCCGACCATAAAGCGTGTGCCAGCCCGGTGGTGTACTCGCGTAGCAGCTGGTGATACAGCTGAGGGTGCGAAGCCTGCATGGCCCCTAACGCGATCTCGAGGCTAAGCCGTACCACCTCGCACCGGCTCATAATCAAGCGAACATCGGTGTGGATATCGTTATCGCCCCCACTGGCCATTCGTGGGGCGTTGAAGGCGTGCTGGGTCAGAATCGAAAGCCACGTGATCATGGGATAGGTAGTTACGGCATCACCCGGACTGGCCTCGATCTCTTCTATGCATGCACGACACGCGGCGTGCAACGACACACCCCAAGCCTGCTCGAAACCGCCGCGACCGGCGGGATCGGCCAGATAGCGTTCAATGAACGGTAGCAATAGCGGCGGCATGTAGTCGTCCGAGACGAACCCCCACCGCCAATGGTGATTCATGGGAGCGAGGCTGTAATACTCGGGAACAGGCGTCCAACCGCCGTTGATATCGACAGCGGATAATTGCTCAAGATTCCGCGGAGCTCCGAGCGTGCGAAAGCCGCAGTGCACTACTTCGAGATCGGAGAGCTGGTCGCGCGACACGCTGTTAGGTGTTACTTCCCACGGATTCAGCAGCGCACGCCCATGAAAGTCGCCGCCGCGGCTAATACGCCCCGGTACCAGTACGTAACGAGCACGTAGCTGCAGGCCTTCGAAATCGGTGGTAGCACGATCGAGCCAGCCCCGGAAGTACATGGCATGGCCAACCGTAGGGAAGGTCCGGAGGAACGTCACAGCGATCTGTGGCGTACAGGCCAAGAGCGTGAAGACGCCGAGGTATTCGAGCTTGCTGCCTGTTACGGAACCGTCGCCAACGCGTAAGGGGATGCGGGTGGTAAGAACCGAGGCACCTGGAGGGCCACGCTCCCCCCGTTCTCCGGCGGGGCCGGGCTGCCCGTCGTAACCGGGCAACCCGTCTCGTCCGGGGGCTCCTTCGGGGCCGTAGCAGAGCTCAGGCTCGGGCAGGTTCTGAACTTCAAGCAGGGTCCCGTCAGGTAGGATAACAAATGGCGGTGCAGACGACATTGATGGACTCGGATGCTCAGTCGACCTTCGGGATCAAGAATGGGGTGCATCGTACCCTCCTTTTCGTATTCGTAAACTAAGTGCAAGCAGGAACTCGGATATCAGTCGAAGGAGCCCTTGTGGTACAGTTGCGACTGTGTCAAGGGCTGGGTGTGACGGACCTGCAAAGAAGGTGCCAAGATGCTAGCAAGTGCTGAAAACGACCAGGCGCTCGATATCGTTACAACGCTGGGGCAGCTATCGGCAAACTTGTATCAAAAGCGAGCGCTAGCACTTTGCGTGGGTGCAAATCCACTGGATGAGGCGTCGCGGGACGGCGTAGGTGGTCAAGTGCCCGTGGTTGGGGCTGGGTCAGGTGCTGCGCGGAAGGTCGCCAGCACGGTCGAGTCACGCCCGCACAAGGTCGATAGCGTGCTCGAAAATGTCCCTGAGCAGGTTGATAGCCAGAATAATACTACCATCGAGCTGTCTGCTAGCAATAAATATGCTAGCAAAACATTTTGTGATTATTCGGTAGCCGATTTTGTAAACGTAATTGGCAAAAGACTTTCCGCCAATTGGGCACTTAACAAAGCGGCAAAGACAAGAGTTGTACCCACCCGCAAGGATTGTCTGCTGGCACACTGTCCCGCCAGCACGCCGACTGATCTTGGCAAACTGGCAGCTTTGGGCAAGCTAGCGGACATGACGCTGCAGCACGCTATCACTGCCACGCCCGAACAGGCCCAGGCTTCGGGCCAGCCCATGAGCCCGGTCACCCAGGCCACACAAGCGAGCGTGGTCGGTCCCGGCAACACGCCCAACGCCAACCCTATCGGGAGCTTTGGCCCTCTGGCGGCCAATCCCGGACAGATCACCGGTAACGCAGCCCTCGGCGTGAAGAACAACGTGATGAAGATCGGCAGCTTCGCACCGTGCGCCTCTGGTGCGAAGCAGGCCGCTGTTACTAAGAACAACGTGGCCGAAAATCTTAGCGCACTGGTAAGTAAGCCCACCAGCACTTGGCCCGAGATGGACGCCGCCATTGCCGAGCTGTTGGATCCGATCTTCGCTAAGAAGGCCGGCTCCAAGTTCAAAACCAACACCTCGTACGATCCCATCTGCCCACACTGCGACGCGGTGATGTACGAGAAGCACTTCGTTCCCGATCGTGAGAAGTCGGGGATGTGGCGGCACCGCGGCGACTGCTACGACAAGGGCGCCTTCAAGATCACGTGGCCCGATCAAGCGGAGCGTGATGCTGCGACGGCCAAGACGTTGGCGTCGTGGGGCCTGAGCGAAAAGAAAGCCCTCGGCGACGAGCTCGCATTCAAAGCGTGGCTAGCGACGGGGCTGAGCCGTGAAGAGGCCGATCGTAAAGCGGGTGAGAGCTTAGCTTTGCCCAAGAAGCACGACTTCAAAGCCCTAGCTGCGCCCGTCGGTGGGCCGCCCAACGATGGTGAAGGCGGCTACTACGCCAAAGACGGCGAGCGCTGCCAACACTGCGGTGCGCTGCACGAGCGTGGTGATGACGGCAACTGCAATTCGTGCGGGAAGTGGCATGATCATCCGGCTTACAAGTCCGCCGAGGACAAGGATCCGATGATGCCGTCGGTAGACGTGCCCCGCGTACGCCCCTACATCATCCAGAAGGAACTCGACGCCCTTTCGAAGACCAAGAAGCCGACGGGGCTAATCAGCAACATCGAGAAGTCCGCACTGATCGGGCCGGCCGTGATGCCGCAGCGACGCAAGCGGAAGGCTGTTACCGATAACAGCCTGCCGAGCTGGATGCTGGGCACCGGTGCCCTGGGCGCCGCCGGACTTGGCGGCGCTTACGCTATGGCGGGCGACGAACAGGCTGCCAACCTGGGTCGCATCGTCTCACAGCACGAGATGCCATTGGCACCGCATGAGACGGCTACGACGCGGTATCAAAGCCTGATGAGCGAAGGCGCCGGCGTGGCACCGTTTGGCATGCCGGCCGGAGAGATCATTAGCCGCGTACGATCGCAGCCGCGGTTGATGGCGGCGGCGGGTGTACAGGGCTACAACGCCGATCGTCCCGGGAGCTTCCAAGAAGCGCGAATGCACTATGACGCGTTTCGCAAAGGTCCGATTGCCGCGTATCAGCACCAGTTGTCGGCGAAGGGTGTGGGCACGAAGGTCGCGCCTGAACTGTCGTTGACGCACGGTGTGAAGACGTACGATGAATTGATGCAGCCGCACTTCACGTCGGCATTCCGTAAGTGGCGTGCGGGGCAGCAAGGCCAAGGGCAACTGTTGGAAGGTGCCAGCGGTTGGTTAGAGCCGCACGAGATTGATCCGCAGACCGTACCGCTCGAAGCCCAGCGTGACTTCATTCGCCAGTACCACGAAGGGCTGCCGCCCGCGTTGCAGGCTGAGCGGCGACGCGTGGAAACCGACGTCTGGGGGCCGGGGCTCAAGAACAACGAAAAGAATTATCGTCCTGTGATCGAGGGCGGATTGAACGTACGGAACGCGTTGAAGACCGTCGGCATGACGGCCGGCGGCGCGGCGACCGGCGGCATCCTTGGGCATTACCTGCATAAGGCTCTGACCGGCGGACGCCAAAAGGACAAGTACAATCCGGGCTATTGGGCAGCCACGGGTTTGGGTGCCGCTGCCGGCGGTGCAGCCGGATATTTCGGCGGTACACCGCAAGGACGCGAAGCAATCGCCCGGTTGCTTGCCAAGAAAGCCGGACTGAGTGATATCGTCAACCATTCCGCAACGCCGTTCGTGGTTCGGCCGGTTATCGGGGCTGCGGCCTCGGTAGGCGTCAATGAGCTGGTTCGACGCTTGACGGATGCGTATGTTGGTAAGCCGTCGACCGAGCAGCAGATTAAACGCGATCGACTCGTTGCTGCCGGCATGGGCGCCGGGATGGGTCTCGTGGGTGCCGGGATGCCGCACGCGGAGGCGGCACTCTTAGGAAAATAGGAGCAATCGCATGGATGCGAACAAGTTTGCAGCGGCTCTGGGCAAGGAAGCCAAGATGCCGATTACGGCCGGTCGTCTCAAGTCCACGCGGCCTGGGATGCCGGTCATGTCGACGTCCGCTGCAAAAGCTCCTGTCTCGGCGGTATTGCCCACGGGCGCCGGCGGCTTCGGTGCCGCTAAGCCCGCCATGCCCAACATTCGTCAAGTCACTGCGCCTGAATCGGGTTCGACGCCGGTGCGTGCTACGACGTCGGCTAACGACAGCGTGGCAAGTGCCGGACCGGTTAAGCAATCGGCTGTCCCAGGAATCGCTACGGCGGCCGGCGCCGGTATGCCGAAGCCGCAACCCAGCGCTCTCCGCGGCAACCTGGGCGACATCTTCCAAGGCCCGACGGGACGCGGCCTGTTGCCGCCCTCGCCTGCTACGGCTAAGCCCGGCGTGCCGAAGGTGCCGATGGCCGCACCCGCTGCGTACAAGATGGGCGATGCGCCCGCCGTACCGCCGCTGACGAATACTCCGACGCAGGTTCCGCGCGCCATGCGTTCGAATCGTCCCGTGCTTGACGCCTTGTCGGTACGTGGCGGTCCCGCGGTCAATGTGGACACGCTCGGCAAGTCTCCGACGACCACCATGGACCCGTTGCACAACCAATACCAAGACAACCAAATCGCCACGCAACGTCGCATGATGAATCGGCTGTATCCGGGAGGACCAGCACCGGCGATCCCGTTGCCCGGTGCCGGTTCGTTTGCGCCCGGCGCGTTGCCGGCGCTCGGTAAGCAAAGTGCCGCACCGATCAGCACGCTCCCGCCCGCGCCGGCGCCTAAGATGACGCCGCCGGCCGGTCCGACGCCGCCTGCCAACCCGTTCGCCCCGCAAGGCGGCCCCGTGCAACCGAGCATCCCGTCGCCCCAACCGCCGCAGCCCGCCGCACCGCAAGCACCGGCTGGTGGGATTTCCCCACCGCCGCCGGCACCGGAGCTGATGCAGCCCGTGCATCCGACCAATCAACACTCGCTGCAGGGTCTCTTTGATCGTGACCAACAAGCGGCCCAGGCGGCCGCTGCACCGCGTCAGGCCTACAATGCCGCCATCGGGACGCCGACACCCGAATCGCGAGCACGCCTCCAAGCAGCTCGTGCTCCGAAGCCCTACATGCCGCAAGGCGTGGCAGGGCCGAACCCGTTCTTGCCGCCACCCCCGCCGTCACCTGCGGGGCTTGCCAAGCAAGGATTTGATCTCAACGCTGCTCGCGCGGTACCCGTGCCTGAAGTCACGCCAGCGGATATGCATGGAGCGCACCAACAGTTCTGGGACAACTCGAGCGGATTCAAGCAAATGTTTCTGGAACGCCCGAATCCCGCAAACATCGACCCGGAGTCTGTGAAAGAGATGCAGCAGTTGCTGTTTGATAAGGGTCACATGCCGGCGTCGCAGTTCACGGGCTCGACGCAGCACCTGTTGAACATGCCGAAGTTTCAGCAGTATCGGGATCAGTACAATCAAGCGTTATCGTTGCCTCCGGGACAAACATTGCCCGCACCCGCAACACCGCAACCACCGCCAGCACAACAACCGCCAGCACAACAACCGTTACCGACGACGTTACCGCGTACACCCGTCACCGGCACGCGGCCACAACTCTCTCCAGGTATGCATGCGGCGGTGGGTGTGGCGGGTGCAGCCGCACCGCTTGCTGTTGGTGCCGGTATCGGCGCTCTTGGCGGCGGTTCGCGCGGTGCTATGCGTGGTCTCGGTGCCGGCGCCGGCTATCTGGCAGGTGCGCACCTGGGTCACAGCATGGGCGGACATGGCCTACTCGGCGGAGCTCTCGGTGGTGTTGCCGGCTATCTCGGCGGGCGTGCTCTGACGCCCGATGAAGAAGAACCCACTAAGAAAGCCGCTGCCCCGATGCCCATTTCCCCCGGTGTGCACACACCCACTGCACCGCAACCGGTGCCGATGCCGTTCAAGCCCTCGGCTACGGCCGGTAACGTACCCATGCCCAACATCGAAGCGCCCGTGGTACCGCCGACCCCGTCGTCGAGTGTGGCTGCCGGTCCTGTTAATACTAACGCCCCGGGCATGCTCGACAGCGTGCCGGGCAACGAAGGCTGGATGTCGCGCATCGGTGCGATGGGTTCGCAACTCGGTGGTGCGGCCGTGCCCGGAATGGTCGGCGCCGGCATTGGCGGTCTCTACGGTGCGTTGTTCCCCGGCGAAGACGAAGAAGGCGAACAGAACAGCCGCTTAGGCTCCGGGCTGACTGGCGCTGCGATGGGCGGAGCTGTGGGTGCAGGCCTCGGCGCGACCGGGATTCCCCAGCGCGCGATGGGCGACCTGATGCCGAAGATGGCGGAAGATAAAGCCGCTTTACTTTCTTGGGGCGGTGGCCAATACCACCTCGGCCCCAATGCCAAGAAGTGGGGCGTGGGTGTGGAGGCCGGCTATTCGAATTTGGCGGGCTTGATTCCCATTCCGCACGTGGGTGTTCGTGTCGGTACGCCCTACGGCGGACTCGGCGTGAGCGGCCCGCTGCCCTCGATCGGTATCGATAACGGCAACGTCGCCAACAATCGGTGGCAGCGCAACCTGCCGCGTGGATTACCCGAGTACCTTTACGATCGGGCCAATGATCAGGACGTTTATGACGTGCCGGGTCGTGGTTCGATGATCCTGCCTGATAATGTTGGCCAGGAAATCGAAGCGCTGACGGCGAAATTACAGGCGGGGAAGAAGCCCGCCGTGAAGAAGCCCGCAGCGAAGGAAACAGCTCCCGAGAAAACCGCAATGATCGGCACCGCGTTGCTGGGTGGCGGCGTTGGTGCCGCCATCGCACCTAAAGGGCATCGTCTGGAAGGTGCCGGCCGCGGTATGGTGAATGCCGCCGGCATGGATATTGGTGCTGCGACCGGTATGCTCGCCGGCGGCGGGTTAATGGGCATCGGTGGCGCCGGTCTCGGCGGGCTGCTGGCGACGTTGGCAAACCGCTACGCCGGCACAAACATCGACCCGGGTGTAGCCGCGGGTGCGCTCGGCACCGGCGGCGCTATTGCAGGCGGCGTGCTTGGGGGCGGTGCAGGCGGGTATGGTGGATACCGTCTTGCACAAAAAATGCTCGGTCCGAGCAGCTACGATCCGGCACGCAAGAAATCGACGAAGCCCGACGCGGAAGCGGAAAAGAAGCCCGCGGAGAAGACAGCCGCTGGCCCGCTCGACTATATCCGCCAGCAGCATTCGCGTGTCCGCACCGACTTGCAAAGCAAGGTACAGCAACTCCCGCCCGGTCAAACGACCGGCACGTTCACTCAAGGTAAACTGCAACCTGCTGCAGCACCGGTGCTGCCGACCACGGCACCCGCCGCACCCAAACTCCAATCGCAATCGTGGACCTCACCCCGTGCTGGTGAGTTTCTCGGTAAGCCGGCCGTATCCGCTCCGGCACCCAAGATCAAATCGGAGTCGTTTACGTCGCCCGATGCTGGTTCGTTTCTGGGTAAGGCTTCGGAGTTCGCCCGGAAGCTCGGCACCAGCCTCAACCCGATGTTCGAAGGGGACGAGAAGCGGCCCGAGATGCGTCTGCAACGCAGCCAAATCAAGCCGTGGCGTGAAGACGGTAACGCCGCGCTCGACGGAATCGCCGAACGCTTCAAGACCACCAAGAAAAAATAGGTGCCGCATGGATGCTCTCGCCCATTTGGTGCTCTGCCTGGCGCTCACGCAACCGGTCGGTGTCGAGAACTGGGTCTGGGAGACGGACTATCAGACCGCCTACAAGCGGGCCGAGCCCACGAAGAAGACCATCGTGGTGCTGATCGGTGCTAAGTGGTGTCATGCCTGCCCTGCGATGAAGCGTGCGGCCGCGGCGGTGCTCAACAAGCATCCCGAGGTCGTGCCGTTGTATTTGGACTACGACGCCAACGAACAGCTCTGTCGAACCATCAAGGTGAGTACGGTCGTGCCCGAGCTGATCGTGTACGACTGGGTGCATCCGGCCGAGCGTCTGATCGGTCAGTTCAAAACGGAACAACTCGCCAAGCTCTTGGAGAAGAAGCCATGATGAAGCTCTTCGTACTCTTTGCCGCCCTAGCTGCGATCACGTACCGCTTCACCGGGATCGAGCCCAGCGCGGAGCTGCAGAAGGCCGACGTCTTCAAGGATGCCGCCCATCTACGCGTTGGCGGCTGCATGTTGGCCTGGGCCGCATTGCGGAAGTACGCCTATCGCGATCCCATGATTGCCGCAGATGCACGCACTTACGGCGATCTGGCGGTGATTCTCATTGTGGCCGAGGTAGCAGCGTTCCTGTACGGCAAGTACGGACACTGAGATGTTACCCGGCGAAGTCTTCGAACGTCCGCCGCGCACGGTAACATGGCGGGATTGGCTTCGGTGCCTCTGGTTCCCGAACTTCCGCTTGTTTTATCAGGAGCGGATGGCAAGATGTTCGGCACAAGGTTGGTACGGCGGTTTTCATTGGGGTGAACGTCGTGGGTGGAGACGGACTCGTAACACTTTTCTGAGGAGCAGGCCTATGCAGAGTTTCGCACATGTGGTGATCCCGGTCAGCGATTGGGGCAACGCCCCGGGGCCGATCCGGATCGAAGTGATCGTCAACGGCGTCGGTGTCGGCGGCTACGATTTCTATCCGGGACAAACGTCGCAGGTGGAGGTGGATGTGCCTGAAAACGGAACCATTCGCCTCGACGCGATCGTCCAGATGAATGCCCAGACGTACTACTCGTCTTCGCCCGAGTACAACGTCGGCTCCAACCCGAACCCGCCGCCGCCGGATGAACCGCCGGTCGCACCGACGATGCCGACCTTCGGCTCGCCGTACACGGCCTACTGGTACACGGCCTAAGCCGTAAACCGGTTGACAAAACGGGCTCGCCTGAACACAGTTTCAGGCGGGCCTTTTTCGTTAGTCTCACTAAGTCCCATTAAGTCCTACTAAGTCCCATGCGTAAGCACATCATCATCCCCTGCTGGTTTGCAGCTTGCCTGCTCTACGGTATCTTCATGCACACCGTGCAGTTGGTTCGGCCGCACGAACGGCCGCTGCGGGTAATCCTCGACCGGTTCCGGGGCGGCTATGGGTAAGCAATTCGTGACCGGCGTAGATCGGGTGCGTGCGGAGCGTATTCACACTAGTGAAGTGAAGGGCGGTCCGCGTGACGGCGAGCGTGGGATCGCCATCTTCTTCAAGCACCTGCACCCTGAGTCGACGTATCCGCGCGAGACTCAAATTCTGTACCTCTCCTTCGAGCAGGTTGGGCAGTTGTGTGCCGATATACAAGAATTGCTTTCCGGTTTGACACCGCCCGATCCCGACGTACCATAGGCCTGTGGTTCGGGTAGCTCAGTCGGACAGAGCAGCCGCCTTCTAAGCGGCAGGTCCCAGGTTCGATCCCTGGTCCGGACATTGTGTCGATCGGATCGACATGTCGGCGGAACGTGTCGAAGAAACCGGGTTTTATAAAGGTGTGCTGCAATGACGATGCTTGAGCAGGTTGCGGAAGCTATTGGAACGACACCCATGACGGACCTCGGAATGGGCCGGGCGTCGCTTGTATTGGGTGCACAAGCGGGCGCCGCGCTGCTGCAGGAGTTGGTGGTACATAAGTTGGTCTACGGTGTTGCCGCAAGTGGTGAGAGCAGGCTTCTCGAGGTCGGTTTACCGGCCTTGCACGGTAGTATATTGTTCGGGCACGTGATTCAAATTAACGCCCCGCACGCTACACGCGACGCCCGCGAAAATTGGGAAGTCTACGTTACGATCAGCGAGCCGCGTACATAGGTGTCGGTCGTTAGCTCCTGCATGCGGGAGAGGTGGCCGAATAGGGCTTGGTCGTCCGAACAACCAACGACCAGGGTGTTCTTCTCGTACGGCATTGAACCGCGACCCGCGGGGAGCACGACGAGGTTACGGTGCGAGCGCTCGTAAGGGCGGCGGTGTGTGCGTGGTGTTGCCGCCATTAGCACATGCTTTGGGATGCCTCGGGTTTCTAGAGCCTGGGGTAAGTGAGGTTCGACTCCTCGCCGCACCGCTTTTGTTTTGTTGCTATTTCAGAGGAGCTGCAGATGACGATCAGCATTTGTATTCGCAACACCGACACGCGTCGTGAAGCGATTGTTGCCGTGAAGATCCAGACGCCGGCCGGGGAGCCGATCGCAGGTTGCCCTGACACCGAGTTGAAGGGCGGCGATGAAGCCACGAAGTACGTGCACAGCGGGCAGCGGCTCGTGGTGGAAGAAGTCAAAAACGGGTAGTGTTGTCCCCGCCCAAGTTTCTCTCAGCGGGCGGGGAATATCCCGCCGGTGCCGGACTGAGAGCCGGTGCCGGCGGTGTTCTTATTAACAGGGGATTGTAATGAACGTAACGTCGCCGGCCGCGGAACAGAAAGCACGTGAGGAGCGGTATCTCGAAGCCGCCGGTTGGGAGCACGTGTCGACGTTCGAAGAAGACGGCGTGGACACGTGGCGGTTGCCGCCCGCGTCCCGCAAGGACTTGCCCGACTTCGTTTCCCGTACGCAACATTACTGGGACCGTGACGAGGCCGTCGAGCTGCAGCAGAAGATCGAGAAGTACGTGCCGGCCCGGAAGCCCGATCTGATCAGTCCGTGGATACCGATGAACAAGGCGATCGACCTCAAGCATCTCAACAAGCTGCTGGAGGAGCTGGGTGAGGCGACGGCGGCGTCGGCCCGCTGTCTGGCGCAGGGCATCAACGAGCACGAGCCCATCACGGGGAAGTGCAATAAGGAATGGCTCGAAGAAGAGCTGGCCGATGTGGCCGCCA
>Ga0075163_10010097_pt1 | contig 12358 bp, 11 predicted proteins | sample JI1023141ADNA_FD_71478 | JGI IMG/M metagenome (GOLD analysis project Ga0075163, IMG submission 71478) | Wastewater effluent complex algal communities from Wisconsin, to seasonally profile nutrient transformation and Carbon sequestration -... | ecosystem: Engineered > WWTP > Effluent > Algae...
TTGACTTTACGTCATCAACAGGAGAATGCCGAATGTCATCGACGACACGCCGCTTCATGGCCGGAATGCTGGCCATCGCCGCTTCGATTTTCACGTCGGGCGAATCCCATGCCCAGGTCAGCCGGATGTTCTGGATCACGGGTTCCGGATCGGGGCCCTATGGTCTCCCGCTGCCTGGTCAGGAGCCCCGATTTCACAACGTCTTCGGCGACTCGAACATCGTGGGGCCGCATTACGGCGAAGGCACTGTGCGTACGATCTCGGCCGACCCGGCCGCGGTTCCCGGAAAGATCGTGGGCGAATTCGGCAGCGGCAGTCCGTTCCGGTTCACGAATTCGGCTGGCGAGACGCTCGCCTGCGATTACGGGCAACAGCCTGACGGCAAAGGCTTCGGCGAATTCGAACTGACGATCCTCGGATTCACCGAAGAGGGTGGGCTGCTGGTCCAGGCCTTATGGCTGGCGGATTTCGTCGTTCTGCCGAACAAGTGCACGGGGCAGTTTCGGGGCACCACCGGCAAATGGCGGATGACGGCCATTTCGGAGCCGTTCGTGCTCGGTTCGAACGACCCCGTCGGATATTCGTGGGAAGGGTCCGGCATTCTCAAGCTGCCGGTGCGGCGGCGTTAAGGCTTCGGCCTTAGAAGGATCCGAATTCTGGCGGGTCTGACAGTTTCGCGTGCGAGGGTTCTCAGCCCACGCACGTTCGTGAAGATTGCGCGCCTTGCGATCAAGGGGCGGGACGAGTCCGCATGACATGCTCAACTCGCTTCGATCGAAGAAAACCGAACGGAAGAGGCACCATGACGACGGATTTGGCCACTTGCGTTCTTTTTTCGACACATCCTTCAGGAAATGTCATGAACCCTTCGGAAAAGTGAAGTAGGATTTTCCGCAGCGGTGAAGCCCATTTTCGTGTATTGCACTACAACCAGAGGGTTATCGAAAGTGACGAACGCAATTTCCTTGAAGATCCGTGGCCAGGCGTTGCGGCTTGGCGCCATGTTGTTCACGCTGACCGCACTGGCGACATCGACAGTCCAGGCCGGCTATGTGGCCGTCAGCGACCGTCCGAGCCTGCCCGCGAACGACCTGATCGAATGGTCCGTGCTCGGCCCAGCGTTCACTGCCATGCCGAATCCGTTCGTCGTCGCATCGACGGGCGGCACGAATGTCACCTGGTCCCAGAATAGCGGAACTCCGGAACGCCGCGATCAGGGCAATGGCTGGACCGGCAATTTTCCGAACTTCGGCGACTCGCTCATGTGGACACAGGGACTCGGTGGCGGTCCTGTCACGCTCAGCTTCGGCGGATCGACGGTCAGCTCCATCGGCTTCGGCATTCAGGCCGATGAATACACCCCTTACGATGGATATCTTGAGCTTCTGGACGCCAGCGACGTCGTGCTGCATACCGTCAATTTCTCGGGCATTTCCAGCACGGACTCGGCGGATTACAAGTTCGTCGGCGTCTACAGCGACAACCCGCTGACCGACTTCGCCAAGGCAAGGTTCAACGTCACTTTGCCTGGATCGACGGCCGGCAATTTCGCCATCGACAGCGTCAGCTTCTCGTCCAAACCCGTGCCTGAGCCGTCCACCTGGATCTCGCTGGGCATCGGCTCCGTGGCCATCGCGGGCTATCGTGCCCGGCGGCGCCGGGCGAACGCCTGACGCCAGGCCACCCGGCCATTTCATAATCACGCATCCGCGACCGCAGGCTCATGAGCCTCGGTCGCGGATGTCGCGTTTCAGGTCACGGCAATCCGGGTTTTGGACTGGCCTTGCGTTCGCCTTGCCGGTGTCCGTTTCGAGCACGTTTCGATTATGATTTCCGCAGCCGTTGCCCGTGACATGATCGACGCTCTCGAACCCGATCCGAATCGCCCCATGACCCCCGAACGCTTTCGCCGCATCACGGACCGCTACGCCGGACTGACCATCGCCGTCACAGGTGATTTTTGCCTCGACCGCTACCTGGAGATCGACCCGGACCGGGCCGAAGTCTCCATCGAAACCGGCCTGACCGTCCATAACGTCACCCGCCTGCGGGCCCAGCCGGGCGGCGCGGGCACGATCGTGAACAATTTGGTCGCCTTAGGTGTCGGGTCGATCCTGCCCGTCAGCTTCTGCGGCGACGACGGCGAAGGCTATGAGCTGCGCCGAGGCCTGGCGGCCCTGCCCGGCGTGAACATGGACCGGTTCGTGACCGCCCCGGACCGGCGTACGTTCACGTATTGCAAACCGCTGCTGATGCACCCGGGGCAGCCGCCCGAGGAACTCAACCGGCTCGATTCCAAGAACTGGGCGACCACCCCCCCTGCCCTCGAAACCACGCTGATCGATCACCTGAAATCGGCCTGCGAGATCGCCGACGCCGTGATCTTCCTGATTCAGGTGGACGAGCCCGAAACCGGGGTGATCACCCGCCGCATGCTGGACGAAATCGGCCACCTGGCGGCGAAGTATCCCGGCAAGCCGATGCTGGCCGATTCGCGGCAGAGCCTGAGGGGCTGGCCACCCGTTTCCTATAAGATGAACGCGGCCGAACTTGCGGCATTGTTAGGCAGGCCTGAAACCATGACGCCCGAGCAGGCCGCCATATTTTGCGGCGACCTGGCGAAGCGGAACGGCCGGCCGGTGTTCGTTTCGATGTCGGAGCACGGCATCGTGGCGGCTGACCAGGGCGGCACGAGCGAACACGTGCCCGCACTGCCCTTGCGGGGGCCGATCGACATCGTCGGCGCGGGCGACTCGGTCACGGCGAACCTGACCACGGCTCTGGCCGCCGGGGCCCATTTGCGTGAGGCGCTGGAGCTGGCGGCAGCCGCGAGTTCGCACGTGATTCATCAGCTCGGCACGACGGGCACTGCGAGCGTGGATGAGATCGAGCAGTTGATCCTGAGTTGACCAAGCGAATGACGGGCTCAAGCCCGTCTTCGGGCTTATGACTTACCGGCTTCCTTGCGGAAGTCGTCGACGGCTTTGTCGAACTCGGCTTCGGAAGGCTTCGGCAAGGCTTCGGGGGCCTTCTTCGTGGCGTCGGCCGGTTTATCGGATTTCTCCTGCCCCTGCCCTTCGAGGCGGCGCCGCAGCTCGAAATCGAGCGGGATGAGGCGGACGGAGTCCTTGAGGATCTCGATCTTGGCCAGCTTGCGGACGATTCGCATCACTTCCGGGTTGGAGTTCATGTCCTTGGCCAGATTCTCACGTCCCAGCGCGGCCTGGGCCTGGGGCGGCAGCGTTTTGCCGTTGGCCAGCCGCAGCGACGTCATGCGGACGACGAGCAGCCCCTCACGCTCGGTGATCTCGGCCGTGAAGTCCCCTTCCCCGTTGAGATACTTGCCCTTCAGCTTGCGGAACAGGAAGAACTGGGCGAACGGATCGAGCGGCAACGAGACCTTGCCCGTGACCTTGTCGGGTTCGAGGTCGAAATAGACCCGGCCCTTGAGCTCCGGCTCGCTCTGGATGAGCTGGTTGATCTGGGTCTCGGTGAGCTCCAGAGGCTCAAGATCCTTTCCGCCGTCTTCGGACTCGAGCGCCTTGCCGTAGGCTTCGAGCTTTTCTTCCAGGGCTTTGACTTCTTCCTCGGTCGCGGGCGGGACCTCAGGCAGCGGCGCAGCGGCGTTTTCGGCATTCGCGGCGACGAGATTGGTGATCTGCCGCGTCACGAAGAAGGCCGATATGGCCATGAACGAAACGCCGACGATCATCAGGATAAAGACGGTCAGGCAGCCGTAGAAAAAGCAGCCCCGCCGCTTGCGGCCGTACATCGAATTGAGTTCGCTCACCGGCACTTCGTAGTATTCGCGGTCGGACATCGCCTGCGCCTCGATCCAAAATATTCTGGGCCACGTCCCCTGGACTGGTTCGCCGAAGAGCCCATTCTAGCCGATCGGCATGGAACTGCGCCCACTGCTTACCCCCCTATTCGCCCGCTGCAAGACGTTCTTGAAAACGAATCGAAATTTTTGCGAACGGGACTTGACATCCTTTTTATGGGATATATACTCCCTATCGTAATGACTCTCTCAAACGCATGATCGGGCCGGCTCGTGGGGAGACGAGTCGTCCCGATCGGCGTTTTCCGGCGTTCGTTTTCGTATGCGGCCGGGATCATGCAGCGGAATTTCGGATTTCTCTGAATCGCGAATCGATCCGAACCATGGACGATCGTACCGGCAGGCGATTCATGGGCCGATGTGCAGGATCATGGGCCCTCCGAGCTCCAGCTCGGGGATCGAGTTTCGGATTCCAGGGCGAACTTGACTGAACATCGCGGAGAACCCCGAGCTGGAGCTCGTGTGGCCCAGGGCGTTGCTCAAGCCCGCTTTGTCGTCGATTCTTCTTCGATGATCGCCCCCCTGCTCTTTGGGCGTTTTCAGCGCGTCGGTTCCGGACCGTAGCGGGCCTTCGTCCAGTCCCGGACGAACGGCTTGGAACATTGGTAACTTGGTACCCAGGGTTCAAGCTTTCGAGGTTTCAGGGGATCCATTTTTCAAGTCAACTGGAATTCAATTTGCCAGTCGATCGATATTTCCTGGAACCATGGTTCCAAGTGGCCGATGTGACAATTTTTCGAGCGGCCATGATATCGAGCGAAACAGGTATCAAGGTTGATGGCCTGACTTGTTTCCAAGCTTACAAGGTATTCACCCGGCCAAGGCTTCAAGAAACCAAGGCAGCATGAGACCTTGGAACCAAGGCAGACAAATCGATTGGTTTCGGCCATACCTCACCGCGCCGGATTCCGTCGTGGCGGCGATCGTGGCGATTCGCCGGAACTCGTAGATCCGGAGCATCCGGCCGGCATGATCGATCCAGGATGCATCGACCGCATCGGAACCTTGGGATCGAGTGACCAAGGCACCTTGGAACCGGTTCGGACAGGTTTCAAGTTCGCAAGCGACCGATATCGCTTGGTTTCGATTCGCATGGGAATCAAGGTACTTATGAAACATCGGCGTATTGGCGAATGGATCGCATGGTTTCAAGACACCTATACACCAAGGCGCCTTGGTGCCAAGGTATCGACTTTTCGATTCGAATCGGTCGCAAGGGATCGAGGCATCAAGGTGCCTTGGTTGCGTGGCGGCCTTGGTACCGATACGAATCGGTTTCGATATCGATGGGCAAATGGGTGGCTTGATGCCGATTCGCCGATATGCCGAGGCAAGTCGGTACCGAGTCGCCTTGGTTTCGAGCGAAGTCGATGCCCATTCGGCTTGGTTCCGATTTCGCTGGGTTTCGATTCGGCTTGGTTTCGAGGGATATCGATACCGAGTCTTATGGGTTTCGAGGTCGCTGGGTTTCGATTCGGCTTGGTTTCGAGGAAGCTGGGAACCAAGATCGCTGGGTTTCGAGATTTCGACTCATCAAGATCGCTTGGTACGGCCGATAGACGATTCTGTCGATACAAGTTGCGCCGACATGACGTGGCGCGGAACCGAGTCAGGGAAGGGGCCCGTATGATCGCGATCGCCGTGACCAACGCCAAAGGCGGCGTGGGCAAAAGCACGACGGCCATCAACGTGGCCGCGGCTCTGGCCGAGCGCGGTCACAAGGTGCTGCTGCTGGACGCCGACCCATCGGGCAACGCCACGCTTGGCTACAGCGCCCAGGGCATTCCGGCGGCCGGGCTGGCGGACCTTCTGATAAACGACACGCTCTCGCCGCTCGAGCTGATCGAAACGACCGAGGTCGAAGGCGTGTCGGTGCTGCCGCCAGGCGAACGGCTGGCGTTCTGCTCGGACCAGATGGGCGGCACTTCGGGTCTGGGTCATGGGCGCGAGTTCCGCGTCCGCCGCATCCTCAAACAAATACCGCCCGGCACGTTCGACGTGGCCGTGATCGATACGTCGCCGGTGGTGACGCCGCTCAACGTGGCGATCCTCTACGCCGTACGCGAGATCCTCATCCCCATCGACCCCTGCGTGGCGGCGATCGCGGGCGTCAAGGCGCTCGAGGCCCTGGTGCGGGACGTCTCCGACTTCCGCGTCGAATTCACGGACAGTGGACCTTTGACCATCGGCGGCGTGATCGTCACGAAGACGGACCGGACGCTGGTGGCGCGCCAGATCGAAAACGAAGTCCGGGACTATTTCGGCGACCTGACGTTCCCGAAAGCCGTGCCGATCTCAGTGAAGTTTCGGGAAGCGTATGCCCGGGGGATCCCGCTGGTGACGTACGACCCTGAAGGCGCGGGTGCCGCGGCCTATAAGGATGCGGCGCGGCTGATGGCGATCCGCTGGAATCTGGAACCGGCCGACCAGCCGGGCAAACGCTCACGGAAGAAAGCCGGCTAACCCGGCGCGGGCGCATCGAGGGCAGGGGGGGGCATGACACTCTCCGCCCGGATCGTCGCGAGGGTGGCTGGCATGGAATCGCCGCGGTTCATCTTCCCGGCGAATCACGAACCGAATCCGAATACCGATTGACGACACGAAACCGAACTGAAAATGGAGGCGAAACGGACCATGAGCACATCGCGACGCGGCGGCATTCCCGGCCCCGACCGACGAACAGGCCTGGTACGTCCTTCCATGACCGAAGCTGAGTTCGAAGGCAAGGCCGCGCCTGAGACGGACTCCGAAGGCGTTTCGTCGCAGGAATCGGTTGAGCCCCAGGGAACCACGGCAATCGCCGGTTCGGAGCAGGACAGCGCTGGCAAAGGCACCAGCCGGGCCAGCCGCACCACCGCCAGCCGGCCCCGGGCAGCCAAGCCGCGGCGCATCCAGCGGATGTTCGCGATCGAGGAAGACCTGGACCGCAAACTCTGGCTCTACGCCATCCATATGGGCAAGGACCGATCGGAAATCGTCAACGATCTGCTGCGGCCCGTGGTCGCAAGTATGGTCGTCTACGACAGCCGGGACCGACGCGGCGGATCCTCCGTATCCGGGACGTCAAACTTGGCGGAATCGGCTTAAACTTGCATATACGGGATAACCGATAAGTTACGACAGGTTAGACGGCAAGTCATGGAAATCACTTCATGAACGACCGGATCCTCCCTCCCGATCAGGCACGGGCCGCCTTTCCCCCCAAGGCGGCTCGTGTCGTTTTTCGTTCGGGGCAGCCGGCCGGGATGCGGCGCACTGATGAGCGGGGCTGATCCGGCGTGGCTCCTCGCGGGGCAGGGCAGGGGGGATGAACGGCGTTTCGACGCGTCGAAGCGATCGCTTCCGCTCGATCGGCCAGATTCTCGGCACGCGACAGCAGCGGGAAGCCGATGCCACACGGAACGAGACCTGATTAACCAAAACCGAACACCGTGGGGGCGTGTTTCCGAAAATCGACAACCGCTATAACCGGACATGCCCGGTAAGCGACGATCCCGCAAGGTTCGCAACGAAGGATCCGCAGGCTGAACCGGAGCGGTGACGAAAAACGGCAACATCGCATTTCGTAAACATCGGTTTAATTTGGCTTCGGTAGTGTCACAGCCGGGAAGTTCTTGTCCTAGTAAAGCATGTGGTTTCGATCCGCATGCACATTGAGCGACACCGCTCTCCAGACCGAGGGTATACCATGAAACGATACATCTGGGCCGCCGCTTTGAGCCTGATCAGCCTGGCTACGACGGCAAGAGACTCCAGGGCCGACTTTACGCCGATCAGCGTACCTGACGCCGCCTACACGTCATCCACGACATTGATCGGACTTGGATACATTACGGAAGGGACGACGGGGATCACGTCGGTGACCGACGGAACCCAGACAGTCAGCTTCGACGTCGAGATGACCAAAACGACGGTGGGCGTCGACTGGTCGACATGGAACAGTCCTCCGGCGGTCGAGACCAGCACTCCGGACGTTCTGTATCAGTCATCGTCGAACATTCTGGTGATGACACTGTCCGTGCCTTCCACGACGTTCGGCTTCGAGCTTCAGGGCAACGAGCTGATCGAGTCGCAATTTTACGTGGCGTTCATGGAAGGCGTGAACCTGATCGGGTTCGTGGACCTGGCGGTCAATGGTGATGGCGGTGCACTGCTGTTCGCCGCGACATCGCTTTCGAACCCGTTCACGTCGGTCGTGATCACGAATACGTCGCTGGACGCGAACGGGTTCGCCGTGGCGAACCTGCGTTATACGGCCGTCCCCGAGCCGGCCAGCGTGGCGATGGTGGCCCAGGCGATCGCGGCCGTCGGATTCTACGGCTGGCGGAAGCGTCGCCGCATGACGGCCGAGACGCGCTGAGCCCAGACCGGTCCCGAATCCGGAACGCTGTGAACATCGACGAAGGTCACGAGACGCGAACGTTTCGTGGCCTTCGTCATTTCGTATCGAAACCGGTCGCGCAGGTTTCATTTCATCGCTTTCGTTCCGTTGGAGTGCATTTCGAACGCCCGTTCCGCACATTTTTCAGCATTTATGGAAAGTTACCGGCTTATCGGACGTTGGCATCGACACATATCGACGCATTGCCGTATTCAGGTGACATTTCGCACTGCGAGTGTTGCGAAACAGGCACAATTCCGGGCTTTTCTCCATTTCCGATTCGAAATCGTTGACGTGTTTTGCATTTTCTCCTAATCATGATTACGTTCGCAGCTCCTTTACGGTATTTCACGTCACCGTGAAGGGTCCAAGCTGAACGCTCGATTCCGGTCCGATTTCCAACCATGATTCAGAAGAGGCTAATTTGATGCGTATCCGAACGATCTCCATGGCTCTCGTATCCGCCGCGATGCTGGCCGGCGTTTCGGCCAAGGCCGACTTCACGCCGATCGCCCAGCCGACTCTCGCCTACACTTCGTCCACCACGCTGATCGACATCAGCGGCATTCCCGACGGCACCACGGGCATCACGTCCGTGACCGACGGCACTCAAACCGTGAGCTTCGATCAAGCCCTGGAAAAAGAAACGGCTGGGGGAGCTGGCTGGGCCACCTGGGGTTCGCCGCCCGACACCGAATCCAGCACCCCGCCCGTGTTGTTCCGTGCGAACACCAACAGCCTGACGCTGAACCTGTCCGTGCTTTCGACGACTTTCGGTCTCGAAATTCAGGGCAATGATTTCATCGTGTCGCAATTCCTGGTGACGTTCCTGGACAGCGCGCTGGTCCCGGTCGGCAGCGTCAATCTGGCCGTCGACGGCGATGGCGGCGCGCTTCTGTTCGCGGGCTCGACCACGACCAGCCCGTTCGCCAGCGTCGTGATCAACAACACTTCGAACGATGCCGGCGGTTTCGCGATCGCCCAGATCCGTTACACGGCCGTTCCTGAACCAGCCAGCGTGGCCATGATCGCCCAGGCGATCGCGGCTGTCGGCTTCTACGGCTGGCGGAAGCGCCGCCAGATGGCCGCGAAAGTCTGACTCCGCACTTGGGGCAGGGCAATTCGCCGGCAGTTCCGGAACTCAACCGGCCTGCCGGCTGAAACCTCAGACCATGTCGGATGCGTCATCACGCAAACTCTCGTCATTCGGTGCACAGGTCGATCGAAACCACACATCCGGCCTACTGACCGGCGACGATTCACGGAAGATTCCGTGAATCGTCGCGTTTTCGTTCTGGCGGAACGCACAAGGCCAACTACGCCAGTGCCGGATATCGACCGCTGAAGCTCCGTTTCGGCCAGATCTCATCGAATGGTTCTTTACTCTGCCTGAACGCGACACGCGAGTATCTATTTCGCAACACGCGTGTCGATCGCCGGAAACACCGTGTGGCTATTTCGCCACCCTGAATTGATACGAAACGCTACTTTTCATAACAAAACGATTGGTTAACCGAATCCGGGCGTTACGGTCGTGAACGCATGCTGACCGTTCGAACGACCCGGGCACTCCATTTCATTCGAAAGCAAATGAGGATATCCATGCGAATGCGAATTCCAGCGATTGCGGTTCTTGTCGCAATCGGCCTTGCCGGCGTTTCCGCCCGGGCAGATTTCACGCCGATCGCGCAACCGACGGCCGCTTACACGTCGTCCACGACACTGGTCGACATCACGGGCATTCCCGACGGCACTTCCGGCATCACTTCGGTGACCCAGGGCGCCCAGACGATTTCGTTCGATCAATCCGTGACCAAGACGACCGTCGGTGTCGGCTGGCAGACCTGGGGAGCGCCGCCCAATACGGAATCGAGCACCCCGCCCGTGCTGTTCCGGACGTCCACCAACAGCCTGACGCTGGTCCTGAGCGTGCCTTCGACCACCTTCGGCATGGAACTTCAGGGCAACGAATTCGTATTGTCCCAGTTCCTGGTCATCTTTCTGGACGAGGCGCTGAACCCCGTCGGGAATGTCAACCTGCAAGTCGATGGCAGCGGCGGCGCACTGCTGTTCGCCGCATCGACGACGACGAGCCCGTTCGCCCGCGTCGTGATCAACGACACCACCCAAAACGCCGGGGGGTTCGCGATGGCGCAACTTCGCTTCATTCCGGTTCCTGAACCGGCCAGCGTGGCCCTCATCGCACAGGCGATCGCGGCCGTCGGCTTCTACGGCTGGCGGAAGCGCCGCCAGATGGCCGCGAAAGTCTGATCGACCGCCGGACGAGCCGGGCTGAGATATCCCGAATGCGGCTCTAGTCATAGAACAGTCATTCAGGCCGCTTCGGTTCGAGCGCGAACCGGCTTCTCGAAACTCGAAAGACAAGCCGTTCGAACCCGCACTTTCGGTCAATTCTCCAGCGTCGGTCCCGGGCACGTTCCCAGGACCGACGCTTTTTCGTTCGTTTCGCCCCGATGCGTCGAATTCCCGGGGGACGGCCGCTTTCACGGGGCGTTCACTTTCGTTCGTCGGCGGCGGCGTAATGTTCGTTTTGTCGCCGATTCGCGACATATGAGCACACATTTCTCAACGCGCAAGTCGCTCACTGGAAACAGGATGTAGTCCTTTCGCCACCCTGAATTGAACTGATGCGATCCGTTTCGTACAAACCGGTCGGCTCACAAATCCTGTCGAAACGGCCGTGAACGCAAATGGTCGTGAAAGCCGACGGATCGAATCCATTTCATACGAACGAGAAGAGGACACCTATGCGAATGCGAACCCATGCGATGGCGTTTTTTGCCGTGATCGCAATGACCGGCCTTTCCGCCCGGGCGGATTTCACGCCGATCGCTCAACCGACGCTGGCTTACACGTCGTCCACGACACTGATCGACATTTCTGCCATTCCCGACGGCACGACCGGCATCACGTCGGTGACCCAGGGCCCGCAAACCCTGAATTTCGACCAGCCTCTGACCAAGTACACGGTTCCCGTGGGCTGGGCCACGTGGGGGTCGCCGCCCAACACCGAATCGAATACGCCGCCGGTGATGTTCCAGACCACGGCCAATACGCTGCAGATCCTGATCAGCCTTCCCGCGAGCACTTTCGGTTTCGAGCTGCAGGGCAACCAGTTCGCCGTGAACGAATTCGCAGTTCAGTTCTATAACGGCCTGGATCTGGTCGGGAATATTCCCCTGTTCGTCGACGGCAATGGCGGCGCTTTGCTTTTCGCCGCTTCCACCACGAACCAGCCCTTCACCAGCGTGGTGATCAACAATGTCGACGGACAGGCCAACGGCTTCGCCGTGGCCCAGCTCCGTTACACCCAATATGTGCCCGTTCCCGAGCCGGCCAGCGTGGCCATGCTCGTGCAGGCGATCGGTGCGGTCGGCTTCTACGGCTGGCGGAAGCGCCGTCAGGCCGAACAAATCGTCTGACGCCAGAGAAACGATCGAGGGATCCGGCCCCGTCGAACTTCAGCGGGGCCGGATCAGCTTCTTGACATGTCCGAACACCTAATGAACACAAGAACCGTATCCGCATGTCGGATTTCGTCAACATACAACGATTTTGACGAAAAATTGACACCCCTGCATATTGACCGGAGCGGATCGATTCTTTACAAAATCGTATGTTCATGAATCCGTACGGGATGAAATCGAACATTCCGCAACGGGTATGATCGGACCTAATCAAGAGAAGAGAAGAGGAATAAATAATGCGTCTTCGTACGACCGCATTGAGTCTTTTGTCCGTTTTCGCGATTGCCGCGTTGCCGGCCAAAGCGGACTTCACACCGATTGCCCAGCCGACTGTCGCTTACACGTCGTCCACCACCCTGATCGACATCAGCGGCATTCCCGACAATACGCCGGGTATCACGCAAGTCACGGATGGCACGCAAACCCTGACCTTCGATCAAGGCCTGACCAAGGCCTCGGTCCCCAGCGGCGGCTGGGCCACCTGGGGTTCGCCTCCGAACACCGAATCGAACACGCCCGCTGTTCTGTTCCAGACCACGACCAACACGCTCCAGATTCTGATGAGCGTTCCCTCGACCACCTTCGGCCTCGAGCTGCAGGGCAATTCGTTCACCGTGAACGAGTTCGCCGTTCAGTTCTATGAAGGTG
>Ga0075163_10010098_pt1 | contig 12358 bp, 12 predicted proteins | sample JI1023141ADNA_FD_71478 | JGI IMG/M metagenome (GOLD analysis project Ga0075163, IMG submission 71478) | Wastewater effluent complex algal communities from Wisconsin, to seasonally profile nutrient transformation and Carbon sequestration -... | ecosystem: Engineered > WWTP > Effluent > Algae...
CGGGCCGGGATCTCATCCTCGCTCATCGGCTTGACCTTGGCTCGTGCCTCCGCCTCGGTCTCGCCGAGGATCGGGGAGAACAGGAACATCACCTTTACGTCATCCGGATCGCGCCCGGCGGCGGCGGCTTGCGTGCGGATGTCCGCACGGTACTCCTTCATCCCCTCGATCCCCGTCGCCCAGGCGATGATGGCATCGGCGTGCTTGGCGGCGAAGGCTCGCCCCGCCGGCGACCCCCCGGCCTGCAGGTAGACGGGACGGCCCTGCGGTGAGCGGACGCAGGTCAGGGGACCCCTGGACTTGAAGTGCTTGCCGACGAAGTCGACGTCGTGGACCTTCGTGGGATCGATATAGATCCCCTTCTCGCGATCACGGACGATCGCCCCCGGTTCCCAGCTGTCACACAGGGCGTTCACGAGCTCCACAAACTCGTCGGCGATCTCATATCGCAGATCGTGCTCCGGCATCTCATCGAGGCCGTAGTTCTGGGCCGCTTCGTCCTTGGCGCTGGTGACCACGTTCCAGCCGAAGCGCCCACTGGTGAGCGAGTCCATCGTGGACGCCAGGCGCGCCAACGAATACGGGTGGTAGAACGTCGTGGACATCGTCGCGACGATGCCCAGTTGCCGGGTCAGCGCGCCGACCTTCGCGGCCAGCGGCACCGGGTCCTGCTTCGGACAGGAGTCTCCGTTTTCCAGGGCGCGGGCGGTGGTCCCTTCCAGACCGCGCGGGATTCCGACGGTGTCTTCCAGCATCAGGAAGTCGAAGCAGGCCCGCTCGAGCGCCTGGGCGAGCTCGACGTAGAAGTCGCCGGTGAACGGAACGCCCTCCGACAGCGTGTACGGAGTCTTCCACTCGTTGGCCTGGAACGTCTGAAACCACCCGAGGTGGAACGGTTTTGCTGGCATGTGACCTCATTAGCGCCCGATTGAACTGTCAGCGAAATCCAATCGCGGCATCGTATCCACCGCGTTTCTCGCGTGTCTCGCTCGAATTAGGCCGGATGGGTCGCGGGACTCACCACACGGCCGAGCCACGTCGCACTGTGCGGCTCGTGGGCGAAAATCGCTGGGAGGGAACGCGCTACGGACCGCGCGATCGCCGGACCAGGTTCGACCGGCGCTGCGGTGGTGTCCGTTCTCATTGAATCTGGGGCACATTTACTAGTCTGACCTGCATTGCCCCAGATTGGATGAGAATTTCGATCGCGACGTTTCTCATTGAATCTGGGGCAACCCTGCTTCCGCGCCCGGCTGCGAGCGCAGCAGGGTAGCCGGAATGGTCTCCTGTCGATTCCGTTGGCTCGGGTACGTCTTCGGTATAACTACTGTGATCGTGTCTCTCGTGACACACGATCATGATTCTGTGGTGCGCTCGCTCGTGTTGGTAGTTCGGGTGCCGGCTGCGGCCTTTGAGCACCTTGGCCACCGCCCGTTTTAGATTGTCATAGCGGATACGGGCCGGGACATCACCAAAGTGGTTGAACGCCAACACATGCCGATGCAGGAGCGCCTCCTGGCCCTGAGTGGTGAAGTTGCTCCGAGCTAGAGGGCGAACGCTCCGCCTTTGATGAGGATGAGGGCCCCGATTGTGATCAGTGCAACGGGCAGAACGATGTGGCCCCAGCGTGAGAGTGCTTTGGCGATGATCGGGTGGGAGGCGAAATATCGGCCGGCCGCGCACCAGATGGCCACACCGATGAGGAACACGATGATGTAAACACCGATGGTGGCGATCGTTGAGACGGCGAAGATCGGAACGTACACGCCGATGTTGTCGCCGCCGTTGGCGAAGGTGATGACTGCGACCTGCCAGGTGCCAGGCGTCAACAGTGTTGCGGGATCATCGGTCGGCGCCGGTTGGGTGCGGCGATCCCGCCAGGCCAGCCATGCCGCCCGCAGCCCCAACACGATGGGCAGCAGCCCGAAGTACGGCAGTGCGGCTGGAGGAAGCAGCGTGGCACCCAGGAGTGCGCCGCCGACCGAAACTGCCAAGATGGCGGTGAAGCCGAGGTACTGACCGGCGGTCACTCGGATGGCTGCGCCACGATGACCGGGCGCCTGGCCGAACATCACCGCGAGGACCACGATGTCGTCGATATTGGTGATGGCGAAGGTGGCGATCGCCTGAACGAGTGTGGCTGGGCTCAGCACGGCCAATGCGACCAGCTTCGAGTGAAATCCCACCGCATCGGGTGAGCCTACTGCTCAGCAGGCCCCGCGCTCCCGCGCACCAACGACCTCCAGTGGGGCGGAAATTCATGACGACTGCCGGGGTCAACGGACTTGACGAAATACATGCCTCCGGTGCCACGGAGGTGGCTCCTAGAGGTATCGACATACGTCATCGGCGCTGCATGATTCCGGGTCGACGCTTTCGGCGCCCTGCCGCAGCCGGGCGATGGTCTCGCGCAGTGCCACCAGTGCGCTGATCTGCTCGTCGAGGTCGGTCAGTCGGATGTCGAGCAGGTCGCGCACGTGCGTGCACGGCGCGTGGCCGCTGTCACGGATGTCGAGGATCTGCCGAATCTGGGCGAGGCTGAACCCGGCGGCCTGTCCCCGTCGGATGAAGCCGACCCGGGCGATCGTGTCGGCGGCATAGTCGCGATACCCCGCCGGGGAACGTTCGGCGGGCGGGAGCAGGCCTTCGTCTTCGTAGTAGCGCAGCGTCGCGGTGGTGGCCCCGGTCGCCTCGGCGAGCTTCCCGATTCTCACGATGTCTCCTCAGAACACTTGACCTTCAAGCCTACTTGAAGGTCAAGGATGGGTGCATGAGTCAGGGATTGGACCTCGCGGTCATCGGTTCCGGCGGCGCGGCGATGGCCGCGGCGATCCGCGCTACCGCGCTCGGCAAGTCCGTCGTCATGATCGAGCGCGGCATCTTCGGTGGCACGTGTGTCAACACCGGCTGCGTGCCGTCAAAGGCCCTGATCGCAGCGGCCGAGGCCCGGCATACCGCAGCCGACACTGCCCGGTTCCCGGGGATCGCCACCACGGCCGGCCCGGTGGACATGGCGGCCCTGATCGCCGGCACGCACGATCTGGTGGAGTCGCTGCGCTCAGAGAAGTACCTCAACGTGGCCGAATCGTATGGCTGGCAGCGCATTCAGGGCCAAGCGCGGTTCGCCGGAACCCCGGACGCGCCCGTCATCGAGGTCGGCGATGCCACCATCGAGGCCGAGCACTACCTGATCGCCACCGGCGCGAACCCAGTCATCCCGCCCGCATTCGAGGGCGTCGCCTACCTGACCTCGACCACCGCGATGGAAGTCACCGAGGTCCCGGAGTCGCTGCTGGTGATCGGCGGCGGCTACGTCGCGTTGGAGCAGGCGCAACTGTTCGCCCGGCTCGGGTCAACGGTGACGGTGCTGGTCCGCTCCACGCTGGCATCGAAGGAAGAGCCGGAAGTCGGCATGGCGCTGCTGGAGGTGTTCGCCGACGACGGCATCCGGGTGGTGCGCCGCGCCACGGTGAGCGAGGTCGAGCAGGCCGACGATCAGGTCACGGTCACCGCGACCATCACCGGCGGAACGCAGCAGTTCCGTGCCGCGAAAGTCCTCGTCGCCACCGGCCGCCGTCCGAACACCGACGGCCTGAATCTCGAAGCGGTGCAGGTCAAAACCGGCGAGAACAACGAGGTCGTGGTGAGCGACGGGCTGCAGTCGTCGAACCCACGGATCTGGGCGGCCGGCGACGTGACCGGGCACCGCGAGTTCGTCTACGTCGCCGCCCATCACGGCGCGATGGTCGCCGACAACATCTTCACCGACGCCGGCCGCAGGGTCGACTACCGCCATCTGCCCCGCGTGACGTTCACCAGCCCCGCGGTCGGTGCGGCCGGGACGACCGAGGCCGAGCTCCTCGCCGCCGGGACACGGTGCGACTGCCGGGTGCTGCCGCTAAAACATGTGCCGCGTGCGGTGGTCAACCGAGACACCCGCGGTTTCATCAAACTCGTCGCCGACGCCGGCACCGGCCGCATCCACGGCATCACCGCCGTCGCCAAGGATGCTGGCGAGATCGCCGCCGCCGCGGTCTACATCCTCGACGCCGCGATGACCGTCGACCAGGTCGCCGGGTCCTGGGCCCCGTATCTGACCATGGCCGAAGGCATCAAAATCGCCGCCCAGTCCTTCAGCGCCGATATGTCCCGACTGTCCTGCTGCGCATCCTGACGCATGGCTCACTCGAAAGGTTCCTGATGCCCAATTTCCTTGACCGCCTGACCATTCCGGAAGAGTCCGGGCTCGACCCGACGATGCTGGTGCCGTTGCTGCGGCTGCTCGCCGCCGGCGAGCCGGTCACCGTGGAGGCGCTCGCCGCGGCCGTCGGCCTCCCGGTTGACGAGGTGACCCGGCGTCTGGCCGCGGTACCCGACACCGAATACGACGAGCAGGGCCGCATCGTCGGCCAGGGCCTGACCCTGCGCCCGACCCGCCACCGATTCACCGTGGCCGGCCAAGAGCTCTACACCTGGTGCGCCCTGGACACCCTCATCTTTCCCACCATCCTGGACCGGCCCGCCAGCATCGAATCCGAATCACCCGTCAGCGGGCACCCGATCAGGGTCTCGGTCGGCGAAAACGGTGTCACCAGCGTGCAGCCCGAGACCGCGGTGGTCTCGCTGGTCAACCCCGACGACCTCACCTCGATCCGGTCCTCATTCTGCAACCAGGTGCACTACTTCACCTGCGCGCAGGACGCCGCGCCGTGGCTCGCCGAGCACCCCGAAGGTCAGATCGTCAGCGTCGCTGAGGCCCACCAACTCGGCGCAGCCCTGACCACACAAATCCTTACCCAGCTCCATACCCCGCCAACTGCCCACCCCGGCTGCTGCAGCTGACCAGCCGCACCCAACCTGATGAGGAGAAATCAATGAATCAACGTCCACGAAGAAATCCCGTGCTGCTGGGTGCGGCAGCGGTGCTGGTGACGGCCCTGTGTTGCGCCGCGCCAGTCCTGATCGCCGGCGGCGCGCTCGCCGCCGTGTGTGGACTGCTCGAGAATCCATGGGTCATCGGGGCAGCCGTCGCGCTGCTGCTGGCGGCTGTGGTCGCCTTCGCCCGCCGCGGTCAACGCGGCGATCACTGCTGTCCCGCCGACAGCCATTCACCCGCGACGCACACGCTCGACGACCTGACGAAAGGAAGCATCGACAATGTCTGAAACGCGTTCGTTTACACCCCACAGGTGGGCGGGCGTTACGGCTGTGATGCTGGCAGCGGGCGCGCTGACCGCGTGCGGCCAATCGGCCACAACCAGCAATCCGACCTCACCGCCACACGCCAACGCCACAACCCAGGCGACGGCGGCGACACTGACCACGGTGGACGGCAAAACCGTCGAACTGCCCGCTGCCGCCCCGACCGCGATCCTGTTCTTCTCCTACGGGTGCGGCGAATGCGTCGGCGGCGGTAAATCCCTGGCCGCTGCTCGGGCGGCCGTGGAGAAAGCCGGAGGCAGCGCCAAGTTCCTAGCCGTCGACATCGTCCCCACCGAGAAACCCGCCGATGTTCGCCACTTCCTGGACCAGATCGGCGGCACCAGCCTGCCCGCGGTCGTCGATACTAACGGGGCCCTGACCAGCCGCTACCAGGTGACCGCGCCGACCACCGCCCTCGTCATCGACCCGTCCGGGCAGATCAGCTACCGCGGCCACGCCCCGTCCCAGGATCAGATCCTGGCCGCCCTCGGCAGCAGCGCCGCACGGTGAACCTGCTCGCGCTCGCGTTTACCGCTGGCATGCTCGCCCCGGTCAACCCCTGCGGGTTCGCGCTGCTACCGGCGTGGATCACCGGCACCATCGCCACCGGCGGCACCGATGCGGTGCTCGTGCGGCTGGCCCGGGCACTGCGCACCGGGGCCGTCCTGACCATCGGGTTCACCGGCACCCTCACCCTCGCCGGTATCGCGATCAGTGCCGGTGCCCGGACCCTGGTGACGGCTGCTCCCTGGCTCGGGATCACGATCGGGCTCACCCTGGCCATCTTGGGCGGCTTCATGCTCACCGGCCGCACCATCGGTCTGCGTATGCCTGCCCGGACGCGTCATCGGCCGGACTCCCCAACAGCCGGTGGTGTGCTCGCGGCCGGAATCGGCTACGCCCTGGCGTCACTGTCCTGCACCTTCGGGGTACTGCTCGCGGTGATCGCCCAGGCCCAGGCCACCAGCGGATGGGGCGGTCTGCTGGCAGTGTTCACCGCATACACAGCCGGTGCCGCCACCATCTTGATGCTGGTCAGCGTCGGCACCGCCATCGCCGGCACGGCCCTGACCCGGCATCTGGGTATCCTCGCCCGCCACGGGACCCGCGTCACCGCCGTTGTCCTCATCGCCACCGGCGCCTACCTCGCGTGGTACTGGCTGCCCGCGGCCACCGGGCACACCGCCAGCGGCGGCAACCTGCTCACCGGCTGGTCGGCCACCGCGACCGGATGGCTGCAGGACCACGCCCTCCCGGCCAGCGTCATTGCCGCCTTCGCTGTGGTGGTCAGCGCGGTGGCCGCGTACTGGACCACCCACCGCCGGCCAATCACCGGCAAGCAGCGCCGCCGGTGATGATTCACCGGCCGATACACCCAGCCAGATACCACTGTCCCTAACGATTAGAAAGCCGATAGATACAACCGTCGGACACAGTCAGATGCACACCACAAGTGCCTTACTGATAAGGCACATTCAAGACTGCCGACCCCTAAGCGCGACACGCCAGTTCTGCGCCGTCTGAGCGTGTCGTCAATACGGCAGTGGCGAATAGGCGTCGGTACTGCGCCCATTGCTCGACGGGGGTGGCGTCGACATGGTGGGCGCCGGTGCGTTCGTTGATGCGGTCGAGCAGTAGCGTCGGCCAGGCGGGTTCCGTTGGCGTCCTGGGCTGTTCAACCCGAGGGCGAGCTGTGAGCAATGTTGCGGCTACGGCGATCACATCGGGGTAGGCCACCACGTGCGCTTCTAGGCCATTCTGCAGAATCCCCGCCGCCACGTGACGCTCTGCGTGAGCCCAGAAGACCAGGATGTGGCGGGCGTCGCCCAAGGCGTCATGAAGGTCGACCTCTGAATACTGACGGGCCAAGCGCCGATGCGTGCGCCCGGCACTGAGCACCGTGGGCCGGTCACGAAGATCCACCTGGTCGTCAAGAACGCGCGTTGGTGAACCGATCCAGCGTCGGTGACGGTGGCATACGGAGACATGTGCAGGCAGGTAGCAGTAGACGGGTTCGTGTATTCCCTTGCGTGCCATACATCTTTGACACAAAGGGCGGCGGAGATATTGCTTGAGCGCGGTGGGGTCGCCAGCAAGCCCGCAGAGACGGGACCGGATTACCTGCTCAGGTTGGCCGCTGACGACGGCCAACCAGTCCGGTCGCGGCCGGGCTGCGCATGATTCGGCGACATGGCCGCGCAGTGTGGAGACGCCGATATGGTTGGCGCGGGCCAGCCTGTCGATGTAGGACGATACGGCTTCCCAACGGAACGGTGCGATCGTTCGCGGGAGCCGCTGGCGTGGTCCGCGCGGCCACGGCCTGACAGTTGCCACGTCAGCTGGCCGTGCGGGCCGCGGCCGTGTGGGCGGCGTAGTCGATCAAAATATCGTCCATGGCCTCGCGGGTGATGTGCTCGGTGCCGTCGAGCATCGCTTGGATTGCTGAAGCCCGGATCAAGTGGGCCAGGCTGCCGATCATCCCGCCGGTGCGGCGGTGCAGGTAACGGGCCTGGGCGACAAGGCTTCCCGGTTCGTGTCGATGCAGACGCAAGGTACCTTCCATGGCGGCGACGAGTTGTCGCCACTCCTTGGCGTCGGGGAATGCGCTGGTGTGGATCACCCCGCAACGGCCGGCCAACTGCCGTCCCCGCGTGCCGGTGAACAGCCCCGAGCGTTCCACTTCGATCCCGGCGTAAACGAATGTCGCAGGCAGATGCTCGGTGAAGTATTTGAGGTGGTCGGACAGTTCTTCGCCGGCGCGGGTGTCGAGGTTGAGGTTGTGGATTTCATCGACCACCACGATGTCGGTACGGGCATCGATGAGCACCTGGCACACGGCATCGGAAATATCGGTCACGTTCATCCGCTGATTGAGCGTGGGAAGCCCCAGAAACCGTGCGAACTCCATCGCCAACTTGCGGGGCGACCCTTTCGGCGGGGCCGTCACATACACCACCGGAATCCGGCTCTCATCACCGGGAAACCGTGCACGGGTGCGCAATTCGTGAAACCGACCCAGTTGCTTGATCGCCGTAGTTTTCCCCGTCGCTGCCCCGCCGGAGATGATCAGCCCGCGCCGGGCCCCGATCTCGCGCTGGTTGAGCAATGTCAACAGCCGGCCCTGATGGGTGATCGCTTCGATCGCCGACGTGGTGACCACCACCAGCTCCGAATGATGCGCAACCCGGGCCTCGTTGTAGGCCGTCCGCTCGTCCTCACCGAGGCTGGCCCACTCGTCGTCGGCGAGCAACGTGAACTCCGGCGGATCGGCATCAACAAAACGCCGCCAGCCCTCCAGCGTCGTGGTCGGCTGGCGGCGATCCTCTAACTGACCCACCGCCGCAATCTCGGTCACAGTCGCCACGTTTGGGCCTCCTTGCGTGCATCAAACACCGGCAGGGGTATGACCTCCGCCATCTCGCCGTCATCGTCGAAAGTCTCGTTGTCGGCGGCCCGTTCCGACGGTGACGGGCCATGATGTTCGGATGATTCCGTCGGGTCCGGCCAGTCCCGGCCGGCGCTCGCGGCGCTGGTCCGTCCAGTCACTCGGCGCTCGGCTTTCGTCTGCTGCTGCGGCCCAGCGGCGGCGCGGTCCAGCAAGTCCTCCGCGATGGCCGCAATCTCCGCTTCCTGGGTCTTCTGGGCCCCTCTGCGGTCGGCTACGGAGCGGGCGTGGCGCCACAGTGTCTCGCCGAACGGCACCGGCGAGGACCGAAGGTGCGTCCACGTCGCGGCCAGCCATCCGTCTTCGTGGTGATTGCGCACCCAAATCCTCGACACGTCATACGGGTCGTAGTGCACTTCCCACTGTCCGTTACGGGCATCGACCCCGGAATGCTGGCGCCGGTATGGGTTGAGCGCCTTGGCGTCATAGGTGCGATGGTTGATCCGGACCCCGTAACTGTTGATTGTGCGCCACTGCACGGGAAGCAATTCGATATAGTCGTCGGCGTCCAGTGGGACCGGTACATAGCCAGCCACCTCAACGAGGGCAGTGTATTTCTCGTTGGGAGACAACGCTTTCCCCGGCGTCACCGGATCCCGCAGGCCATCGTGGGGGCGGTTCTGCCACACCGCGATGATCCACTCGTCCAGCAGCGCCTGCAGCTCAATCATCGACCACACCGCGTCGTCCTCGGCGTTTTTCCCACGCCGCTCCACCGATGAACCGACGTAACCGGCCACGTACTGTGCGAACAGGGTGCCCACCGACTGCAATGTCCGCTCGATCTTCGGCTTATCGGTCGGGCAGTCGGGATGAGCCGGCTGCAGATTGATCCCCAATGTGCAGCACGCTTGCCGAAATGTTTGGGACAGATACGCTTTCCCGTGATCGCAGACGATCGTCTCGGGAGCGATCACCGGCCTGGCCGCAGCATCGGCCAGGCGCTGATCGACACTGGTCAGGCTGTGGTGCGGAAGTACCGACCGGGACATCCGCAGCGCATCGGCCCATCCCGGGCGCATCGGTTCGGGCGTCAATGCCCGCGCCAAGAGCAGTGACGCGTCCACTGCTTTGGTCGTCGGTCGCAGCACCGCGGCCGGGATGGACCGCGTAGCGTTGTCGACCATCGCAGTCAGCTCGACTCGGTCTACCATGCCGTCATCGAGCACTACCCGTACATCCAGAAGGGTTGAATCGATTTCCACCATCTCGCCGGGGCGCACCACGGTGATCGACCCGAATGGGCCATCGGGCTGCTTGGACAGCGATCGCCGCGTCCGTGCTGACCCGAACGTGTGCCGTCCTTCCGCGAGGCGCTTGACCAGCCGGTAGAAGGTGGGCTGCGACGGCATCGCGGGCGCGTCGTCGGCACCATAGGTGGCCACCAGCGTCTTGGCGACCCGCCGTTGCAGACGCTGCACCGTTCCCGTTGACAGGTCGGTCTCGCCCTCGATCGCATCCCGCACCGCGGCGACGACACGGTCGTCCACACGGCCGAATACCGCGCGCCGCCGATTATGGCGCCCGTCAACCACTCCCAGGAGCCCGTCCCGTTCGTAGGCAAATCGGCGACGCTGCAACGCATTCCGACTCACGTCGTGGCCGGCGGCACGCAGCTCGTCCAACTTGGCCAGCTCACGCTGCCGCAGAGATCGTTTCGCCGTGTCGAACTCTGGGCGGGGACGAATGCCCGCGGCCGTCCCAGGCGGGCGGCCGCTGAGGATCTCCACGATGTGGCGCTCCCACCACCGTGCTTGCTCGACGGCTGCCTCGGGAATGCCAGCCAGCATTTCCTCAGAACACAGTGGCGGTCGCGACCCCGACACCAATTCCAATGCCGGATCAACCATCAGCTGCGAGAGCGGCACCACAATCTGCTCGCCGACAGCGTCAACCAGTCGAGCTGATCCGCCCGACAGGGTTACGACGGTGAAAACACCTGCTGATAAACGGATTTCGTCTCCCTCTCGGACGACACCCGTTCGCACGTCAGGTCACCACCCGGTCCCGAGGCCAATCGCCGTGTCGTCGCCAAGTGCCGCTCCTTGCAGATCGGCAACTAAACGGCCGTGCCAGAGCAGATGAAACAGTACGGGCAGCACCACCAAAGGAGTCCCGACCGCGTGCACACCAGCCATCAACGGACGGACCCGAGCGAAGACCTCCGCCAGTTGATCAGCCAAACCGATCTTCAATACTCGCGGATGCCGATAACCCGACAACCAACGTAGATTCGCCCGCAGCACTGGATCGAGGGAACCGACACGCAGGTAATCCCAACCGACCATCGCGCACGTGGCGGCAGACCGATCGAACACGTCCCGATCAGCGTCAGAGATCCGGTCGTCCTCACGAACGTCGACTACGACGACAGATCCATCGCGGCGCCGCACGAAGTAGTCAGGAGCATGCCGCGTGCCGTCACGCCAATGAATCCAAAATGGTTGCGACAGAACACCAACAACATCCGGATCGGCATCCAACGCCATCAACTGGTCACGTTCTACCCAGGACTCGTGACCTACATGTGCGCCGGTTGTGGCGAACCACCACAGCCCGGGAAAGTTACGCTGACCTCGAAACGAGGGGAAATTCCGCACTGGTGAACAGTCCAACTCAAACCGGGTTGCAGCACATCGGTCCAGCGATTGCCGCGTGCATCCCTCGCGGGTGTTGAACTCCAAGTCCACTGCACTCGCTACACCTGGCCCAGCCGAAACAGCCGACGTCAGCACACATAAACGCTAAGCCTCGTGCCCCAGATTCAATGAGAAAGACACGCACTTACCCCAGATTCAATGAGAATGCCCCAGAATCAATGAGAACGGACAAGGACCATTGGCGGCGGGACAGTCATTGCGACCCCTTTATATTCGTCACGGTGACAAAACGTCGTCGTTGAGGAAATCGTTGAGCCACCGACGTATTGAAGCCAAACAGCTGCTGTCGATCGTCCCGGCCACGCTCGCGATCCGTTGCCGGCTGATGGTGCGTGGTTGTTCGGTCATCGCGTAGGTAGGGCGGGGAAGCGCCAGGGTGGGTCCGGTGAGCTGGACGTGCTGCGGCCAGCCGCGGTCAGTGGTCGTTGCGGGAACCACGATGGCCAACTCGGTGACGGCGTCCAAGTAGCCCGACGAGGCGACGACGACCGCGGGTCGGCGCCCCGCTTGTTCGCGGCCCACCGTGGGGTCCAGGTCGACCCACACCACCGAGCCGGGCAGTACGGGGTCATTCACTGATTCGCCTCGGTGTCGACGTCGACCGCGGCCCAGTCGGCGGTTTCCGCACGCCAGCTGGCCAGCGCCGGTTCGTCGGCGCTGCGGATGGCCTCAGCGACAGCGGCGATGCGTTTGTGTCGATCGTGCTCGTCCATGAGCTGCTCCAGGAATTTCTGCACCGTGGCGTCTTCTTGTCCTGCGGCGGCGCTGATGCGCTCGCGCAACGGCTTGGACACCTTGATAGTCGTGACATCCGCCATACGGTCAGCATACCAGAGGTATCCATTCTATGGATACCTCTGGTATGCCGATAACATCCGTTATGTCAAGTTAAGTCCCGCATATTGCAACAGATGAATCAGCGACGCTCTCCGACTGGTGGCCGGTGTGCCTGCTTGGCTGGACTGAAAACCGTTGTTGAGCTGTGTATTTGATGTCGGCAGGTGGATGCTGATGACGTCATTGCGTGGTGTGGTGCGTGGATGCGTCGAAA
>Ga0075163_10010099_pt1 | contig 12358 bp, 14 predicted proteins | sample JI1023141ADNA_FD_71478 | JGI IMG/M metagenome (GOLD analysis project Ga0075163, IMG submission 71478) | Wastewater effluent complex algal communities from Wisconsin, to seasonally profile nutrient transformation and Carbon sequestration -... | ecosystem: Engineered > WWTP > Effluent > Algae...
TGGGAATAACCAGTCAAGTTTAAGCAATGGCAAGTTTGGAATCTGGAGCGGCGATATTACGAATGGCATAACGTCTGGAATTAAGGATGGAATTATAAATTTCAACGACTTCATTCAGTTAGAAAGCCAAACTTCAGGATTCATTATTGGTTACAATGTCAATGATCTCACAGGTGATGGCATTGTTGATGCGGAAGATTATTCATTGATTGAGAATAATGCAGCGTTAGGTGTTACACGTCTAAGTCCTTGAAGAGAAGTTATTAATTTTACATAGTAATTTAATCTGCATTATTAATTCGGTTGAACATTCCGGCGAGCGGGGTATTTATATTAAGGAGTTTGTGAAATTTACATATCATGTTGATATTCATAGATTTAAAAATTAGCAAAATACTTAATTTTATGCACCTAATTAGGTACATTTGTTGTAAAACAATCTAAAATGGCTCCATTATTAGCCGAAATGAATGGCATTAAAATATCGATCTTTTCTAAAGAGCATCTGCCTCCACATTTTCATGCAGCTTTCGCTGAAGATGAAATATTGATTGAAATAAGAACAGGCAAAACCTATGAAGGGTGGATACCAACAAACAAACTAAAACTGGTACACAAGTGGCTGAAAGCAGGGAAAAATAGAGAAAACGCTGAAAGAATTTTTTTCGAACTAAACCCGAGATTGAAAAAATAACAAAGGCAAATAATGGTCGTGAATAAAAATAAAATCAAAATGAAAACCCCCAAAATAAATAGTACGGAACCAAATATCAACCGTAAACCTCATAAGAGATTACCGAAAATATTAAAGATTAATCGTATTGAAAAAGATCGATTAATTGTATCTGTATTGTTTAGTACTGGTGAAGATAGAATACTTAACTTTAATAATATTTTTAAAAATATTTGGAAAATTGATAAAGAAGATCCAGAATATAAACTTTTTAATCCAAATGAATTTGCGAAAGTTAAAGTTGAAAATCACACTTTGATTTGGAACAATGTCATTTTAGCAATTACAGATTTTGATAACAATAGAAAAAAAGTTTCATTTGATGTGGGAGCTGATTCATTATATAAACTGAGTGAAATTGATTCTAAATTAAATATTTCAATTGGTACTTTATTCAGAAGAGCAAGATTAGCAGCAAAGAAATCACAAGAAGAAGTAGCTGAATTATCTGGAACATCACGGACTTATATAACAAAATTAGAAAATGATAAACAAGATATAGAAATAATGACTTTAAAAAAAATTGTTGAAGCTGGATTAAATAAACAGTTAAACATATCTATTGAATAATTTATTAACCCAAATAAAAGGATTTCAAGAAAATTAAAGAAATAATTTAAATTTATATCCCATTTGAATAAAAATTGAATTTATTCCGAATGAACAGCTGAACGATAAAACAAGGAATTTGATTGTGGATGTACTAATAGCAACTTTACTAATAATATACACTTTATAAGAATTTATGTTGATGGACCTTTACCTTACAGCGTTTTCAAGACGAGTTTCATGAAAGATAAGCAAAGGAGGCGTAAATTATACGCCCTCTTGCTTTATTAAGTTATTATCAGATTCTTCAGGCTGCCTTGATTCTTCATTGTTTGGATTGTATTTGGAAACTAGCGATGTAAATAGTTTCATAATCTTATCAGGGTATTTTAACCCTCTAAGTTTAAAATTTAAAGTTGCATATATTGGAGGAATAAAATGTTTGTCTCTTTGATTAAAACGAAATAGTTCCCAGATCTCCTTGGGGTTTTTATTAAGGTAATTTTCTAACTTTTCAAGATCGTTAATGTGTATTAATGTTAGTGGCTTAATATTGACTTTATTTGTTTTTAGATCAACAATTAATTCTTGAAATCTTGCATTAAAGGTATCTGCCATTAAAGGAGTTTGCAGCGCTTTGTCATTTAAAAAGATACATGGGTAGATTGTGTAGACATGACCTTTAGGAAACTTCGGGTCAATATTTATCATGTGCTCTTCAAGAATTTCAATCGATTTTACTAATTGATTTACGCCGAATTTTTCAAAAAATGAATTCCTGTCATTTTTATATAAAGTGTCAATAGTCCCTCCGAATTTATCATCGTCATAAATACTACTTGATTTTACCTGACCAAGTATAATCTTAGAATTACTTCTAAAATACACATCTGCGATTTCGATATTTCCGTTCTTCGTGGGCAATTTCAGTTGATTAAACATAAGTAGAATTGAATGCTTGTAATTCTCAAAGCAAACCTTCAGTATTTCACCCATGTAATTTTCAAAGAAATAACCAAACGCACTTCGATACAAGGTAATTTTGAATTTTGATTTACCCTGCTCATCTTTTACATTTTTTATCCAATCAAACCAAAAATCATTTAGAAATTGCGAGTACGTTTTCTCTAAAAGGAATGAATTGTCAGATAAGATATACTTGCAAGGACCGACATTGATAAATGGAGATTTGCGGATAGTGATTAATTTGTAAGTTTCTTTGTTAGGTGTTGCTTGGCTCAGTTTATCATATAGGTTTTGGTGGCCTTCTTTTATTAGATAAAAAAAATTGTGTTCTGGTTTTTCGCTACTATTTGACAAGTACATGCTGAATAATTCAAATATGAATTGCTGCGGCTCAATATTATACACAACTTTAAAATACTTGGAAATTTCAATGCCAAATACTTCGTGTTTAAGAAAAAAGTCAATTAGATGAAATCCTCGAAAAGGAGTGAATACCGGATCAGTTTCGATCGACATTTCATTTAGTGGGAGAAGTTTTGGGTTTAATGATTCGAAATCAACTCTTGTATCTTTGTCTTCTTCTCTTATTTGTGTGATTGTATAATTTACTGCTAAAAAATATCTTAGAATACTATCCCAAACTTCAGGCTTTGCCATTTTGAAGTTGTCAATGTTTTTTATCTCTGAGGAGTTGACTATTTCTTCCATTGCAAATAGGCAAGCTTGCCTATTAAAGATGATTGGATATTCCTCCTTACTTTTTGTGTATCTTTCTGCAACATTAGAATACTTAACAAATTGTTCTTTCGTCATAGTGAAATACTTGAGCTCTTTTACTTGTGTTTCAAATGTCTCATCAATTTGAATTTCCGTTTTGGGCTTAAGACGATAGTTTAATCCTGATATTTCATAGAGAATGCTTTCCTTAGAAATATGACTGATTAAGGAGATTCTATTTTCCGGTGGCTCTTCTCCGAAAAACAATTTATAATCAAGAATCAATAATGGCTTAGGCGCTGCTATGTGCATGGATGTGTATGGTTAGTGAAAAGAGTGATGGACATGTTTAAATTTTTAGTTTCTGCCTTAAGTTATAATAAAAATGGATTGCTTTGATTTTATCATCTCCGTTTAATACGTCCTCTTGAATTTGAGTACTTATTGATTTCTTATATTTTCTATAGATGTTTTTTGAGTATTCTGAATTAAATGATTTTTCTGTGATTTTACTTTTACTTATTTCGAAAAAACTATTTGCCGGAAATATTTTTATTTTACTGAGGCTGTCCTTAAAATACAACGCATTATTTTTATTGGAAGATTCTACAAAAATTAGCGATGACTCTGTTTTCTTTTTATTTATAAAGCAAATTTCAAGTTCTTCTCTATTTTCATAAGAGGTAAGCCATCCTAGTATATTTTCTGATTTCAATCTTGAAACTAATTTGACCATCCTTTTCGGATTTAGTTTTATATCTAAATCACTTAATTCAAATTGTTTTTCTTCAGGAAAAAAGGTTGAATATATTTTTGGTATTGAAGAAACGGCATGACTTCTGGAGTTCAAATAGTTAACAAAAAAACCAACTTCAATATCGCTTTTTGTTTTCCAAACCTGAATACCTTTTCCGACATTTTTCGCCATCCATATCTTTGTTGCGAAAAACATTACATCTTCAAATTTCTCACTGAGATGGCCTCGGAATAAAAATGTGTTTTTCGGAATAATACAGTGACCATATTTTAAAATTATTTCACTCATTTAAAGAATTATAATTTGATTAAAATAATTGGAATTGAACTAGAGAGTACTATGGTGTGAAAACAGATAAATATATTCAAGATTAACAAAGAGTTGACAAAAAAGCCGGGATCTAAATTAAATAGTTGCACTCTCATTTCCTGCTTCAATTTTATTTTTCAATTCCTCAACTTCTAAAAGATTTTTTAAATTATTTGCACTTTCGTTCTTCCCTATTAACTCTTGTTTTATTCGATCAAGAATTTTAAGTTGCAGTAGATCAACAGTAAAACTAAAGGAGCCCATGGTTTTTTTATCTATTTGCTGAAGCTCCGTATCTGTCAAAACAGTTTTTAAGCCTTGAATAGTATATTCGTCTTTCTTCCACAGCTCTAGATTGTTATAAGTGACTCCTCGAATAAATCCGTCTACTGTTCGGTGGATTACCAAATTATAAGCCCAATACATTTGATATAATTCTTGGGAGATGAAACAACGGGCTCCATCAATAAATTGAAAAGCTTCATCACTCACTTTTAGCAAATTGTTTTTAGCTTCCATTTTAATGCTATCATACTTTGTTGGTTTTCCAAATGGCTGCATATTCTTTAGTGTTTCAATAGACCACTCAGAATCTTGAAGTATCCACAATGTTAATTGTACATTAGGAGGTATTGCTCTTTTAACAATAAAGGTATTTTTCCATATTTGTTCTAAGATTAAAATCTTCCTTTCGTTGATTGCTTTTACATTGTTTAGGAAAATTGAATGTGCATTATTTAAAAGATTGTTACTCTTAGATAATTCATTAGTCAATCCTACAATTTTTTCATTGTATTCATGCTGGAACTTTGCTGTTATTTTTCCTAACAATATTTTACCACCAAATGCAAACGCTGAGATAATTACAACAGCAGTTCCACCCATAGCTACGATTAGATCGCGAATAGTTATAGTTAGTATCATAATTTCAAATTTACTTAAATTTGGCTTGAATTACCAATTTCAAAAGAAACTTGAGGTTTAGAATATTAGCACCAGTTCAAAACAAACTACAGGTTTCCTTGCACCGCCCAATCCTGCCTGAGCCATTCCCAGACAATTCCTAACGAACCTTTTTCCGAAACGTTTATTTCGCACCACTAAACCAACCTTGGTTCAAATAAACTGAAGTTCCGTCTTGCTTAGCTCCTGATTAGGATCTTGGCTGCAATCGTCACCGCATTATTCTCATAACCCTTTTCAGACAGCCGAAGAATCCGGCTCTTGATCTCCGCCGGGCCCCAGAATAACCAACTTTGCTTTTCGAAATATTTCCGGAGTTCTAGCTCTCTATTACGGTAAACCTTTCCGGCAATAAGCCCGAACGAGATCCTTGTACTTTGAAGGATGTGGCCGGATTTGCACCAATCCTCATGAAGCCGTTTCGCCAGTGTTTCCCGGTAGTTCTTTGCGGTAAGTAGCTTGTACCGGCCGGACTGTTCGTCCTGTTCAATAGCTACATGCTCATAAACAACACCAGGACTATCGAGGTAAGACTTTACCTCAAGCAGGTATTGTATCGGTTGTTGTGTTATATGCCACTATATCAATCTCCGGTCTTGGCGTGGAAGGTTTGTTAATACTTCTTTTTTCATCAGGCGTGAGATCGATCTTTACGGAATGTCTAACCCAATACTTTTCTTCTATCAGAAGTTGGCCAATGATTTGTTCGAATGCGTCCATGTCTTTTTTCCTGCGAGAATACATGGACGGGGTGACGGGTGCAATGGGATGGTTGGAAAGTTGGATAATGTTATCGAGCGGGGTTTGTTGGTAAGGAGAAATGAAAAACCACTTACTCCTTCACAATCTTCCCCGACACTTTTTCTTTCTCCGTAACAATCGTTACCAAATAAACTCCGGCTACAAATTTTCCATAGGAATATCCCTGTTATTAAACTTTAGTGTTGTGCAATATTTAGGCAACATCTTTTTTTCTTAATGTTTATAGATTCTGGTCAAAGAATATATGAAGAGCCAGTACAGAAGATACTTCAACAACCTTAACAGTAGTTTCCTGCAACTATTGGATTTTGGAGAGAATATTATTCTTGCAAAAGTTTAATTATGAATGCGATGTCAGACATAAACTGACGATCATCTTGGCCTTTATCAATTTTATTGTGTAATTCTTGGTACATTTGCGTTAAGGATCCTATTAAAATGCCGATTTCAGATTTATAAAAACTAATTTCCCATATAGAGTTATCTCGATGGTAATTAACTCGTTCCATCAATAAATTTGCTATTGCTAACTGTTCTCCAGCGTTTTTAGGCTTTATTCCATAAATTAGGCCATCTTTATCAGGTTCACCTTTAAATTTTATAGCTCGAAATACAAGTACAAGGCCTAAGCCATGTAGGAGATTATAATCAAGTGTTATTGTTTTCATCATGATTTTATTTTTAGTAAATTTAAAAATATTTTATTAGTTCAGCCAAATATAAATTAAACTGTAGATTCTCAGATATGATAAAGTGCTTAAGATTGAACGTTATTATTCTGAATATAAAAAATCATTTAATTATTATTTTGCGGAAAAACGATTTTCTCTTGCGCAGAATCTAATTAAAATACAATGAAATTTGGAACTTCAAGAAGGAGAAATATTTTCTGGCTATCAATTGGCGCAATAGCAACTTTCCTTGCTGTTCTCATTCTTAGGTACTTTCTCATTTGGAGAGGATATTCCTTAGATATTATCGCAGGAATATTAGGAGCAGTCGTTCTATTATTGATCCTTGAAGTGAAAGAGTTTTACACAGAAAAATTTGTCTATGGCAAAGCTCAAGGAGTTTATAAAAGAAAAGAGATTTTCGAAGTTGATCATACTGCAATAATCAATACTAAATACAAGCCTTTAGAAGCTTATGAGTCTATTGATTCTGAATTGCAAGTTAGATATTTAGGAGAAAGAAGTTATTCCATTAAAGCATTTTACCAATTAGGAGAGGTTGAGGGATTTATGCAATTAGATCCTTTTAATCCTCTAAGAGGAAGTGGTACTTATCAATACGTGTCAGGAGGATTAAAAGATATCGGTACTTATGAAATGTTTTTAAATAAGCAGAAACCGAGTGCAATTTATGTTGAATATAAAAATATCGTTCCAAATGGACTTGCTGAAGGTTATGAAACTTGGGTATGGGTCTCAGAATTGATGTCAGAAAAAGAAATAAAAGAAGGAGTTAAAACATGGTTAATGAAGAAGCAACGGAAAGCGTAAATAATCCGCTATTCTATTATACAAGAATTGATAGGTTCCTTTTCGAGAATTTAATAAACCGTACTTTTTATTTTAGTTCACCCAAAAATTTCAATGACCCTTTCGATTGCAAAGCGCCTATGATATTTGGAGTTGGAACAACTGAAAAAAGAATGGGTGAATATTATGATTTCATAGCAGGAAGATGGAAGCATCTAGTATTTAATTTGGAAAGAAATGAGTTCTTAAAGAACTGGAAGGTTAACCCAGCTATTTTTGAAGAAAGGCTTTGTAGTGAAGTTCAAAAAAGAGCTGATGAAGAATTTGGTATTCTATGTTTGACCACAGTTCCAGACTCAATAAAAATGTGGTCACATTATGCGGATAAACATAGAGGGATTTGTGTTGAATTAGATGCAAATGAACATTTATTTAGCAATGCTTACTATTGGAAGGTAAATTATCCTGAACATAATCATTATCAAAATTTCATTGAGCATGATGTAGATTTTACCTCGTCTTTAATGGGTCAGGTTTTAACGAAGGCGAAAATCTGGGAAGATGAACAGGAATTTAGAGTCGTGCTTAACAATGCGGGTTTGCATGAATTTAATACAAGGTATGTTAAAAAAATAATCTTTGGAGTTAACACCCCATTTGAAGAATCAGAAACTATTCAAGCTTTGGTTGAAAAACTTCATTATCCTAATTTAGAATTTTACAAGGCTGAAAAATCAAAGAGTGAATTTAAACTCAATATAGTCCCATATTAACATTGTAAAGTGAAATGAAACAAGGAAGATTACGAAGATTTTAAAATAGGTATTTCCGATGAATATGGCGGCACCATTGATCAAAAATTCAGCGATGAAGCTTTAGATGGTTACTCAAATGCTATTTGGAATATAGATTAAAGATTCATTTTGATAAATAACTTTCCTGCTGACGAACTTTTTTAGCACCCCCCCCCTTAGCGAATCGTATTGATTCTGTTTCTGTTTCTCAAAATGGATAGGTCCTTTGCAATTCAGCTTCTTTTAACATTTTTTTACGACCCTTTTTCATTGTGTTTTGCATTCTTGTGCCAACGAGGTGTCCTTTTTCAATTTTTATAGTAAGCTCAAAATCAAATATTGATTGAAAATAATCACCCCCTTGATAGATTGGAAAGCCAAACGGAATCCGCAATTTACCGGTAAACCAATTTGCAAAGACGGTATCTTCTCCCGGAAATAAACAATGAATATCAACCTTTCGATAATTATAAACACAGCCATCCAATTCCACCAATAAAAGTAAATTGTCTCTTATCTCCCAAGTTCCTTCATAACCACGTTGCAATCCAGTATCAGGGCTTTGAAACTCTAAAGGATCTTTAAGTGCTTTTAAATACGAATCCAATGGCAAGGTAGCCAAATGATAAAAAGTATCTTGGTATATGATATTGTCTGTTCTTTGTCCGCACATGGCTAACGATGTTAATTTATTTTTTAAAGATTACTTTCCGGGAATTCAATTTTATTTTGGCCATGTTCGCTATAAAATAAATGGAAACTTTATTTGATTTCAAATATATCAAAACAAAATCACGCCCAAACTTTTTTAAAAAAAGATCAGTTCCGAATATTCAATCTTTCATTATCCGCTTTCGTAAGTACTAATTTCCCATTCTTCTTTTCATAAATTTGATGAACAAATTTAGAATCAGCATTTACAATTTCTCGTTTTACCATTGTCAATGCGCCTCTGTTCCATTCATAGTCTTCCAAAGTTTGGTAATCCATTCCGCTCCTACTGTAAGACTCAACTCGCTTTTCTCTCGGATATGGTATGGCAGAAATCAATTCCGATAGTTGAATGTTATATTGGAATTTTTGATCTGCCGGATTAAATAACCAGTATTCATCCCAACTATTACCTGTGGCGCCCATCTCGTAGTTTACTTTAAAGTCAAGGAATCCATCGAAATTCATGTCGATGAAATTTGATTTATACTCAGTTCCGCATTCATAGCTCTTGTCTAGAAGTTTTCCGGACTGAACAACGTCGCCGGCATTGTTGTAAATAATAAATGTTTTGTTGCTTTTTCCACCACATGTGATTTTCGCTGAAAACATTCCGGTAGTATCTGGTTTTCCTGGCCAACTATTTACATTCTTATCTTGCACACGACTGTAATAACATGGTCGAATAAATGGACCGGAAAGAGTATCGTTCGAAATCGAAGCTGATTTATTTTTAATTGAATCGTCAACATCAGGAACATTTTTGCTTTGCACATTTGATGATTTGCTATTTGACCCGCAGGCAACGAGAATTAGTAGGTAAATTGTAAGTTTATATTTCATTTTAATTTAATGCACTATTAAAAGATAAGCAGTCTATTAAATAATAGAAATCCTTTATTTGATTTTATCACTACAAATTTATTTTAGGTACTTGTCGCAATATTTTTTTCCAATCCCCAAAAGGTAAAAGTACTTTACTTCTATCATCTACTTCGTTCCTAACTTTGAGTATAATTTCATCTAATATCTTTTTTACCAATTCTCTTTCTGTATAATCGTATGGCTCATCGTAATTTGAATTCTCGAAAAAAGTTTTAATCGATCCCGAATCTCTAACTTCTAAATTATTATACGTATTATAATTGAATGATTCGAGCTGATCGACATAACTATAAATCATATCATCACCATCTAAATATGAATTGAATTCTGTTAAATACTGAATCAAATCTGCTAGTTGAAATTGATAGTCCTTAATATTCGAATTGTATGAAATTCTGTTTAACTCATCTTGCTTTTTGATTTCTTCTGGAGTTGAGCTCGATTTGTAAGTAAACATTCCATATTCACCTTTAGCGACATTCTCCCAATAGATTTTATGACTGAAATAAGAAAAGCCAGTAGCTACCGTTTGTTTTGCTGTAAAAATAAGTTTTCTTGAAGACGCTTCTATATTTGAAAGCGCAATAATCATTTTATGAAGTACTTCTGCCTGCCTTTGAATTTCTAGTTTGGAAATATCTGCTTTTTGAGTTCTCTTAAAATGAGCTTTGTTCAATTGATTTGTTACCAATCCTCCGACAATTAAACCCGAAATTGTACCAATAATTGTATATGCTTGTGGCTCCATGTTCACAAGGTATAAAAAAGCATAGACGAAAGAAAATTAGTCGATAGAAATCAGAATTATATTTGGCGGAATCTCGAAGTTTACAGATATTGAGTAAAAATAATCTTTAACAACATGGCAGAAATCGGAATTAAATTCTATCCAAAATCATTTGTGGCTTTAATAGATATACTGGGCTTTAAATCAATCATTGAAAATTCCGAATCTGAAGAATATAATATGGTGTTTCAAAATTTGACAGAAATAGTTTCGTCACAACATACTTATACATTGACCTATCCTGAAAAAGGGAAAAGCGAGTTTAAGCTAAATCAACACCAGGAAATAAATTATTTGATTATTTCTGATACAATTATTTTGTGGTCAGATGACACTAGCTACCCTTCATTTTATTCAATAGTAAAAGCAGTAAGAAATATAATTTGGAAATGCTTCAAAACACAATATAATATTGCCTTACGCGGAGCAATAGTTATGGATTCCGTTACAATCTTTGACAATCGAAAGGCGGTAAACCAAAAAGCAATTGATGCTTCAATTATTGGCAAAGCGATTATTAAAGCTTATGAATTAGGCAACAGTCTTGAATGGGCAGGATGCTATATTTCACCTGAGTGCTTTGCCGAAAACGATTCATCATTCGAATTATTTAAAGGTGGAAGTAGTGATCTTATGTTTACGGTCTTTGACGATTTAGACTTTCGACAGAGTGGAATTGTAAAGTGTAACGTCCCCTTTAAGACGGGCTCGAAGGAAGGCTATGCAGTGAATTGGATTCATCCATTTAACGTTGGAATGAATGTAGAAGAGAGTAATATTAAATCAACATTTGCAAAATATCCATGCCCAGATGATCAACAAGAAAAACTTAAGCAGAAAATCGAAAACACAATTGCATTCCAAAGGCAATTCCTATCAACTGAAATCCCCGCCTAATTGCGATTCTAATCAGGTACAAAAATTTATTGAGAATATTTGATTTAGAGTCAAACGTTACAACTTTAATAGTTTCAATGAATCCTCTTTTTCCTTCGCTCGAATATTGGTTTCGTATTCGCTATTTATCATGCGTTCGAAAATATTGAAATCGTAGTATTTGAATTCGAATCTCGAATCCGTTTCAAATCCTTGATGGCTTTTTGTCTTGTAATTCTTTATGGCTTTAATTTTAGTGCTTTCTGAAGTTCTCCAATCAATCATTACTTGGCTTTTAATATAATCATCATATTCTGGCTGGCCATATTTTTTATTTATCAGACCAAGGGTTTCATCAATTGACTGAAAAGGGCTCTCGGCATTTAAAAACAATGTTATCATAATCAATGAATCGTTATAAAACAATGGTTTAAATGTATACACCCCTGATCCTATTGAATAAGTGTTTTTATAGTAAAAGCTATTTATTAAATTATAATCTTCTTCAGTCATATAATATTTGAAATGTCCAAACATCTCAGGTGAATCTTTGTACTTATTTTCTGTTAAATGTGCGCTCGAAGAATCAACATTTTGCATAGAAAATTTATTGTCTTCTGCAGAATTACTACATGAACAGAGATAGAATACATTACAGATTAAAAATAATCTGACTGATGTTTTTATAATAAGTAGCTTTTCGTTCATTGATCTCATTGATGGTTTCTGTGTTTGTCAAGCATTCCATGTTCTAACAAATCTATTAAATTTTCTATTGAGTATAATATGGCAAAATATTTCAGGCTTTAGTGCATTTTTAAATTTTATAAGTGATTTTCAAGAACCGGATTGCAAATTCATTGATACATTATGGTTCATTTTTCCGCAGACGGCACTCATTAGCGAATCACCCAAAACCCTCTTCGCGAATCGTCAGCGAATCACTTCCTCATCCTAACGGCTCCTAACGTCTCCTAATGAAAAGCAAAAAGCCTCATTCTTGCGAAATGAGGCTTAATGTCTTCTAATGAATAGAAATTGGAGGTCCCGAGCGGATTTGCCTGAATT
>Ga0075163_10010101_pt1 | contig 12358 bp, 9 predicted proteins | sample JI1023141ADNA_FD_71478 | JGI IMG/M metagenome (GOLD analysis project Ga0075163, IMG submission 71478) | Wastewater effluent complex algal communities from Wisconsin, to seasonally profile nutrient transformation and Carbon sequestration -... | ecosystem: Engineered > WWTP > Effluent > Algae...
CGTACCGGTCGGAGATGACGATGCCACCCTCCGCCAGGAACGGCTCGATCTCCGCCGACACGTGATCGAGGCGGTCGGCGGCGAAGAGCAGCGCCATGGTCTCCCAGCCGGGAGCCCGACCACCGGGCGCGCTGATGCGGCCGGAGAGCACGAGCCGGAGCATGGATCCGATGGGCCCGTCGCTGGGCTCCCGCGTCACTCGAACCATCTTGCCGCGCTTGCGCAGGCGGTCGGCGACCCGATGCGCCTGGGTGGTGGTACCCGCGCCGTCGATTCCCTCGACCACGATGAAGCGTCCGTCAGCCATGGTGGCCTCCCTTGGTTTCGAGCATGCGCGAATGGTAGTACCCCGAGCGGCGCGGGGCGATCAAGGGACCGCCGCGGTGGCCGGTGAATCTTCCGACGAGACCGCGTTGTCGATGAGCCGCGTGCCGCCGATGCGCGCCGCCACCACGAAGAGCACGCGCTCGGGCACCGCAGCGTCGTCGGCGAACGGCTGCAGGGTGTCCGGGTCCGCCACCTCCGCGTAGTCCACGGAATCCATGGCCGCGGCCACGTTTCGCGCGAGCTCGGCGCGCAAGGTGCCGGCGCGTCGCTCGCCCCCCGCGTGGGCGCGGAGGGCCTGCGAGATGGCCCGAGGAATGCCCACCGCCCGGGCGCGATCGGTGGCCGAGAGGTAAGCGTTGCGGGAGCTCATGGCCAGACCGTCGGCCTCGCGGCAGGTGGGAACCCCCAGCATTTCCACGGGGAAATGCAGGTCCTTCACCATGCGCCGGAGCACCGCCAGCTGCTGGTAGTCCTTGCGCCCGAAGCTCGCGAGGCAGGGCCCGACCATTCCGAAAAACTTCGCGACCACCGTGGTGACGCCTTCGAAGTGCCCCGGTCGAAAGGGACCACACAGGTGCTCCGTGAGCTGGCTCACGCGCACCCGGGTGGCTTCGCCCTGTGGGTACATGAGCTCCGGTGTCGGGGCGAACACGATGTGCACGCCGCGACTCCCGAGCTTCTGGCGATCGCCCTCGAGATCCCGCGGATACCGAGCCAGATCCTCATTGGGACCGAACTGGGTGGGATTGACGAAGACCGAAGCCACCAGGGTCGTCGCGGGCACCACCCCCGAGCCAGGCGGTGGCGCGCGAAGGGCATCGACGAGTCGCAGGTGTCCTTCGTGGAGCGCCCCCATGGTGGGGACGAAGCCGATGCGCTCGCCGGCGGCACGGGCTTCGGTGAGCACCTGGGCAAGCTCTGCCGGGTCCACGATGGTGCGAGGGGCTCGTTGGGGCACTGGCGCGCGGGCGACGTCACTCATGGCGGAGCCGGTATACCACGGGTCGTCGTCCTTTACAGACGGGGCCCAGTGCGCGATGCTTCGCCCATGCGACCGTTCCGCACCGCTGCCGTCCTCGTGAGCCTCGCGGCGGGCTTCGTCGCGTGCGGCAGCCGCGGTCCGCTGGACGATACGCCCTACGGGAGCCTCGCCGACGCGGCCAGTGACGTCGACGCGACCAGCGACGGCACCACGTCGACCGACGGCGGCCCGAAGGACGTCGTCAGCGAGAAGAGCCCCCTCGAGGAGCTCGTCGACTGCACGCAGTGCCTGGCCTCCCAGTGCGGCGACACCTTCACGGAGTGCCTCGCGGCGGCCGGCTGCCGCGACACGCTGGTGTGCATCCTCTCGACGTGCCTCACGTCCGGATCCCCCGATCTCGGCTGCGCGACCGGCTGCGCCAACGGCGACATCTCGAAGCTTTTGCAGGTGCTCTCGGTGGTGCAGTGCCCGGTCTCGAAGTGCGGCAAGGATTGCCCGACGCTGGTCGGCCTCCTGGGCGGCCTCATTCCGGGCGGTGGTGGTGGTGGTGGTGGTGGTGGTGGCGGCGGCGGCGGGGGTGGCGGTGGACCCCGACCGATGGCTTCGGAAGAGCGACAGGCCACCTGCGAACTTAGCCGTAAGGAGCTTGCTTCGTGGCCTCTGCTAGCGCGTCACGTCTGTACCCCCTGAGCCTCGGAACACGCCGCACGCTGGGCATCGGCGCCTTCCTTGTACTTTGCACGCTTCGCACGGGCGATGCGCTGGCGAAGGACCCGGTGGAGCGCGCCCGCGAGCTGTTCCACGACGCGGAAGAGGCCGAGCGGCGGAAGGAGTTCGCCAGTGCGCTCTCCCAGTTCCGCGCCGTGGGCGAGATCCGCATGACCCCGTCGGTGCGCTTCCACATCGCCCACTGCGAGGCCGAGCTGGGCCAGCTGGCAGCGGCGCAGACCGACTACGAGACGGCGAAGAAGGAAGCCGAGGCGAAGAACCAACGGGAGACCGCCAACGCTGCCGACAAGGCGCTGCTGACGCTCGTCCCCCGGGTCCCGAAGATCATGATCCACTGCACACGGCCCGGGTGCGGCGTGCGCCTCGACGGCAAGCTCTTGGACCCGGAGAAGTGGAAAACGCCCATCTCGGTGGACCCCGGCGGGCACGTGGTCGAGGCCTTCGCCGAAGGCGCGCCGACGTACCGCAAGGAGCTCGCGCTGAAGGAGCGAGAGGTGGCGCGGGTCGACGCCGAGCTCCCGGAGAAGGATCCTGCCAAGGTGGTGCCGCCCAGCCCGTCGGTGGTGGTCATTCCCATGGGGCCCTCGTCGGCTCCGCCCGCTTCGACGGCGCCGCCCAAGGCCACGCCGCCACCGGCGCCCACGGTGTCGAACAGGTCCGAGCTCCCTCCCCCGGACGAGGAGCCGCGACCGAAAAAGTCCCGGGTGCCGGCGATCCTCGCCACCGGGGGCGCCGCGCTCTTCTTGGGCACCGGCATCGCGACCTTCCTGGTTGCGGGGAGCGCGCAATCCGACGGTGAGGTCAGCTGTCGCGAGCTCATCGCGTGCGATCGCTCGAAGCGCTCGGTCCGCGCCTGGGACGCGGTGTCGCTGGGCTCGTTCATCGCCGCCGGCGGCCTGGGCACCCTGGCGGTCATCCTGTGGGTGACGTCGTCGTCGTCCGGATCGACCAAAGCGCAGTTGCAGATTACACCGACTTCAATCTCCGCCACGGGGCACTTCTGATGCGCCGCCACCTCCTCGGCATCCTGGTCTTCGGCCTCCTCGGCGTGGCCTGCGTCGACCTGTTTCACAGCACGGATTTCAAGACCATCTGCGACCTCCAGCCGGATACCAACGGCTGCCCCAACGCCGACGGCGGCTCGAGCGACGTCGACGGCGCCATCGACGCCGGCGATCCCCTCTGCACCGACGACGCCGCCAAGGCCCTGGAAGACGCCAAGCGCGTGTGCGCTTACGATGGCGCCTGCAACGGCACCACCATGGACCACGGCTACGGCCTCTGCCTCTTCGAAGCGCTCCGCGCCTTCGATTGCCAGGCCGACCCGGGCCAGGCGCCCCGCGGCAACCGCGAGGCCTACTGGCGCTGCATGAAGAAGGCGAACAGCTGCGCCGACTATCGGGCCTGCGCCGGCAACACCACGCTCTGCTCCGGCGGCAGCGAGCAGTGCGCCCCCAACGGCGTCACGGTCCAGCGCTGCATCGGCGGAGGCTCGTTCCAGCAGAGCAACTGCGCCGGCGAGGGCAAGGTCTGTACGAACCTCGACGGCCAAGCGCGCTGCACGGGCCCTACCGGCCGCGGCTGTGCGGGCACGGGATGCTTCGACAACAACGTGCGACGCTGCAACTCGGGGCTCGACGTGGGCCGCAGCTGCGAGAGCTTCGGCAGCGGCACCTGCGTGGAGGGCGTGGCCATCGCCGCGTGCAAGCCGCTTGGCACCGAGACGTGCACGCCCACCAGCAAGCTCACTGTGAGCGGGCGGCAAGTGTCTGCATGCGCCACCGGCGTCAAGGAGACCGTCGACTGCGCCCGCCTTCTCCTCGGAGTAGCTGCGCCCGCCACCTTCCAGGAGCTCGCCAATCCCGGCGACCTGAGCTCCGCTTGCCACTATCCTATCGCGGGCGCCACGTGTACGCCGTCGTGCAACGGCAAGGTTTTCACCGCGTGCTTCCGCCTTACCCCGCAGACCGTGGATTGCGGCGCGCAGAAGCTAGGCGCGTGCATTCTCGACGCGGACACCAACGAGCCGCGCTGCCTCCCACCGTAGCGGCGGGCATGAAACGGAAAGGGCCGGCTCGTCTCCGAGCTGGCCCTCTTCGTTTCGCGCTGCGTGTAGATTACAGCGACTGCTGGAGCTGCTTGTCGGCGAGCGCCTTGGCCTCGTCGGCTGCCTTCTTGTCCTCGTCGGACACGCCCGCGGGCTTCTTGCCGCCCTTGGGCTCCTTGGGCTCCTTGGGCGTCGGCGGGTCCTTCGGGGCCTGCGCTACCGGCGCCGGCTTGGGCTCCTTGGGCGCGTCGGGGATGGTGTTGACCTTGGGCTGCGGAGGCGGCACGTACATGGCCACCGGCCGCTGGGTGGAGGCGGGCTTGGCGCTGGCGGCAGCGACCGCCGAGGAAGCGGGATCCGCGGTGGTGGCCGGGGCGGCGGCCGCGGTCGCGGTCGCGGTCGCGGTGGTGGCCGGCGGCGGCGCGAGTGCGGCCGACATGGCGGGATCGACGTTCACCGCGGTGGGCGGCGTCGCGGGGGTGGGCGGGGTGATCGGCGCCGGCGCGTCCGTGGGCGCGGCGACGGCGACCGCTGCGGTGCTGGCGGCCGGGGCGGTGGGCTCCGCCGGCTTGGCAGCGTGCGGCGCCGGGTCCACGAAGGACGCGGTAGCCTGAGCGCTGCCGGGGCTCCGCATGGTGACGAAGGCAGCTGCCCCGGCCACCACGGCGACAGCGGCGAAGGCCGCGGCCCAGGGACCGAAGCCGCGGCTCTTGGTGCGTGCCGGAAGCGCCGCAGCGCCGGTGCTCTCCAGGCGAGCATCGGACATGGGCACGGCCACCGCCATCATGGCGCCGGAGTTATGTGCATTGTGCATGGGATGTCCGCCGGACATCGCCATCGGGTATCCACCCGACAGGTTCGCGTTCATGTTGACGTTGGACGGCGGCGCGGTGGGCGGACGCTGAACCGGCGCGAAGGCATGGGGAACCGTGTGCTGCTGGATATCCGCGGTGCGCGCGAAGGCCGGCGGCGCCACCGAGCGCGGTCGACCGAGGCTGCTCTGGGGCGCGCTGGGCCGCGCCTGCGGAACCTCTTCCCGCGGCAGGATATCGTCGAAGGTCATCATCTTCGGCTGCGCCGGGAACTGCGCCGAGCCGGTCTCGAGCATCATCGTGCGCTCTTGCGGCTCGTCGTCGTCCTCGTTGGTGATGGTCATGCGCTCGCCGGAGTCGTCGGCGGCGATGAGCGGCGGGCCCTTGAGCAGGGTGGCCTTCACCGGGGGCGCGTTGCCGCGGCGCTTGGTGCCGCCGGCGAGCGTCTGCGAGTCGAAGATCTGGGTCGCGTGCTCCTCGTCGTCCTCGAGCAGCGGGCGCGCCGGACGGCCGGCGGCGGGCGCGGGCGAAGCCATGGGCGACGATGCCCGACCCGGCGGGATGGTGGGGCTCTTCTGCGGCAGCAGGTTGGTGAGCTCCTCTTCCGAGAGGGAGCGCTCGAACATACGCGGCCGCGCCGGGAGATTGCGCGCGGAGGCTTGCTCCCGCGGGATTTCCTTCTTCGGTGCCGGAGCGGGTGCGGGTGCAGCCTTGGCGGCGACCTCTTTCTTGGCCGGCGGTTGCTCCTTCGCGATCAGCGTCTGCTCCGATCCGTCACCACCACCACCACGTTGCGATCGCTTGTTGAAAGGGAGCACCGTCACCTCCGCACGTTCGAGACCTCCCGCCAGTATGCCAAAGGGAAAAACAAACGCGCGGCCTTCCATGAGGGGGGGATCGCTTTTGGCGGATGCTGAACGCAATTTCGCGAAGTTCACCGCGCAGGTAAGCAAATATCCCACCCCCATACCTGGGAACAAAAAGGGGGCCGCTGCGTTCCTTTCGAGCGCGCGCCGAGCCGTGTCGATCGACACCCCTCTTCCGCAGGCGATATCATCGCGCAGATCCTCTGCCTCGACGACCCGTACTCTCGAAGCTCGCCTTCCCCTCCGGCCTCGCACCAGCATGATCGCATTCCCCCCGCCCCCCTGCCAGTGCTGCGGATGAACGAGCTCCCCGGAGCCCGCGTCTCCCGAACCGAGCTCGCGGAGAGCTTTCGGAGCGAGCTCGCGCGCCACGGTCGTCGGCTCCGGGGAGCGCTGGCCGCGCGCTGGGCCCTGGGAGGCGCGGCGCTGGGCGGCGTCCTCGCGGGAGGCGTCACCACCGGCATCTGGCTCTGGACGCGGCACCTCGAGCTGCGCCTGCCGCTCGCCGGCGCACTGATCGCCTGTGGGGCCGTGGTGGGGCTCTTGCGCGGACGCCAGCGGGCCTGGAGCGACGCCAAGGTGGCGCTGTTCCTCGACCGCGAGCTCGACGCCCACGAGCACATCGTCACCGCCGAGGAGCAGCTGCGGAGCGGCACTACCGACGACGCCGTCCTGGACCCCGCCCTGTCGGCATTGGCGCGCGGAGCTCCCACGCCGCGGATCGTGCTCCGGCGCCACGCGCCCCAGGGTGCGGCCCTCGCGCTCGGCCTCGCGCTGGTGGCAACCTTCGCGCTCCTGCCGGTGCGCAAGGCCATCGCCATCCCGCCACCGGTGGGCGCGGGCGCCTTTCAAACCGACACTGCACCCGGCCTCGACAAGGTCATCGCGCTCGCCAACGCTCCGCCGCGGGACGAGGCGGAGCGGGAGCGCCTGGCGAAGATCGCCAAGGACGCAGAGAAGCTCAAGGCCGACCTCCTGAAAGGCATCGAGCAGCGGGAGGCGCTCGATCGCGTGGCCAAACTGGAGGAAGCCCTGGAGCAGGAGCGGCTCTCGCTGGGCGCGGGCGAGAGGCGGCAAGGGCTCGAGGCGGCGCAGGCGAAGCTCGACGAGCATAGCGTCACCAAGAAGGCGGCCCAGGCGCTGGGCGACCACGATCTCCAGAGCCTCGATGCCGAGATGGAGCGCATCGCCAACTCCCAAGAGGCCGAGGACCGCAAGTCCGCCAAGAAGGCCCTCGAAGAAGCCATCGCGGCCGCGAAGAAGAACGGCGCCAAGGACGTGGCCAAGGCCCTGCAAGAGCAGAAGGACCGCTTCGAGGAGCGGGAGAAGCGGGCCGCGCTCCTCCGCGAGCTCGAGAGCGCCATGCGCGGTCAGACCGGCGATGCCGAGCGAAAGAGCGACCGCGAGTCGCTCGACCGCAAGGGCAGCGACGAGGCGGCGCGCAAGCTGGGGGACGCCATGGCCAAGGCGCTCGAGAAGATGACCCCGGAGGAGCGCAAGAAGCTCGCCGAGAACATGGCCAAGCTCGCGCAGAAGGGCGGTGGCGGCGGCGGTGACCCTGGCGCGGAGAAGGACCTCGCGAAGAAGCTGGGGACGCCCGAAGGGCAGAAGGAGCTCGAGGAGCAGCTGAAGGAGCTGGCCAAGCAAGACCTCGAGAGCCCCGAAGCCAAGAAGGATGGCGCCCTCGACGACGCCCAGGGCGGCCTCGGCGATACCAAGAAGCAGCTCGGCGGCATCGTGCCCATGCCCGGTGCGCCTGGCCCCGGCAAGGGCATGCCGGGCGGCAAAGACGGCAAAGGCCCGCCGGGAAGCGGCTCCCATCACGACACCGGCACCGGCGACCACACCGGCGCGAGCCAGCCGGTCGCCGGCGATACGCTGCGTTCCCGGGCGCAAGGTCCCATGAACCGCGGCGCGCCCATGCCGGGGACCGTGACCATGTGGAGCGAGGGCAAGGCGGGCGGCACCGCCGTGACGCCGCGCACCGGCGATCTGCGGGCGGCGGGCGCCACCGAGCTGGACGGCGTGGAGCGCAGCGACGTGCCCACCGAGTACCGAGAGCAACTGCGGCAGTACTTCCAACCCTGAATGGACCGAGAGATCCCATGAGCGACGCCCTGTTCGCGGCCGCGAAAACGAGCATCGAGCGCCTGACGACCGCGGTGGGCCGCGTCATCGTGGGCCAGAACGCCGTGGTCGAAGAGGTGCTGTGGGGTCTCCTCGGCGGTGGCCACGTGCTGCTCGAGGGCGCCCCGGGCCTGGGCAAGACGCTCCTGGTGCGCACCCTCGCCGAGTGTCTCGATCTCGGCTTTTCGCGCATCCAGTTCACCCCGGACCTGATGCCCAGCGACGTGGTCGGCACCAACGTGCTGGTGCTCGACCCCGGCGCCCGGGGCCAGGGGGGAGCCTTCACCCTGCAGAAGGGACCGATCTTCGGGCAGCTGGTGCTGGCCGACGAGATCAACCGCGCGACGCCCAAGACCCAGAGCGCGCTGCTCGAGGCCATGGCCGAGCACACCGTGACCATCGCCGGCACCCGCCACGCGCTCGAAGAACCGTTCACGGTGCTCGCCACCGAGAACCCCATCGAGATGGAGGGCACCTATCCCCTGCCCGAGGCGCAGCTCGATCGCTTTCTGCTGAAGGTGGTCGTGCCGAACCCCACCGAGGCCGAGCTATGCGAGGTGCTCGCCCGCACGACCGGACGCGAGAGCCCGCGCGCCGAGCGGGTCCTCACCCGCGACCAAGTGCTGGAGCTGCGGGCCCTGTGCCGCGACATTCGCGTGGCCGAGCCGGTGCTGCGCTATGCGGCGCGCCTCGTGCGTGCGAGCGATCCGCAAGATCCCACCACGTCGCCGGTGCTGCGCAAGGCCCTGCGCTTCGGCGCCGGCGTGCGCGGGGCCCAATCGCTGGTGCTGGCGGCCAAGGCCGCTGCGCTGGTGGGAGGGCGCCCCAACGTGGCCTTCGAGGACATCGATCGGGTCGCCAAGCCGGTACTGCGGCACCGTCTCCTCCTCTCCTTCGAGGGCGAGGCCGAAGGCCGGAGCACCGATGCGGTCGTCGATCTCTTGCTGGCGTCGGTGCAGAAGCGCCCCGCCGACGTGGAAGCGGAAAGGGCACGCGCATGAACCAGCTCCTGCGATGCATGTTCGTTTCGGTCCTGCTCCTCCTGGTGAGCGCGAGCGTCGCCGCGGCCAAGGAGCCGCGTATGCCCTCGGACGACGTCGTTCACCTGTCGGCCACGCCGGTGTTCGGCTCCGATGCCACGGCCGGACGCGGCTTCGTCGAGCTGGTGGCTCGGGTGGAGAATCCCACCGCAGCCAAGATCGACGGCGTCCTGCGGATCGTCGAGGAGAGCTACGGGCGAGACGTGGAGCACGTGCTCTCCACCGCCCGCGTCAGCGTCGCCCCCGGCGCCACGGTCCGCGTTCACCTGCCGGTGCTCACCGACACGTACGGGGGGGCCATCGCGGTCGAGGTCCGCGACGGCGGGGAGAAGCTCCTGGCGCATAGCGGCATCTCCGTCCTCCGCGGCGACGACGTGCTCCTCGTGGATCTCCACGAGCCGTCGCGCCTCAACCAGCTGCGCAACTGGGCGCTCCCCTCGGCCCGCTACGGAACCCGCCACACCCTGAGCGTCGGGTCCGCGTCCGTCGACCGGGCAACCGGTGACTGGATCTTGCCCCACTACGAGGCGGGGTACGCGGCGGCCGCGGTGGTGCTCATGGGCACCGACACGCTGGCCCACGTCGGCGACACCGAGCTGCGCGCCTTGGTCGACTGGGTGGCGGCCGGTGGAACCCTCGCGCTCACGGTGGCGCGGCCGGAAGACCTGGGCAACCCCCGCCTCACGCGCCTGGTGGGCGGTCCGGTGGTCCGTGACGACACGGTGGTCGGCAACGTATTCGGCTTCCCCACGCTCTCGCGCTCCGACTCGATGACGTATCCGTACGAGGACGAGAGCGACATCGTGCCCCCCACCGGCGGCGGCAAGGGGAGCGGCGCGCGGGTGCGCGAGACTGTGTATGCTACACGGACCGATCCGTCCCTCCTCACCGGGTACCGCGGTGGAAACCTTCGACCGACCGACTTCGGCGCGAGCGCCACCTACGGCATCGGCCAGGTTCTCTTCCTCGCCTTCGACCCCACCGCCAAGGCGCTGGTGGACGACGCCTGGACCCAAGGCCGCGTGGTGGAGCTGGTTCGACGATCCCACGATCGCCGACGCGTGGCGGCGCTCCAGTACGGCCACGTGCAGCGCGAGAACTACGTCAACGACGACCTCCGTCGTTCCCTCGACCCCAACGAGAACTTCCGGCCGGCGCTCGCCATCTCCGCCGTGCTCATCGTGGTGTACGCCATCTTCGTGGGCCCCCTCTTGTTCGGCCAGGCTCGCCGTCGCGGCAAGCTGTTCGCGCCGCTGGTGTTCGCGCCGGCGATCAGCGCCGTCGCCTTCTTCGCCATCGTCCTCACCGGCTTGGCCATGCGCGGATGGAACGGCGGCTCGAGGCGCATCGCGCTGGTGGAGGTGGGCGCGGGGATGCGCCACGGGCACGTCATGACCCTCCGCGGGTTCTTCACCGGCGGCGCCACCGCCATGGCCATCGCGCCGGAGGACCGGGCTTCGACCGTCGACCTGGGCCTCAACGTGAAGGACGCCGCCCCCGACGCGCGGCTGGCCGTCGGCGACATGGGGATGGCCCTGGTAGGAGTGCGCAGCCGTCCGTGGTCGACGCTCCTGGTGCGCGACCTCGGGACCACATCGGACTTCGGTACGGTATCGATGCAGTTCGTGGGGCGCGATCTGGTGATCCGCAACGAGACGCCGTACCCGCTCCGGGACGCGGTGGTGCACAATCCGGGCAGCGACGAGCTCCGCTACTTCGAGACCATCCCGCCGGGAGAGACCCGCAAGGCGAGCGCCGGGGCGTACGTGGGCCGACCCTCCAGCGGGAGCCCGGGGCAGCCCAAGGCCCTCAACCTCTACGAGCTCACCGGGAGCTTGGAGCAGGATCAGCGCAAGCGCATGGAGGAACGATGGAAGCCCTGGGCCTCCATCGGCGACACCGACTTCTGGTCGCCGGAGGTGCCGGTGCTCATCGCCACCATGGAGGGCGCGCCCGCTCCCAAGGAGGACACCGGTCTCAAGGTTCGCAGCCACGCCACCGCCATTCGCGTGGTGGGTCTGGGAGGGAACCCGTGAGCGCCGTCGCACAGCCGGGATCGGCGCCCGTATCGCCGGAGGGCGGCGCTTCGGCACGCAAGGAATCCGCGCCCGCCATTCGCGTGCGCCACCTGTGGCAACGCTTCGGGGCCTTCGACGTGCTCCGGGACGTCAGCTTCGAGGTGGCGCACGGAGAGATCTTCGGATTCATCGGGCCCAACGGTGCCGGCAAGACCACCACCATCCGGGTCATGACCACGCTGCTCGAGCCCACCGCAGGGCGCGTGGAGATCGACGGCCTCGACGTTACGGTCGACGCCGACGCCGTGCGCAAGCGCATCGGATACATGCCCGATCACGCCGGCGTCTACGACCGCGTCTCGGTGCGCGAGTACCTCGAGTTCTTCGCCGATGCCTACGACGTCATGGGCCCGCAGGCCGTGGTGGACGCCGTCATGGAGCTCACCGATCTGAAGAAGCTCCAGGAGAAGCTGGTGGCGACCATGTCGAAGGGCATGAAGCAGCGCCTGCAGCTGGCGCGCACACTGCTCCACGACCCCAAGGTGTTGATCCTCGACGAGCCGGCCAGCGATCTCGACCCGCGGGCGCGCATCGAGATGCGCGACCTCATCGTCGAGCTGCGGAAGATGGGAAAGACCATCTTCCTCTCCAGCCACATCCTCACCGAGCTGGCCGACGTATGCACTTCGGTGGCCATCCTCGAGCGCGGCGCGCTGGTGGTGGCCGGCCCCATCCAGGAGATCGCCGATCGCCTGGAGCGCGCACGGCACGGCGACGGCGCGCAGGCAGGCGGCTCCCCGCACCCGTACGTGGCGCAGGTGCCGCGCAAGAGCGTGAAGGTCCGGGTGCTCGGCGATCCGGAGCTTGCCAGAGGCATCCTCGCCAATGCCGCCTTCGTCCACGGCGCGCTGCCAGCGGCCGCCGGCACCTTGGTGGTCTCGTACTCCGGCGACGAGCGCGTGCTCGCGGACATCGTCCGGGCGCTGGTCCAAGGTGGCGTGCCGGTCATCGGCGTGGAACCCGAGCGCAACGAGCTCGAACGCATCTTCCTCGAAGTCACGAAAGGGGATCTCCAGTGAACCCGGCCCAAGGCAACCCCGGCGTAGCCCCGGTGAACGCTCCTCTGCCCTCCCCCGCGCGGCTCCTCCCCTGGCAAAAGAAGCCGAACCCCATCTGGGTGCGGGAGCTCCGGCAGTCGGCGCGGCTCGGGCGAACGCCGTGGGTGCTGCTGGCCATCACGCTGGCCATCGGCCTCCTCATCTGTTCCATCGGCGGCCTCGGCGCCGAGACGACTTCGCCGGGCGAAGTGGGCGAGGTGCTCTACCAGGTGTTCTTCTCGCTGGCCGCAGCGGTGGTCGCAGTGGTGGGGCCGGGCGTGGCCGCCAACGCCATCGCCTCCGAGCGCGAGGG
>Ga0075163_10010104_pt1 | contig 12356 bp, 8 predicted proteins | sample JI1023141ADNA_FD_71478 | JGI IMG/M metagenome (GOLD analysis project Ga0075163, IMG submission 71478) | Wastewater effluent complex algal communities from Wisconsin, to seasonally profile nutrient transformation and Carbon sequestration -... | ecosystem: Engineered > WWTP > Effluent > Algae...
ATGATCGAGGAGGACGAGGCCGAGGTCGACGACACGATCATGGAGCACTACCTCGAGGCCGGGCACCTTGAGAAGGACGAGTTCGAACAGAACATCCGGCGCGCCATCGCGCGCGGCAAGCTCGTGCCGATGTTTGCCGTGTGCCCCAACCGTGGGCTAGGCCTTGCGCAACTACTTGAGTTCGTGGAGCAGCACTTCCCGTCGCCGGTCTGCTTCGGCGCGCGCGGCGCCAAGAAACCTGGTAGCGACGAGATGACGGAGATGGTCGAACCTGATGCCAATGGCCCGTTCCTGGCCAAGGTCTTCAAGGTCGTCTCCGATCCCTACGTCGGTCGCATGTCGTACCTACGTTGCTTCCGCGGCAAGCTGCAGAAGGACCAGACGTTCGTCGATGTGCGCACTGGCAAGGTTCACAAGGCTGCGCACATCCTTGAAGTCAGCGGCAAGGACACGAAGGAGATCCCTGGCATCGTCGCGGGCGACCTCTTTGCCGTGAGCAAGATCGAGGACCTCTGCCACGGGGATTCACTCGCGGCGGATGGCGCGCTGCTGCAGATGCAGAAACCGAAGTTCCCGCGCCCGACCTATTCTCGGCACGTATGGCCCAAGGCGCGTGGGGACGAGCAGAAGATCGGCCACGCGATCGACAAACTCGCGGCGGAGGACCCCTCGTTTGAGGCGCACCGCGACAAGGAAACGGGCGAACTGCTGGTGACAGGCATGAGCCCGATGCACCTCGATGTGCAGTTCCACCGGCTGCACCGTCGCCACCAGGTCGATGTCGATCACGGGCCGCCCACGATTCCGTATCGCGAGACGGTGACCGCGCGGGCCGAAGGCCATCACCGCCACAAGAAGCAGTCGGGTGGTCGCGGCCAGTTTGCCGAGGTCTACCTGCGCGTTGCTCCGCGTGCGCATTCGGCGGGTTTTGAGTTCAAGGACTCGGTGGTCGGGGGCTCCATCCCGCGCCAGTTCATTCCCGAAGTCGAGAAGGGCGCTCGCAAGTTTCTCGCCAAGGGTTCACTCGCTGGTTTCCCGGTCGTCGACATCGAGGTGGAGGTGCACGACGGCAAGTACCACGATGTCGACAGCGACCAGCTGAGCTTCCAGCTGGCCGGGGAGCGTGCGTTCCACGACGGGTTCCACAAGGCTGGCCCGATCCTGTTGGAGCCAATCATGAACGTCGAGATCCACGTGCCGGATCGCTTCACGGGCGATGTGGCGGGCAATCTCTCGAGTTCGCGCGGCCGGCTGTCCGGAATGGAGACGACGGACGAGGTGCAGATCATCAAGGCACAGTGCCCACTCGCCACGATGCTCGACTACTCAACGCAGCTGCGGTCGATCACGGCCGGTGAAGGGCAGTTCACGATGGAGTTTGCCCACTACGAGGCGGTGCCGCCGCACCTGCAGGCCGAGATCGTGCAGAAGCGCAAGGCCATCGTCGACCAGCACCACGGCGACCATCGTTAGTCGGGGCCCATCCCGAGGCGGTCTGGCCGGCGGATCGCCGGCCTGGCATGACCAGCCTGGGACCGCCGGCCGGGCGCAGTGTCGGATCTTGCGACACTGGTGCCCGCCTTCGCATCGAGATCGCACCAAAGAGCCTACTCCGTCGGTCTAGGGCTCAATCCGGCGCGGCGAGAAGTCCGATAAGCGCATTCGACCGGTCGGAGCGGCTGGTCTCCCACAGGAGTGCGCACAACATGGTCTCGATGGAAGAACTGCTGAACCTCATGGTTCAGCGCGGCGGATCCGACCTCCACCTCTCCGTGGGCGCGCCGCCCAAGATCCGCATCGACGGCAAGCTCGTAGACACCGAGTACGAGCCGCTGATGCCCGAGGCCACGAAGAAGCTCATCTACTCCGTGATCGGCGCCGACCAGGTCGCCAAGTTCGAGAAGAACCTCGAGATCGACTTCTCGTTTGGTGTGACCAACCTCGGTCGGTTTCGTACCAACGTCTTCATGCAGCGCGGGTCGGTGGCGGCCGTCTTGCGCGTGATCCCGTTCGAAGTCTACGACTTCACGACGATCGGCCTTCCGGCGAAGGTCTGCGAGTGGATCTGCAACCTGCCGCGCGGCCTCGTGCTGTGCACGGGTTCGACGGGTTCTGGTAAGTCGACGACGCTGGCCTCGATGGTGAACTTCATCAACGAGACGCGGCAAAGCCACATCGTCACGATCGAAGATCCGATCGAGTTCCTGCACCGCAACAAGTCGTGCCTCGTCAACCAACGTGAGGTAGGTGGCGATACGCTCGGGTTCGAGAGGGCGTTGAAGTCGGTGCTGCGTCAGGACCCGGACATCGTGCTCGTCGGCGAAATGCGCGACCTCGAGACGATCGAAGCGGCGCTCACGCTCGCGGAAACGGGCCACTTGACGTTTGCCACGCTGCATACGTCAGACGTGCAACAGACCGTGAACCGCATCGTCGACGTGTTCCCGGCTCATCAGCAGCAGCAGATCCGCACGATGTTGTCCTTCACGCTGCAGGCCGTGGTTTGCCAGCAGCTCGTGCCGCGCATCCATGGCAAGGGCCGCGTTCTTGCTTCCGAGATCATGATCGTGAATCCGGCGATCCGAGCGCTGATCCGCGACAACAAGGCGCACCAGATCATGTCGACCATCCAGACGGGTGGCGCCGTGGGCATGCGCACGATGAATCAGTCGCTCTTCGAGCTCTATCGCAATGGCTCGATCAGCTACGAGGACGCGCTCGAACACACGGGCGACGAAGCGGACTTCCAGCGGCTCATGGAGCGCGCCACCGGTGGTGCTTCGACAACTCGCAAGCCCCTTGCGCGCTAACCAATGACCCAGTTCGCGAAGAAACTGCGCGGTATCCTCGAGAAGGCGGGGCGTCTTGACGCCGCGACCGGGGAGACCTTGATGGGGGAGGCGCAGAGCCAGAAGCGTCCCTTCACCGAAGTGCTCGTGAAGAAGGGCATCGCCACCGAGGCGGAGCTCATCGCGCTCATCGCGAAGGCCGCGAATATCCCGCCGATCGACCTGACGAAGCTCATCGTCAACAAGGAAGTGCTCGAGTCGGTGCCGGAGGACGTGGCGCGTGAGTACTGCATCTTCCCGGTGGATCGCATCGGCAACATCATCACGGTCGCGGTTGCGAACCCGTTTGACGTGTTGAAGCTGGACGATATCCGCATCATCACCGGGTGTCAGTTGCGCACCGTGGTCAGCACCGCCGAGGAGATCGAGAAGATCCGCGGCAAGGGTTACCAGCGCGAGACCGAGAGCGTCGACGGCATTCTTGGCTCCTACGACGATGCCGACGTCGAGCTCAAGGAGACCGACGTCGAGGACGACTCGACGGACCTGTCCGCGATCAGCGATGAAGACTCGCCGGTCGTGAAGCTGGTCAACAAGATGATCCTCGATGCGTGCAATACTGGCGCATCCGATATCCATATCGAGCCGTTCGAGAAGAAGGTGATCGTGCGCTACCGCAAGGACGGCTGCCTCTACGAGGCGATGACCTTGCCCAAGCGCATGCAGAACAACATCACCTCGCGCATCAAGATCATGTCCAAGCTGGACATTGCCGAGAAGCGCAGGCCGCAGGACGGCAAGTTCCAGATGAAGATCGGCAACAAGGCGATCGACTTCCGCGTGTCAATCCTGCCGGTGATCTGGGGCGAGAAGACCGTGTTCCGTATTCTTGACTCGAGCAACCTCGCGCTCGACATCAAGTCGCTGGGCTTTGAACCCCGCTCGATGGAAGACTACCTGTGGGCCTGCGCGCAGCCCTACGGGATGATCCTCGTCACGGGCCCCACGGGTTCGGGTAAGTCGACGACGTTGTACTCGGCCGTGCGTCATATCGCCGCGCCCGACATCAACCTCGTCACGGTCGAAGACCCGGTCGAATACCAGCTCGAAGGCATCAACCAGGTGCCCGTGAATGCGAAGCAAGGCATGACCTTCAGCGGTGCGCTTCGCTCGATCCTGCGTCAGGACCCTGACGTCGTGTTGCTCGGCGAAATCCGCGACCAGGAAACGCTCGAGATCGCGATCAAGGCAGCTCTTACGGGCCACCTTGTGCTCAGCACGCTGCACACGAATGACGCGCCTTCGACGATCACCCGCATGGTCGACATGGGCATGGACCCGTTCGTCGTCGCCAGTTCCACGTTGTTGATCTGCGCGCAACGCCTCGGCCGCCGTCTCTGCGTCAACTGCAAGAAGCGCGTCGACATCGGCAAGGACGTGTTGATGCGCCTTGGCTTCCTCGAAGCGGACCTGGAACAGCCGATGGAGTTCTACGAGCCCGTGGGCTGCCCGCGGTGCAACAAGGGCTACAAGGGCCGCTTCGCGTTGCTGGAGACGATGCGCATGACCGAGGGGATCAAGCGCATGGTCGTCGATCGGGCGCACATCACCGACGTGAAGAAGCTCGCGTTGTCGGAAGGCATGCTGACGCTGCGGCGGTGCGGCTTGATGAACGCAGGGCGCGGCAAGACCAGCCTGCAGGAAGTCGAGTCCGAGACGATGGCGGACTAGTTCGCGGGCGCGGCTTTCAGGGAATCTCGGGACGAAGGATCAGGGGAATATGGCAACCAAGTTCAAGTACGAGGCGAAGGACCAGAGCGGCAAGCTCGTGAAGGGGTCCGTTTCTGCCGAGAATCAGGCCGACGCCGTCGCCGATCTGCGGCGTCGCAACCTCACGCCAATCGATGTCACCAAGTCCGGTGGCTGGTTTGGCGGGGGGGGCGGCCCGAAGACCAAGACCAAGAAGAAGGCGACGCGTTCGTCGGTCAAGTCCGGCGAACTCGAAGTGTTCACGCGCCAATTGGCGACCATGCTCGGCGCGGGCATCCCGATGCTCGAGGCCCTGGAGATTCTCGCCGACCAGGCGGAGTCGCCGGGATTCGCCTATTGCCTCGACAAGGTCGTCGAAGAGATCCGGTCTGGTTCCGATCTCTCGAAGGCACTCGAATCGCACAAGCGGGTCTTCTCCCATATCTACGTCAGCATGATCCGTGCTGGCGAAGTGTCGGGCCAGATCGACACCATCCTGCAGCGCCTCGCCGAGTATCTCGAAGCGGCAGCCCACCTGCGCAGCGAGATCAAGTCGGCGATGACCTATCCGGTCATCTCGCTCGTGCTCGTCATCGGCATCGCCTCGTTCTTGATGATCGGCATCGTGCCGTCGTTCAAGCCGGTGTTCGAGTCGCTCGAAGTCGAGTTGCCGGGCCTCACGGTGTTCATCATGGACATCGCCTTCTTCATGAAGGACTTCTGGTACCTGATCTTCGGCGGCATCGCAGCCGCGATCTTCGGTATCAAATTCGCGTGCAAGACGCCCAAGGGCGCGTACGTGAAGGATGTCGTGATGCTGCGCCTGCCGGTGTTTGGCATCCTGTTCAAGAAGGTCGCGCTGTCGCGGTTTGCGCGCACGTTCTCAACGCTCGTGAAGAGTGGCGTGCCGATCCTCGGCGCGATGGAAATCGTCTCGAACACGTCGGGCAACCTCGTGATCTCACGCATCGTCGACGGTGCGCGCGACAGCGTTCGCAATGGCGAGAGCCTGTCGGATCCGTTCATGAAGTCGACCGTGTTCCCGCCGATGGTCACCAAGATGATGGCGATCGGCGAACGTTCGGGTGCGCTCGATGCGCTGCTCGAGAAGATCGCCGAGTTCTACGACCAGCAGGTCGAGGCCGAGGTGAAGGGACTCACGTCGATGATCGAGCCGATCATGATCGCCATCATGGGTGTCATCGTCGGTGGCATCGTGCTCGCAGTGTTCCTGCCGATCTTCAAGTTGCAGGAGAAACTCTCGGGCGGCTGAGCCGCACGCGAGGCAAGGGAATCATGAAGGAAGTCATCCAACGCTCGCTGCTCTACGGTGGCGCTATCGCAGTCCTGGTCGGTCTTGGTTTTGCTATCTCGAATAGCAAGACGGACGCCGACGTCAACACGTTGCTCGGCAGCGTCGACGTGCAGTTGCGTCTTGCCTACGGCATTCCTGCTGTCGACAAGCAAGGCAACGAGCTCACTTCGCGCACGCAGATGATCGTCGATGCCGAGAAGTACCTCGACACGATCGATCGCATCCAGCCGGACATGGCGGTGGCGACGGAGTTCCGCGGTTTTGCACACATGTTGCGCGGGCAATACGTTGAGGCCGCGGCAGCCTACGGTCGCGCCCGGCAGTGCAAGGACTGCACCCAGGAACAGGGCGATGTGCTCGCCTTCAACCAGGCGCGCATGCTGGCGAGAGCCGGTGAGGGGGAGAAGGCACTCTCGGTGTTCCAGCAGAACGCCGTGGCGCTGGATCGCCGATTTGGCGGCCAGCGGTCCATCGAAGAGGCCGCAATTCTGCGCAGCTTGAACCGCAAAGCGGAGGCCGAACGGAGCATTGATGCCGTGGTTGCCGCTGCCGCCGTCGAGCCGATGGCATGGTTGCAAGCGGGACGGGAGTACGAACAACTGGGGCGCACGGAGAAGGCGGAGAGTGCCTATCTGACCGCTTCGGGCAATGTCCCAATCGCGGATTACCACCTTGCACGGCTCAAGTTAGAGCAGGGTGATGTCGATAAAAGCTTGGAGTTGTTGGGGCGCGCGGTAGCCGCAGTGCCGGCCGAGGTGAGGCGTCTGGTTCAGGAAGAGCCGGATGCCTGGCGGGCGGTGCAGGCGAATGCGCGATTCCAGGAACTCACGGTGCCGCGGGCAGCGACCCCAGGTCGCTGACGCAGCAAGGAAGGAAGGGGAACCAAGTGCAGTCATGTCGACTGCCGGTCTTTTTGAAGGTTGTCAGGGAGATACCAATGTCCAAGCGGGAACAGGGCTTCACACTCATCGAGTTGATGATCGTTGTTGCGATCATCGCCATCATCGCGTCGATCGCGATTCCAAACCTCCTCAGCGCGCGTCTCAACGCCAACGAATCGGCCGCGATCGCCACGCTGAAGAACATCTCGTCCGGCCAGTCGCAGTGCCAAGCTTCGGGCGTCATCGACGTCAATAGCAACGGCTCGGGCGAATACGGCTTCTTCGGCGAACTGTCGGGCAAGGTCACCGTTCGCGGTAGCACGCAGCGCATCAGCCCGCCGGTCCTCTCGACCGCGTTCGGCAACGTCAACGCGCAGTCGAACGTCTCGCGTTCGGGTTACCTGTTCCGCATGTTCCTGCCGACGTCGGCAGCGGCGGGCGTGACGGAAGATGCGACGACGGGTGGTGACACGGCCGACGATAACGGCGTGGATGCCGGCCAGGCCGAGACGCTGTGGTGCTGCTACGCCTGGCCGCAGGTCCAGGGCAACAGCGGCAAGCGCACGTTCTTCATCAACCAGAGCGGTGACGTTCTGGCCACGAACGGCGCCCTGGTTGCCTACAGCGGCACGACGACGGTGCCAGTGTTCAATGCGGCCATGTCGGCCGCCGCGTCGGCCGTCATGAGCGCCGCGGTTGCGGCCAACACGGTCGCCCAGGACACCAACACGTGGGTCGTCGTGCAGTAATGCACGTCGCCTGATGCGCGCGGCCCAGGTCGCGTCATCGGTGTGAAAGCGCCCGCCCCCTGCTTTGGCAGGGGGCGGGCGCTTTCGATTTCCCGGGCAGGTTCTGGTCACCGCTTCTGCTCATGCGAGGGCCTGGAATCGCCGATACCATGGCCGATGTCGGCCAAGCTAAAGCACCGTGATCTCGGCACCCGCACGGAGTCCCTGGCCAGTCTGATGGCTACGGGGGACATCCCGTCGCGCCGGCCGGAGGTGGCGGTGATGGCACCCGTCGCCAAGAAGGCCCTGGCGCCGATCGTGGTGGACCACGTTCCGGCTACCGCGGCGAAGAGCCGGGTGCAGCGGCTTTCGATCGTGATGCCCGCGCGCAACGAGTCGCTGAACCTCGGCAACCTGCTTCAGGAAGTAGAGAACGTGCTCGTCGGCACGGCGCTGGAGTTCCACGAGGTGATCGTCGTCGATGATGGATCCAACGACGACACGGCGGCCATCGCCGAAAGTCACGGGGTGCGCATTGCGCGCCATGCCGAGAGCCTCGGCAACGGTGCCGCCGTGAAGCGCGGCATCCGCGAGGCGAAGGGCGATTGGATCCTGCTGCTCGACGGGGACGGTCAGCACCCGCCCGCCGAACTGCCCGCGATGATCGCGATGGCCGAACGTTACGACATGGTCGTCGCATCGCGTGGTGGCGCCGGCGGCAGCCTGCACCGCAACTTTGCCAACCGCGTCTACAGCAAGTTTGCGAGCTACGTGTCGGCGCGGCACATCCCCGACCTCACCAGCGGCTATCGCCTCGTGCGCGCGGATGTCGCCAAGGACCTCGTCTGGCTCCTGCCGAACACGTTCAGCTATCCGACGACGATCACGATGTCGATGTTGCGCGGCGGCTGGTCGGTAGGCTTCCACCCGTTTGTGGTGCGCCAGCGCAAGGGCAAGAGCCACGTGAAGCTGTTTGCCGACGGCAGCCGCTTCTTCCTCATCATCCTGCGCATCGCGACGATGTTCTCGCCGTTGCGTGTGTTCCTGCCGGTGTCCCTCAGCGTCGCCGCGGCGGGTGTGCTCTGGTACGCCTACACATGGTTCACCCAGGGTCGCTTCACGAACATGGCAGTGCTGCTGTTCGGGCAGGCCACACTGTTGTTCGCGCTCGGGCTCATCGCTGAGCAGATCGCGGCGCTGCGCTTCCAGAACCTCTCGCGCGACGAACGCAAGTGAGCGCCCAGAGCCAAAGCGTGCTGTTCTGCGGAGCCTGGGACGAAGGGCCCGGGTATCCGCGTACGACGGCGTTGCGGGCGGGTCTGCAGTCGATCGGCATGAATGTCCGCGAATGCCGCATGCCAGGCCTTGGTGCGAGCAAGAAGAAGCTGCTCCGCCAGCCGTGGCGCTGGCCGGCGGCATGGTGGCAGCAGCGGCAGCAGAAGCGGCGTCTGCGTACGTCGCTCGCCGAGGCGCTGCAGAAGGAAACGCCGCGTTGTGTGGTCGTGCCGTATCCGGGTCACCTCATGGTGCGCGAGGTTGCCGCAAGAAGTCGCGTGCCGGTTGTGCTGGACCTGTTCTTGTCGGCCTACGACACGTGCGTCGAAGATCGTCAGCTCGTAGCGCCTGGTTCCCTTGGGGCCGCCTGGCTGCAGCGACTGGATCGTCGGGCCTGCGCGGCTGCCGACCTCGTCTTGCTGGATACGCCCGAGAACGCCGCCTACGTGGCCGAACTCACGGGGCTGCCCGCGGAGCGCTTCGCGTGGTTGCCGGTCAGCGATCCCGATGCGCCGACTTCCCCAGCGCCGTGGCAGGCGTCGTGCAACGGCATGCTGCGCGTGTTGTTCTTTGGCACGGGCGTGCCGCTGCATGGGCTGCGCACATTGATCGGAGCGATCACGATGGTGCCGCAGGTCGAACTGACGCTCGTTGGCGGCACGGCGGTCGATCGTGCCTACGCGCAGGCTCTGCTCGGCGATCGCCTCGTGCTCGAACCGGAGTTCGTTGCGCGCGACCGCCTGCAGGAACTGCTCGCGCAGAGTCAGCTCGTGGCGGGGGTGTTTGGCGAGGGCGGCAAGACCCAGCGCGTTGTGCCGTTCAAACTCGTGCACGCACTCGCGGCCGGGCGGCCGGTGATTACCGCGGACACTCCCGCGGTGGCTGGCTGGCTCGAGGGTTGCGGCGCGATCTGGACCGTGCCTGCGGCGGATGCGGTAGCACTTGCCGAACAACTGTGTGAACTGGCGGCGAATCCATCGCGCGTGGAGTCGGCTGCAGGCGTGGCGCGCGCGGCGTACGACCGACACTTCGCGACGCCCGTCACAGGGGGGCGATGGCGCGAACTGCTCGTGCGCGCCGACCTCGGTAAAGGACGGAGCCCGCGATGACGTTCGCGGATCTGCGTCATCGGGCGGTGGTCAGGAATCGCCAGTTGCTCGCCTGCCTCGGGGTGCTCGCCCTGCTGGCCTACGGAGCCTCGCTCGCGGGCGAGTATGTCTTTGACGATCTGCATTCGATCGCGGGCAATACCGCGCTGCACGATCTCGGCGCGTGGTGGCGTTGGCTCAGTGATCCGACGGCCTTCAGCGCCGGGTCCGGGCGCATGTATCGCCCGGTCCTGCTCACGAGTTTTGCGCTGAATCTGGCCATCAGTCCCGAGGCCTGGGCCCTCAAGGCGGGCAACGTCGTGATCCATGCGGTCACCGTGATGCTCGCGTTTGGTTGGTTGCGCCGGCTCGCTGTGCCGCGTGCGGCGGCCTTCGCGGGAACGGCCTTGTTAGCCGTGCACCCGCTGCTCGGCGAAGCGATCAACCTCACCTCCGCACGCAGCGAGCTCCTGCTCGTGCTCGGGCTGTTGGTGGGGTTGCGTTCGCACTTCGTATTTCTGCGCGGTTCCCGGCCGCTGCTGGCTTCTGCCGGCATGGTGCTGGGCGCCGTGATCGCGTGTGGCAGCAAGGAGACCGGCGTCGTATTGCCTGGCTTGCTCGGCGCGCAGGCCTGGTTGTTGCGGCGGGAGACGTGGCGGATGGCGCATTGGGGCCGGGCGGTCGCCGGTGTGCTCCCCGTCGTGTTGCTCGTGCTCGGCTACCTGGTTCTGCGCAAGGTGCTGTTGGGGGAAGTGACCGTGTCGCTGGTCGGGAGAACGGGAGAAGACCCGAGCAGTGGTCACGGCCGCAGCCTGCTTTGCCAGTTGGCGACGATGGGTCTCCTGCTGCCGCGCGCGCTCCTGCAGATGGTATGCCCGGTGGGGCTATCGATGGATCCGCCCGTGTCGTTCCGGCACACGTTCGTGGATCCGTTCGTGATCGCGGGCTGGGGCGGGGTGTTGGGTCTCTCGCTTGCCGCGTGGTGGCCGGGCGCGTTTGCGCGCGTGCGGCGCATGGGCTTGCTGCTGGCATGGGCGACGGCACTGCCGTGGGTGATCGTGCCTCTGAACATGCCTCTGGCCGAGCACCGCCTCTACGGGCCGTTGCTTGGCGTGGTGGTGATCGCGACCACGTTGTTGTCGCGAAGGGTCGCGTGGTTGCCGGCGCGGGCCCAACGTGCTGTGCGGCCCGCATTCGGCTGCCTGTTGCTCGTGGGCGTCGCCTGCTCCGCGCTGCGTTCGCTTGAGTTCCGCGACGAACGGCTGCTCTGGCAGCACGAACTCGCGGCGCGCCCCGTGTCGTGGCGGGCATGGTGGGGGCTTGGTACCTCCAACCTGCGCAAGGGCGACGCGAAAGCGGCTGTCGACCCGATCGCCTGGGCGCATGCGCTCTACCCCGAGCACTTCGATGTGCTGCGCAACTACGCGGAAGCACTCGTGCAGTTGCCTGCGGAGGCCGGGCAGCCATTCCGCGCGCTCGTCGTCAGTGACGAACTGCTGCGGCGTTCGCCGAATGATCCGTGGGTTCGCACGTTGGTCGCGGAAGCCAATCTGCAGGCTGGACGCGCAACCAGGCAGGAACCGTTCTTCCTGGAGGCGGAGCGGCAAGCCCTGTCGTGCCTTGCCATCGCCAAGCCGAAGGGGCTCATCTACCGCATGGCGGCCGCCGCGCGGCGCGGCATGGGGGACTTCGAAGCGGCACTCCGCCACCTCGACGAGAGCCTGGCCAAAGGGCTCGACCACGTCTCGGTGCGACTCGATCGCGCCGCCGTGTTGCAGGAACTTGGCCGGACCGCCGAAGCGAGGCGTGAACTGCTGCGCGCGCAACAGCAGGCGCCGATGGACCCCGGCGTGCAACAGGCACTCTGGCAACTCGCGCAGCCGCCGCGCTGAACTGCAGAGTCAGGCTTCGCCGAACAATCGCAGCGAGTTTGCAAACGTGAGGTCGGCGGCGGCGGCCAGCGAAAGACCGCGCACCGTCGCGAGCGCCTGCAGCGTGTGCACCACGTGCGCAGGCTCGTTGCGTTTGCCGCGGAACGCTTGCGGTGGCAGGAACGGCGAATCGGTCTCGACGACGATGCGGTCGGCTGGCGCAAATGCGGCGGCGGCGCGCAGGGCGTCGTTCTTCGGGTAGGTGAGCGGGCCCGCAAACGACACGTAGAGCCCCAGATCCAGGGATTGGCGCACTTCGTCGGTAGCTCCCGAAAAGCAGTGCATTACCCCGCGGAACGGCGGTTCGCTGCGCATCACCGCGAACAGGGGTAGAAACGCATCGCGGCAATGCAGGATGACCGTCAGGTCGAGTTCGCGAGCGAGCTGCAGATGCGCTCGCAAGGACGCTTCCTGCTGATCCAGTGGCGTGCGGTCGCGGTAGCAGTCGAGGCCGGTTTCGCCGATCGCGGAACAGTCGGGAGAACGCGCCAGCGCCTCGATCGCGGGCCATTCCGCGGCAAACCGCGTGGCGTCGTTGGGGTGCAGGCCTGCGCTCCAGCGCACACCTGGCAACCGCGATAGCTCGCGCGCATGTTGGCT
>Ga0075163_10010105_pt1 | contig 12356 bp, 9 predicted proteins | sample JI1023141ADNA_FD_71478 | JGI IMG/M metagenome (GOLD analysis project Ga0075163, IMG submission 71478) | Wastewater effluent complex algal communities from Wisconsin, to seasonally profile nutrient transformation and Carbon sequestration -... | ecosystem: Engineered > WWTP > Effluent > Algae...
CGGATGGACTCACCCGCGGGCGGTGTCGCTTCGAGCGATGCCGCCCGCGGTCTTTTTTCGAATCACGCCGTTCACGTCAACGAGCACAACGAGCACAACGAGCACAACGAGCTCGACGAGCGCAACGAGCGCAACGAGCGCAACGAGCGCAACGAGCGTGACGAGCGTGACGAGCGTGACGAGCGTGACGAGCGTGACGAGCGTGACGCCGCGCGACGCACACCATCTCCGCGACCGCGGCGAAGGCCGTCACTTCGGCGGGGTGTCGAGGCGCGCGAGCTCTTCGTAGAGCCGTCGCTCCTCGGCGCTGAGCGAACTCGGCACCACGATCACGAGCTCGACGATCCAGTCGCCGCGCGAGCCGTCGCGGCGAGGCAGCCCCAGTCCGCGCAGCCGCAGCTTGCGGCCGCTCGACGATCCGGCCGGCACCGAGATCGCGACCTCGCGTCCGTCCGCGGTCACGACGGGCACGCTCGCGCCCAACGCGGCTTGGTGCGGTCGGATCTCGACGCGCGTCTCGAGGTCGTGCCCGTTCACGCGGAACCGCGGATGCGGCGCGACGCGCACGTGCAGCAGGAGGTCGGCCGGACCGGTCGGGTACGAGGCACCCTGTCCGCGCAGGCGCACGACCGAACCGTCGATCGTGCCGCGCGGGATCGAGACCTCGACCGTGCGGACGTTGCGATCGTCACCCGGAGTCGAGAGCTGGAGCGTGCGTTTGTCTCCGCGCAGGAGCTCCTCGAGGGTGACGACGAGTTCGGCCTCGCTCGCGGGCGGCGGTCCGACCTGTTCGTCGAAGTCGACGGTCGAGCCCGATCCGAACTCGAAGTCGTTCGAGAACCGGTCGCCGAACAGCGACTCGAAGAACGAGCTGAAGCCCTCGGGCGCGCCGCGCGCGCGACCGGAGCGCGTGTGCTGCGAACCCGCGCGGCGACGGAACTCGGCCTGGAAGTCCGGCGGAGGGGTGAACTCCTGCCCTTCCTTCCAGTTGGCGCCGAGTTGGTCGTAGCGCTTGCGCGTGACGGGGTCCTTCAAGACCTCGTACGCCTCGTTCATGCGCTTGAAGCGCTCCGCCGCGCCGCTCGTCTTGTCGACGTCGGGATGGGTCTGTCGCGCGAGCTTGCGATAGGCACGACGGATCTCCTCCTCGCTCGCGTCGCGCGCGACACCCAGGATCGAGTAGTAGTCGTGGAATTGAACGCTCAAGGTTTCACGGACCGTTCGACGTCTCTCGAGCGCGGCTCACGGGGCTCGCGCCGCCGGGGTCCGCCGGCGCGAATTCAAATCGCATACCCGGAGCGGATCCGCGGTTCGACCCGAGCGGGACAGCGGCGCGCGGCACGGCGCAGTGTCGCACGCCGGCGGTGCGAGCGTCGAGTTGGCAGCCGACTGCAAGTCTGACACCGGCGCCGGCGCCAGCCTGGCAGCACACCCGCGAGCCGATCGGCGCCGAACGCTCCGGCGGCGGGTCACGGGGTTGGCACTGCGCTTGCCTTCCCCAGGGCGCGCGCGAAGTCGCGCGACCAAGGACAAGGAACACGACCATGCTCTGGAACTCACGTTCACACGCACGAACCTGGAATCCCTTTCTGGAACTCGAACGCGCTCGCGAGCGGATGGACCAGCTCTTCGCGAGCGTCGCGCCGCACGAAGGCCCCATGCCCACGAACCTGTGGGTGAACGAAGCCGGCGTGCGACTCGTGGCTCTCCTGCCCGGCGTCGACCCGCGCGACGTCGACGTCACCGTGGAGGGTCGCGACCTGCGCATCTCCGTTCGCCGTGCGGCGACCGAGGCACCGACGGCACCCATCGTCGCGGAATCTCTCACGGCCGACGCGCCGGTGAAGGCGAACGGCGACGTCGCAGACACGACGAGTTGGCGACGCCGTGAACGCTCCACCGGCGAGTTCGAGCGGACGTTCCGGCTGCCGTTCCCGGTCGAAACGGATCGTACGCGCGCCTCGTTCGCCAACGGTCGACTCGAAGTCGATCTGCCGCGTGCCGCATCCGACCAGCCGCGTCGCATCGACGTGCGCCGCAACTGATCGCGTGCGCGCCGTCGAGCGACTCGGCGCGCGTCGCACGGCCCCCCACGAACTCACGATCCACCACACGTACGCGAACAACCACGAGAACCCTCATGAACACGAACACCCACGACACGAACGCCACCACGACCTGTGACACGACGGCTTGCACGAGCCGCGCCACCGACAGCCGCCCCGCGCGCGTCTTGACGCCGCGCTGCGACATCTTCGAGCGCGACGGCGTCGTGCACGTCGTGGCCGAAATGCCCGGCGTCGACGAATCGGGCGTCGAGGTCGCCGTCGAGCGCAACGTCCTGACGATCCGCGGCCGCTTCGATTCGCTCGCCCCCGAGGGCTACCGCCCGCTGTGGCGCGAGTTCGACGGCGGCACGTACCAGCGCTCGTTCGAGCTGTCGAACGAGGTCGACGCGAACGGGATCCGAGCCGTCATGAAGAACGGCCTCTTGAGCCTCCACGTGCCGAAGAACCGGTCCGCGGCGCGCAAGATCGCGGTCACGGCGGGCTGAGAGGTTCCCCTCGCCCGACACAAGCACGCGCGCGCCGGCGACGTCGTCGGCGCGCGCTCGTTCGTCGACCGCGAGTTCAGGTGCGCAGCGCCGCGAGCAACTCCGCGCCGACGTCGCCGTCCGGGCCATGGATCGGCAAGGCCTTCGTCGCGCCGCTGGCCAGGTCCTTCCACTGCGCCGTGCCGGAGTTCCATTCGTCGTCCCCCACGACGAGGGCGAAGCGGAATCCGCGGCGATCGGCGTACTTGAGCTGGTTGCCGAGCTTCTTCGCGTCGGGATAGAACTCGACGCCGATCCCGTGCGCGCGCAAGCGCGACGCCAGGCGGAAGTAGTCGGCCAATCGCGACTCCGAGAAGTACGCCAGGAACACGGGGGCGACCGCGGGCTTCTCCGGCAGGAGCTTCAACTCTTCCATGGCGGCCAACAGTCGATCGAGCCCCAGCGACGCGCCGATGCCCGGCAGTCGCTCCTTGGTGTAGAGCGAAGCCAGATCGTCGTAGCGTCCGCCCGAGCACACGCTGCCGATGCCCGGCAGCGCTCCCAGCGTCGTCTCGAACACCGTGCCGGTGTAGTAGTCGAGTCCGCGCGCGATCGACACATCGAGTTGGATGCGCGACTCCGGAACGCCCGCGGCGCGCGCCGCGCCGAGCAGCGTTCCGAGCTTCGCGAGGCCGTCGCGGCCGCGTTCGCTGGTCGCGACGAGCGGCTCGAGCTGCGACAGCATCTGGTCGTTCGAGCCCGACACCGCGGCGAGCTTCAGGATCTCGGCCGCCTGGGACGGCGTGACGCCCGCGCTCGCGGACATCTCCTCGGCCACCTTGTCGGGCCCGATCTTCGCGAGCTTGTCGAGCGCGCGCAGCACGGGCGCCGAACGCCCCTCCAACCCCAGACGCTCGAGCAGTCCGGTCAGGAGCCGGCGGTTGTTGACGTGGATCGTGAAGTCGTCGAAGCCGATCGCGCGCAGGAGGTCGTGGATCACGAGCGCCGCTTCGACGTCGCACGCGATGCTCTCGGACCCGATCGTGTCGAAGTCGCACTGCATGAACTCGCGGTAGCGTCCGCGCTGCGTGTTCTCGCCGCGCCACACCGTGGCGACGTGGTAGCGCTTGAACGGCAGTCCCAGCTCGTGGCTGTGCTGCGCGACGAAGCGCGCCAACGGCACGGTCAAGTCGAAGCGCAACGCGACCTTGCGGCCGCCGGAGTCCTCGAAACGGTAGAGCTGCTTGTCGGACTCCTCGCCGCCCTTGCCGGTCAGGATCTCCTCGTACTCCAGCGCCGGCGTGTCGATCGGCAGGAAGCCGTAGCTCTTGTAGACGCGGCGCGCGGTGTCGACGAGGTGCTCGCGCGGGACCATCGCGGCGGGGAGATAGTCACGGAAGCCCTTGAGCGTGCGCGGTTCGATGAGTGCCATTGCCGACAGGATACGGTCCGATGCGCCCGAGTTCAGCGCACACCCGGAGCGAGTCCGTCAGCGCGCGCGCAACTCGGCTTCGGGCAGCGACGGCGGGGTCGGCACGTGCCAGATCGAGATCACCGGCTCGCCGGTCCCGCCGTCGCGCGGCGCGCGCCCGTCGGGTCCCACGCGGCGCACCGACGCGTACACGCGGCTCATCCCGGCGACTTCCGCCGCGGTGGAACCCGAGGCGCTCGCTTCTCTCGAGGCGACGTGCAAGAGCGACGCGGCAGGGCCGCTCGCTCGCTGCGCGGCGATGCGACGGTCCATGTCCCATCGCGTCTCGCGACCGGGGACGACCACGTAGCGGACTTGTTGACCCTGCAGCCAGCGCACGAACGCCGCCGGTTCGCGAGCTCCGACGGCGACGGACTCCTGGACCGCAGGTGCACCACTGAGCACGGCCCAGGGCGAGACCACGGCCGGACGGCGAGCGTGGTACTGGACCAAGGCACCGTCGTGGAGGCTCGAATGCACTCCCCACGCGCCGCTCGACTGCGACGAGTTCCAGGGACCGCCGCTCTCGGTCGTCGCGCGCATCCAGCGCAGGCCGGCGACGAAGTCGATGCGCTCCTCGCGCAGCGCCGGATCCTCGCGATCGAGATACGGCGCGAGCCCCGCCGCGAGCAACACCCCCGACAAGGTCACGGCCGCGGCGCGCGGCCAGGCGGGCGCGAAGCCGCGCTCGGGATCGAGGGCGACGTCGAACACGCGCGCGGCCAGGCACGCGACGGCGACGACGGCGTAGGGCGCCGCCAGCGGCGTGACGGGCACCAGCACGACGGTCACCAGGGCGAACCCGAAGAGAGTCTGCGTCACCAGCTCGCGCCTCGACCCGCGCAACACGAACCACGAAGCGATCAGGATCGGCACCGCGACGAGGTAGGTGGCCTGGGGAGCGAGTCGATTGGGCCACGTGGCCAAGGTCTCGTTCACGAGCGATCGCTGGCTCAGGAACCAGCGCACGCCCGGTCCCAGGTCCGTCACGATCTTCGGCAGTTGCCACGCCATCGCGATCAGCGCGACCACGAAACACGCCGTGCGGAACGCGCGCGGCTTGTCGCTCTTCTGCGTGAGCATCATCACGATCAACGGCGCGCTCGAGAGGAACAGGATCATCGACACGCCGCTGACCCAGCCGCGCACGACCCCTTGGCTCTCTTCCCACGGTCCTTCCGAGAGCGGGATGCTGGCCAGGAAAGCGGCGACGAGACAGAAGAAGAGCCCGGATCTCAGCGCGTTGGCGCGCGCCTCGTCGCGCGAGCGCCACGCACGCAGCACGAACGCCCCCCACGCGGGCAGGAACAGCGCGAACCCGATCGCGGTGCACGCCACGAGCAACCCGGCCAAGGCTCCGGCGACCAGGGCGTCGAGGAGCGACGTCGGCATGCTGTCCGAGGAGAGCGAGCGCACGACGGAGCGGACGAGCAACGCGAACATCACGCACCCGAGCACGGCGCCGTCGAGCGTCCCCGCCGACGACACGCCCACGGTGACGGGATGCAACGCCACCGTCGCGCACGCCAGCAACGCCGCGACGTCTCCGCGCGGCCCCGCGACGACGTAGCGCGCCGCCCACCACGTGGCCAGGACCGCCAAGAGCCCCAGGATGGGCGCGAGTTGCACGACGAGGTCCTCGAGCTTGGCTTCGTCGACGCCCCCCATCGCGACGTCGCCCGTGGGCGAGCGCAGGAAGCGCTGCGCGACGCCGGCGACGATCGTGTCGAGCAACGGCAACGCCGGCACTTCGCCGCCGGACGGGTGATTCAGGAAGCGGTCCGTGACCACGACCTTGTCGCCAGCGATCGCGAGCTCGATGCGCCGCAGGTGCGCGCACGTGTTGGGGTCGTCGATCAGCCACTGCGACGCGCCCAGGTCGCGCTCGAAGGGTTCGAGGCGCGACGTGCGCGTGGGCTCCCAACGGGCCACGAAGGCCAACGCGAGGAGGATCGGAAGCAGGATCCGAGCGAGCGAGACCTTCAACGCGTTCCGCCGATCAAGCGTCGTGCCGATCCATTCGGGAGATCCGTCACTTCGTCGGGTAGGTCTGGAGAACCCAGGCCTTCCACATGGACTCGAACTCGAGCGGACCGAACCCGTAGATCTTCTTGAGCGCGTCGCGGGTCGGCACCTTGCGCTTCAACTCGGCCGCCAGGTCGCGGAACTTGGCGCCGTCGCGCGTCATGAAGTAGTCCACGTAGCTGAACGACACGGCGTGCTCGGGGAGCGTGAGCGTGTCGACGTTGCGCTCGAACACCTCGGCCACCGACGGGGCCTTGTCCATCTCGACCAACTTGCGGACGGCGAGCTTGAACTTGCCGCTCTTGAAGTCGACGTTCGAGTTGGCCTCCTGGTAGCAGTAGTTGTCGCAGATGCCCCAGTAGCGGTCCTCGAACCAGTGCGAGAGCCCCTCGTCGGCCCAACCGCCCTTGATGTTGCCGATCCACTGCGGGAACTGCTGCGCCGAGAGCATCAGGTGCGTGACCGAGTGCACGAGGTTGCGGTGCAGCTTGTCGTCGTCCTGGAAGTTCTGCTTGTTGCCGCAGACGGAGTACGAGGGTGTGGTGCCCATCAACTTGACGCCACCCGACGAGTTCTGACCACAGAAAGCCAGCGCGCCCTCTTGGTGGTCCTTGGGGAGCCACCACACGAACACCTTGAACTTCTCGCGGAAGTCCTTGTCGGTGAGCTGCATGCGCGCGAGGTAGTCGGAGTACAGCCGCTCGAGGCGCTTGGCGTAGAGGTGCATGCCCTCGTGCTGGTTCAGGAACTTCTTCTCGACCTTGATGCGCTCGAGATCCCACACGAGCACGAAGTGCTGCGTCTCGACCTTGGTGAGGGCGCGCCCCATCTTGTCGTCGAGGTGCTTGAGGTTCGCGACGATCTTCGGGAACGAGGCCTTCTTCTTCTCGAGCGCGGCGCGCACCTCCTCGTTCTTGCACTCCGGGCAGGGCACGAATCCGGTGCCCGCGCACACGGTGCACGGCGCCACCATGCTGCAGTAGAGGACATCGTCCTCGGACGCGCACTCCGACGCGGGGTGCTCGGAACACGGCAGTCGCCCGTTGGACTGGCACTTCTTGCAGACGGGAGCTTGCGACGCGAGCGGCTCCCCCACGACCACGGCGGGAGCGTGTCCCGCGACACGCGAGTACGACCCTCCGCGAACCGGCCCGGCCGCACCCGTCAGGAGCGCCAACACCACGATCGCGAACGCAGGGGCCGTCTTCATGTCACAAGAGCTCCTCGATCACCTGTTTCTTGGGGTCGAAACCGCGCAAGCCCACGTGCTTCGCGACGCCGCCGGCCAAGGCCGCGCGGGGCGCGAGCCCGACGAGTTCGCTCTCCTTCACGGACACGCCGCGCTCGGCCGCGAGCTTGTGGATCTCGTCGTACACGCGCACGAGGCCCGTCGCCTCGTAGTTGCACACGTTCATCGAGACTTGCGCGCACTTCAGGTCGTCGAGGAAGAAGCCCATGGCCTTGATCCCCTTCAGGCCACCGTCCTTCTCGCGGATCTTCTTGGCGATGTCCTTCGCGACCGCGACGTCGGTGGTCTCGAGGTTCACGTTGAACGCGATGAGGAAGAAGCGCGCGCCGATGACCGTCGCGCCCGCGGTCGGGTGCAGCGCCGTCTTGGGTCCCTCGTCCGGCGTGCGCGTCGCGTCTTGAGCCACCGCGTCGCGCAGCTTCTCGAACCCGATGTTGCGCACGTCGGGCAGGTTGCGTCGCTCCGGCTTGCGCGCCGCGGACTCGTAGAAGTACACGGGGATCTCGAGCTCCCGGCCCACGCGACGTCCCAGCGCGTGCGCGGTCTCGACGCATTCCTGCATCGTCGATCCCTCGAGCGGCACGAAGGGCACGACGTCCGTCGCGCCGATGCGCGGGTGCTCGCCTTGGTGTTGCGTGAGGTCGATCAGCTCGCGCGCCTTCGAGATCGCGCGGAACGCGGCCTCGGAGGCGTCGCGCGGCGATCCGACGAACGTGACGACGGCGCGGTTGTGCGACGCGTCCATGCTCGAGTCGATCAACCGCACGCCGGGAACCGACCGCACGGCGTCGAGGATCATCTCGACCTTGGCGCGATCACGACCTTCACTGAAGTTGGGCACGCATTCGACGAGGCTCATGCCGTCATTGGACACTGCCGCGCGGGCCGCGCCAAGTCGTCGGAACGCTCCGAGCCCGTTTCTCGCGGTCCGTAGGTGGCCGGGGGAGTCGGGCAGGGCTCGATCTCTCGCGCACACGGTCGAGCAGCGCCCCGCGCCACGCGGCGTGACGCGCATTCTCGCGAATCTCGCGCGGCACATCGGAATCACGGCGGTTCCGCGTTGCTTCGGACCGCGACCGTGTCCGACCTCAGCGACGACGCAGCACGAGTCGGCCGCGTTTCACGACCCAGCGAACGGCGTTGCGTCCGTGTTCGTACACGAGGTGCCGATGGTTGGGCACGTCCAGGCACACGAGATCGGCCTGCTTGCCGGCTTCGATCGAGCCCAGTCGGTCGGCGCGCCCCAACGACGCCGCGGCGTTGAGCGTCGCGGCCGTGAGGGCCTCGCCCGCGCTCATGCGATAGCGCAGCGCGGCCCACGCCATCGCGGTGGGCAGGCTCTGCAGGTAGCAGCTGCCCGGGTTGAAGTCGGTCGACACGGCCACGGGCAGTCCGCGGTCGATCATGCGGCGACCCGGCGCCTCCTTCTCGACGCGCAGGAACAGCGGCACGACCGGGCACAGCACCGGCACGACGCCGGCGCGCGCCAACGCGTCGATGCCCGCGTCGTCGACGAACTCGAGGTGGTCGGCGCTGGCCGCGCCCACTTCCGCGGCCAGTTCGGCGCCACCCAGGCGCGAGAGCTGATCGGCGTGCAGTCGCGGACGCAGTCCCAGGTCCAGCGCGCGACGCAGGATACGCCGCGAATCCTCGATGCCGAACACGTGGCCTTCCGTGAACACGTCGCAGTACTCGGCCAGCTTCTCCTGCGCGATCCGCGGCAGCATCTCCTCGACGAGCAGGTCGACGTACGCGCCGCGATCGTCGCGGTACTCGGGCGGGTATTCGTGCGCCCCTAGGAACGTCGGCACGATCTCGACCGGGTGGATGGCCGCGGCGGCGCGGATCACCTCGAGGCTCTTCAACTCGTCGCCGGTCGTCAGACCGTAGCCCGACTTGGCCTCGATCGTGGTCGTGCCCAGCTCGAGGAACCGATCGAGACGCGCGAGCAACTTCGCCAACAGCTCCTCGCGCGAAGCCGCGCGCACGCCACGCACGGACGAGAGGATCCCGCCTCCGTTCTGCGCGATCTCGACGTACGTCGCGCCACGCGTGCGCATCTCGAACTCGTCCTCGCGCGTGCCCAGGAACACGGGATGCGTGTGCGCGTCGACGAAGCCGGGCACGAGCGTGCCACCGTCGGCGTCGAGCGTCTGCGCCGGTGCGTACCGCGCGCGCAGGTCGGACTCCGTCCCGATCTCCACGACGAGTCCGCCGCGCACGACGAGAGCCGCGTCCGTCACCACGTCGACTCGCGACAGCGCAGGTCCACCGAGGGCGACGCGACCGCGACTCGTCGCGAGCTCGCGCGCGCCGAAGACGAGGAGATCGACCGGTTCGAGCGGCAGCGGCATGCGGGCGCGGATCCTAGCAGCCCGACTCGCGCCGCCCTACGGCACGCTCGATCGGAGTTCGGCGACGCTCGCCCGCGACGGGACCCGCACCATCGTCTACACTCGCGCGTTCCATGAGCCGCGAACGCGTCTTCCGCGCCCTGCTGACCGTCGTGTTCGTGGGGCTGCTCGGTTTCGCCGCGTGGAAGGGACACCGCGCGCCCCCCACCGTGTCGCACGGCCCGGGGTTCCGCTTCACCGAGGTCTCGCACTCGATCGGCGTCGACTTCGTGCATCGACCCGCGGTGCTCGACGCGAAGCTCGCGAACATCATGCCGCACGTGACGGGACAGAGCGGCGCGGCCGTGTCGGTGTGCGACGCGAACGGCGACGGCCGTCCCGACCTGTACGCGACGACGAACGCACCGGGCGCGCACAACGCTCTGTTCGTGAACCGCGGCGACGGCACGTTCGTCGATCGCGCCGCCGAAGCCGGGCTCGCGGAGGTGGACGTGCCCGGCGACGGAACCTCGATGGGCACGATCTGGGCCGACCTCGACGGCGACGGTGACCAGGACGTGTACGTGTACAAGTGGGGCCGCGCGCGGCTCTACCGCAACGACGGCGGCCTGCGCTTCACCGACGTCACGAAGGGCTCGGGGCTCGAGCGACGAATGAACTGCAACGCCGCGGCGTTCCTCGACTACGACCGTGACGGGCGCCTCGACTTGTACGTGGCCGGCTATTTCCGCGACGACGTCGACCTGTGGAACCTGACGACGACGCGGATCATGCAGGAGAGCTTCGAGTTCGCCGCGAACGGCGGGCACAACTACCTGTACCGCAACCTGGGTGGCCTGCACTTCGAGGACGTGACCGCGGCGACCGGCGTCGACAGCACGCGTTGGGCGCTGGCGGTGGCTTGCGCGGACATGAACGAGGACGGCTTCCAGGACATCTACCTCGCCAACGACTACGGCCCCGAGGAGCTGTTCCTCAACGTCGACGGCCGGCGCTTCGAGCTCGCGCGCGAGGTGGGACTCGACGAGAGCAGCAAGAGCGGCATGAGCGTCGCGATGGGCGACGTGATGGGCGACGGGCACGTGGGCGTGTTCGTCACGAACATCAGCAAGAGTGGCTACCTCTTCCAAGGCAACAACCTGCGCACGAACCGTCTCGGAGCGCGCGGTCGGCTCGAGAACGTCGCTCAGGACGCAGTCGTCGACTGCGGTTGGGCCTGGGGCGCGCAGTTCGGTGATTTCGACAACGACGGCCGTTCGGACCTGTTCGTCGCGAACGGATTCGTGTCCGCCAGCCGCGAGCGCGACTACTGGTTCGGCATGAGCAAGGTCGCGATCGGCGCGGGGAACCTGGCCGAGGACGCGGCGTTCTGGCCGCCGATGGAAGATCGCAGCTTGTCCGGCTACGAGCGCTCGCGCGTGCTCTGGAACCAGGGTCGCGCGCGCTTCGTCGACGTGGCCGAATCCGTCGGCGTGACGGACCTCCTCGACGGGCGCGCGGTCGCGTTGGCCGACTTGTCCGGCCGCGGAGCGCTGGATGTCGTGGTCTCGAATCAGAAGGGTCCGCTGCTCGTGTACCGCAACGAGGTCGCGCCCGGCCGCCACTGGGTCCAGTACGCGTTGGTGGGCAAGGGCGAGAACACGAGCGCCGTGGGAGGGCGCGTGACGGTGCGCACCCGCGACCGCGTGCAGGCGGCCGTCGTACAGGTCGGCAGCGGCTACTGCGCGCAGAACGATCTCGTGCTCCACTTCGGGCTCGGTTCGGCCGAGCGAATCGAGTCCGTCGTCATCCGTTGGCCCTCGGGCGTCGAACAGACGTTGGGAGGAACGGGCGACGCGACCGAATCCCTCCGACTCGATCGACGACACACGATCCGCGAGCCCTCACCGTGACCACCGCCTCCTCCGCCGTCCTGCCGCAGCGATCCGGCGAGCCCACGGGCTCGTTCTTCCAGCGCATCGATCCGCGCTGGTACAGCTCGACGCTCCTGACCTCGATCCTCGTGATCGGGCAGTGGCGATTTCAGATCCTGGGCGACAGTTACGTGCCCTGGCTCCTGGCGCTCGCGACCGCGGTGGGGACCGAGCTCCTGTGTTGGCGACTCGTGCGACCGGGATGGCCCAACCTGCTGTCCGCCTACATCAGCGGCAACAGCGTGGCGATCCTGTTGAAACCGCAGAACGACGTGCTGTGGCCGTTCGCCGTGTGCGCCGCGATCTCGATCCTGGCGAAGTACGTCCTCGCGTGGCGCGGGCGTCACCTGTGGAACCCGACGAACTTCGGCGTGTGCGCGTTGTTGGCGCTGTCCGCGTCGCAGGTGTCCATGTTGAGCCACCAGTGGGGCAACGACCTCGCGATGGTGGGCGTCCTGTGGGCGATCGGACTCTTCACGGTGTGGCGCGCGCGTGTGTGGCACCTGACGTTGTCGTGGCTCGCGGCCTTCGTGTTCTTCGCCTGGTTGCGCTCGGTGATCGTGCCCGACGGTCGCTTCGCGACGGAGATCGCACCGGTCACGGGACCGATGTACCAGCTCTTCATGTTCTTCATGGTCACGGACCCGAAGACCATCGTGAAGGGACGCGCCGCTCAGATCGTCGTCGTGATCCTCGTCGCCGCCGTGGAATGCGGTCTGCGGATGCTGGCGGACTTCGACGTGCTGTCCGCGGACAATCCGTTGCGCGTGGCACCGCCCATGTACGCCCTGTTCCTCGTGGGTCCGCCCGC
>Ga0075163_10010106_pt1 | contig 12356 bp, 7 predicted proteins | sample JI1023141ADNA_FD_71478 | JGI IMG/M metagenome (GOLD analysis project Ga0075163, IMG submission 71478) | Wastewater effluent complex algal communities from Wisconsin, to seasonally profile nutrient transformation and Carbon sequestration -... | ecosystem: Engineered > WWTP > Effluent > Algae...
ACGTGGTTGCGGCTCGCCAGCTCGGGCACCACGCCGCCGTACTTGCGGTGGATCTCGATCTGGGTGGCCACCTGGTCGGCCAGCACGGTGTGGCCGTCCTCGACCACCGCACAGGCGGTCTCGTCGCAGCTCGTCTCGATGGCCAGAATCTTCATAAAAATCAGCCGCTTTCATCGCAGCGTGCCTGGGCAAAGGCGCCAGCCACGCGGGGAGGGACCTTGGAATGGATGCCCCGCGCGCGTCAAGGCGTGGGCCACAACCGCGCTGCCTGTCTTTCCCCGTCGCTCTGCTCCGCTTCGCTCAGCAACGTGGTGCATGCCTCAGGGCACCGACTCGACCATGCGGAAGATCATCACACCATTGGGGTGCAGGTAGCGGCGGGCGGCCACATCGGCGTCGGGGATTTCGTAGAAGAACAGCTCATGCCGCCCATCACCGTCGATGTCGCCGGTGCGCACGATGCTCCACTGGCAGGTGTCGCACAGGCGGTGGCCGAAGATTTGGCGGAAGGTGTCGCCGGTCCAGTCCCATGCCGTGATGATCTGCCCAGCGTTGACCACCAGCTCGTCGTCGCCATCACCGTCGAGGTCGCCGAACACGGCGGCGCCATCGTTCTTGGGGTAGTCGCGGGGGTTGAACACATCCATCCGCCAGCGGCGCTCATAGGTGTCATCGGCAGGCGCGTGCCAGATCTCATAGCGGAGGCAGGAGCCGGGGGAGCCGCCGCCCACCAGGAACTCGAGGCGACCGTCACCGTCGATGTCGCCGGTGGCGGAGAAGGGCATCTGGCCGGTGGTGCCCAGGGGCAGGCGGGTGAGCAGGGCGTAGTCGTTGTCGCCGCGGTTCTCGAAGAGCCGCACGTTCCAACGGCGACCGCGGCCATTGCCGGTGCCAATTCGGCCTTCGGGACCCGAGTCGGGCAGAATGAGCTCCACTTGACCATCACCGTCGAAGTCGCCATGCAGGACGTTACCCAAACCTTCGCCGCCGACCTCGCGCACCTCATCGTAGGGATCGGCCTCGCTGCCCCGCCACACGCGCTCGAAGTGATCGCCCTGCCACTCGAGGAGGTCGAAGTACTGGGGCGTCAGAATCTCGGGTCGGCCATCGCCATCGCCATCCAGCACGGCCATGGAGCCATAGTGCTGATACTCGGGGCGCCAGACCCCCGAGGGACGCTCGTACGCTGCCAGGAACACCGGCTCATCATAGCGGAAGGCATCACCCAGGCGATCGCGGCGGGCACCAATGCTGACCTCGATACCGCTGTCTTCAGAGTCCGGCTCAGCGAGGAAATCCTCTCGCCCCACGACCACCGTGCCAGGGCCATCGCCAAGGTCGAGGAAACCATAAGGCTTGAGCCCGACCACATCGCCTTGATCCACCCAGACCCCGTCCTCCCAGGTATAGATGGTGTGCACAATGTCCCGATGGCCGGGCGCCTCCGGATCAACGTTTGTCAGAACGAACACCTCAGCGCGCCCATCCAGGTCCGTGTCCTCGACATGGGTCATCTGCCCTGGAATCGAGGGCACCTGAACGAAACCGCCGGTCATTTCCACCGGTTCCGCCACGGTCTCGCAAATGGGATTAGGCTCGAAGGGAAAGGTATCGGCCAGCTCGGCGGCATCACGAGGGCCATCCGTCGTGGCATCGGTGGCGTGTCCAGCATCGGAAGGCGTGCCGTCCCGCTCGATGCCTCGGTCGCGCTGCACCCCCGCATCGGCCGGCTGAGCATCTCTCGGATCGACCACCCGGACATCCGCCAGGCCTCGGTCGACCACGGCCTCCCCGGGATCCGCCCGACCGCCATCGTCACACCCACTGAGCCCCACCATCAAGAGCGCAGCCCAGTGCGGAAAGATACGTCTTGTCAGTGGGGCAAACTTCTGTTCCACTGCGTAGTGACGGCTCCACTCGGTGGCGACGTCGTGTGCAGACCCTTCAAGGAGGTGGACATGAAGCATTCCCCCCCCCCCGTTGTTCGTAGAGCAGCGCTTTTCCATACGGGCACAATAGCGCTCCTGCTGCTGGCCGCGCAATCGGTACAAGCCACACCGGCGCCCCTGAGCGACGTGCAATGGGGCGACTCCGGGCCCGACTGGGTCGACTTGTTCGTACGCGACGGCGGCTCTGGCAACCCGCTGCCCTACACCACCTACAGTCTCTTTCGGATAGGGGAGAGCAACCTCTACGAGATCCATACCTCCCGCTGGACGGGGACAGAATGGGCGGAACACACCGTGCTGGATGAGCTCACCGATCCGCCAGAGGCAGTGACCGGCTGGATTCCCCGCACTCCGCCCGCCCACCACGAGATCGTCTACCTCTACTACGAGGACGAAAACATGCGGTGGCGACGCTGGGACGCCACTGACCACGATTGGGAGGCTGCGCGAGAGACTTTTGGCCCCAGTCCTGGCGGCGAACGTGGGTCGTTGGCCATCCGCTCCGATGAATTCCCCGCCGCCGCCTGGCTCAGTGAAATCGACGAGGTGGTGGGGACCGCCTACAGCTTTTGGGACAACGGTGGTCAGGAAGCCCCTTTCATCATCCCCACCTGCTCCGGCGGCTGGCCCAGCCTGGCGCTCTTCGGCGACAACCGCATGCGCTTGACCTGCCTGGACAAGATCGCCAACGACCACTTCGATGTGAACTATGTATACGACGACGAAGGCCTGGAGTTCGAGAATGTCTTCGGCAACGAAAATGGAGGCATGGGGGACGAGGTCGACGACCACCAGTGGATGTTGCCCGCCATGGCCATCTTCCACAATGAGCCGGTGGTGGTGGCCCACGACGTCGACACCGCCGAGACGGTGCTGCGCATTCGCGTGTCGACGGGTTGGCTGTCCCGCATCGTCCTGGCCGAGGGCCTGGCTCCCAGCCACCTGGCCATCGCGGCCGATGACGGCGGCAGTCTGGGCGACGGCACCTTGGCCATCACCATCACCACCGGTCTGGGTGTCTTTTACACCGAGGTGGTCCTCGACGGCTATGCCGCCACCCAGGGCCCACTTCGACGCCTCGATCACAACCCCGACACCGGCACTGCTTGTGAGACGCCCCTCACGGCCAGCGACCTGGAGTTCTACGGCCACAATCACATCGTGGCGAGCTGGATCGTACACACCGATCAGGAGTTGCCTGACCACAATGCCATCCACGTGAACCGCCTTACCCAGTTCCGCCGGGCGGACACCACCGACTGGAGTCTCGACCTCGACATTGACACCCCCTTCACCACCTCCCTGGCCCTGGATGCCGATGGGGATGGCTGGACCTGCTTCTTCAACGAATCAGAAGACGCCGCCCCCGAGATCGATCTGATGCTCCGCTATCGGGACGAAGCGCCGCTGCGGGTGGCGGTGGACACCGGTGCCCCCACCGACGATCCGGCCCGCAACTGCGATGTGGCGGTTGCGCCCGATGGCCGGGTAGGCGTGTTGTGGGCCGACCAGGGGTTGGGTGTCTTGCGCTACCGGGAGTGGGACGACGGTTTCGATGCGGCCGAGACGGTGACCGATGACACCGTGACCATGCCCGCCAATGGACACCTGGGCTTGACCTTCAACGGGGACAGCGAGGCCTGGATCGTCTTCGTCCGATCGACCAGCGGTGCCAACAATCCCTGGATCGCACGGCGCTCCTCGACCGAGTGGGAGGACTTTGAAGAGATCGACACGCTGGTTGGCGGCTACTACCCCGATTTGGTGGTGGTCGATGGCGTCGCCAAGCCGGTGTGCAGCTACCAGCTGACCTCGGGCAATCGCGTGACAACGACGCGCTGGACGGGCGCGAGTTGGAGCTATCGCGACCACCGCGTGGGCAAGGTCTGTTTCGACACATCCATTTCTGCGCGGGAGGTCGGCGGCGAGCTCATCGTCGCGACGGGCTGGTTCAACGCCACCGATGGACAGGTGGAGTTTGAGACGGCCACCGACTGGACCTGGGGCGGGGTGGTGGTGCTGGACGACGAAGAGGGGGCCGGGGAATACGTGGCGGTGGAGGTCGATGCCTTCGGTGAGGTCATGGCAACCTATATGCGCAATCCCTCCGGGACCGACCTGCTCAGGCTCGCGCGTTTCGGCCGCTTCAGCGGCGGCCGAGAGCTCCCGGATCCCCCTGAAAGTCGCCATGTCCTCTGCGATCTGCGGCCGGGCAACCTGGGCACTGACTTGGAGCTGGATGCCTACGACAACCCGCGCATCCTGCATCGCACATCGCCATCGGCTTTTGCCGACCACGACTTCCAATACGTGAGCCGACCTTGAGGAGCACGACGATGAAAGCCCTGTTCGTTTTTCTGGTGTTCGCCTGCGGCGACGCCGCGGCCCAAGAGGAAGCCCGCAGCGCCGCCCAGGCGCCAGCCGATCGGACGACCACTTCCCCCTGCCATGCCGAGTGCCGATTGGACCATCGCACATGCCGGGCCGCATGCCTGGCGGAGCTCAACCTCTCCGTCGACGAGTCCGGCTTCCGCGCGGCTGCGAAGGCCTGCTTCGCACCCTGCATCGAGGTGGCCCGGGCCTGCAAGGCCGTGTGCGAGGCGCCAGCGGAGTAGCCTGCCCGCTCGCCTTGCCCCCCGCCAACCGCAGGTGCTTGCCGCCGGGCGTCGCTTCGCTCCGCAACCGCTCCGGGCGCGAAAAAAGTGAAGGCGGGAGGCGGGCCTCCCACCTTCCGTTTTTTCTGGCGCTGCCCGTCTTTCCCCGTCGCTCTGCTCCGCTTCGCTCCGCTTCGCTCCGGGCGCGAAAAAAGTGAAGGCGGGAGGCGGGCCTCCCACCTTCCGTTTTTTCTGGCGCTGCCCGTCTTTCCCCGTCGCTCTGCTCCGCTTCGCTCCGCAACCGCTCCGGGCGCGAAAAAAGTGACGGCGGGAGGCGGGCCTCCCACCTTCCGTTTTTTCTGGCGCTGCCCGTCTTTCCCCGTCGCTCTGCTCCGCTTCGCTCCGCAACCGCTCCGGGCGCAAAAAAAGTGAAGGCGGGAGGCGGGCCTCCCACCTTCCGTTTTTTCTGGCGCTGCCGACGGTCGCGGCCGGCGCCGACTTGGGGTATGTGCTTCCCATGAGCGCAAACGCCCGTCCCCTCATCCAGCTCGTCGTGTTCGGTGCTTCGGGTGATCTGACCGCCCGCAAGCTGATCCCCGCCCTCGCCGGCAACCTGCGCGCGGGTGCGCTGACCCGGTCCACGCTGCAGGTCATCGGGGTGGCGCGGCGGCCCAAGGCGGATGAGGCGTGGCGCGCGGAGCTGGATGCCTGGATCGAGCCGGCGCTGCACCCCGCCTGGGAGACGCTGCGGCCTCAGGTGCACTACCGCGCGGCCGACTCCCTCGAGCCCAAGGACGTGGTTGAGCTGGGCGAGGCCCTGGATGCCCTGGTGGTGGCTGCGGGCTACGACGTGCGCCACGTGGGGCGGCTGTACTACCTCGCGCTCAAGCCCGATCTGTTTGCGCCCACCGTGCGCCACTTGTCGGCGGCGGGCCTACTGGACTGCGCGGCGGGGGATCCCGTGGCCTGGCGCCGGGTGGTGGTGGAGAAGCCCTTTGGCCACGACCTGGAGAGCGCGCGCACGCTGAACACGGCGCTGCGGGCCCACCTCCGAGAGGACCAAATCCTGCGCATCGACCACTACCTGGGCAAGGAGACGGTGCAGAACATCCTGGCTTTCCGCTTTCAAAACGCGATCTTCGAGCCGCTGTGGAACCGCGCCCACGTGGAGTCGGTGGAGATCACCGTGGCGGAGACCATCGGGGTGCCCAACGGCCGCGCGGCCTACTACGACACCTCGGGCGCCCTGCGGGACATGGTGCAAAACCACCTGCTGCAGGTGCTGGCCCTGGTGGCCATGGAGCCGCCGGGCTCCATGAGCGCCAGTGATGTGCGCGACGAAAAAGTCCAGGTGCTGCGGGCCCTGGTGCCCTTCAGCGCGGACGGGGTGGCGCAGGATGTGGTGCGGGCGCGCTACACGGCGGGTGGGGATGTGGAGCTGGGCTACCACGAGGAAGAGGGCGTGGCGCCCGACAGCGATACGGAGACCTACGTGGCCATCCGCGCGGGCATCCGCACCTGGCGGTGGAACGGCGTGCCCTTCTTCCTGCGCAGCGGCAAGGCGCTGGGCAAGCGCTACACCGAGGTGGTCCTGCGCTTTCGCGCGCCGCCCGTGGATCTGCTGGGCGGGGTGGTGGAGGGCGAGATCTGCGCGCTGCGGCCCAACGATCTCCGCCTGCTCATTCAGCCGCATGAAGGCATCCGGTTGGCCTTCCTGGTCAAGCAGCCCGGGCCCGGATCCATCATGCAGCCGGCCTCATTGGGCTTTGATTACGCCACCTTGACCGGCGGCCAGGAGACGGCGCCCGCCTACCAGCGCCTGCTGCTGGATGCCATCGAGGGCAACCCCACGCTGTTCATTCGCGATGACGAGGTGGAGGCCGCCTGGCGCTTTGTGGACAGCATCCGCGCCGGCTGGGCCGCGGCCGATCCGCCGCCGCTGCATACCTACCCGGCCGGCAGCATGGGCCCCGAGGCCGCCGACGTCTTGTTCCGCGGCTGCGAAGGCATTTGGGGGACGGGCGAGTGAGGCCCACGCTCCACATTGCGGACGACCAGGCGGGGGTGGCTGGGCCCCTGTTGAAGGCGGCCATCCTCGACACCATCCTCGCCACGGGCCGCTGTCGCCTGGCCCTGTGTGGAGGCAACACACCCGGCACCACGCTCGCCTGGCTGGGCATCCACCTGCCGCCGACCCTCTATCCGCGCCTGTGGATCACCTGGGTGGACGAGCGCCACACCCCCGCGCAGGCCGATCGCAACGACGCCCTGGCCCACCGCCTCTGGCTGCACGCCCGGCCCGACCGGACGCGGCACCTCTCCATGGGCACCGGGTCGGAGCCCCTGGCGACGGCCGTCTCGACCTACATCGATGACTTCAATGAGAAATTCGGCGGCCTCGATGTGGTGCTCCTGGGCGCGGGGGCCGATGGCCACATCGCTTCGCTGTTCCCGGGGGCGGCCGCGTTGGAGAGCACCGCGGTGGCGGTGGGCATCACCGACAGCCCCAAGCCACCGCCCGAGCGCATCAGCTTGACGCTGCCCGTGCTGGCCGCCACCCGCTGTGTGGTGCTGCTCGCTCGCGGTGCCGACAAGGCGGACATGCTCGCCCAGGCCCAGGCCGGCGCGCTGCCCCTCGGGCGCCTGGCCCCCGCCGGGGCCTACCACTGGATTCTCGATTCGGCTGCCGCCGCGCGGCTCAGCCCAGGAGCTGCCCCATGAAGTCCTCCCCCAACGGCACGGCCGACATCGCGCTCGTGGGCCTCGGTGTCATGGGCAGCGCGCTGGCCCGCAACTTCCACAGCCGCGGCCTCGAGGTGGCGGTGTACGACCGCGGGGTGGAAGCGCGCGCCCGCTTCGCCGCGCAGTTTGCCGGTCCGGACACCCGCTACGTGCTGTGCGATGACCTGGCCGCGCTGGCCGCCGCCCTCGAGCGGCCCCGGCGCATCCTGGTGATGGTGCCGGCGGGCGCACCGGTGGACGCCGTGCTCGCCGAGCTGGCCCCCCACCTCGAGCCTGAAGACATCGTCATCGACGGCGGCAACAGCCACTTTCCCGACACCGAGCGGCGCGCGGCCGCGGCCCGCAACGCGGACGGTGGCGCGGCGCACTTCCGCTTCGTGGGCATGGGCGTGAGCGGCGGCGAGGCGGGCGCCCTGCTGGGGCCCGCCATGATGCCGGGCGGTGATCCCGACGCCTGGGCGCGCCTGCGGCCGGTGCTGGAGCAGGCGTGTGCCCAGAGCGACAGTGGGCCGTGTGTGGACCACTGCGGCCAGGGCGCGGCGGGCCACTTCGTCAAGATGGTGCACAATGGCATCGAGTACGGCGACATGCAGCTCATCGCCGAGGTGCACCAGCTCATGCGGCATGGCATGGGGCTCACCCCCACCGCGGTGGCCCAGGCCTTTGCGGCCTGGAACGAGGGGCCACTGGAGAGCTATCTCATTGAGATTACGGCCCAAATCGCCGACGCCCGCGACCCCGTCTCCGATGGACCCCTGATCGATCAGATCCTCGATGTGGCGGGCCAGAAGGGCACCGGGCGCTGGACAAGCACCAGCGCCATCGATCTGGGCATCCCGCTGCCCACGGTGACGGCGGCGGTGGATGCGCGGGCCCTGAGCGCCGGCCGGGCCGACCGCCAGGCGTGTGCCGCGGCCTTCGCGGGCGTGGCGGCGCAGCCGGTGACCGACCTCACCCTCGCCGACCTGGAGCAGGCGCTCTACGCCGCCAAAATCATGAGCTATACCCAGGGGTTTGCCCTGATCGCGGCTGGCAGCGCCGCCCACCACTACGGCACCGAGCTGGCCCGCATCGCCCGGATCTGGAAGGCGGGCTGCATCATTCGCGCACGCTTCCTCGACCGCGTGCACGCCGCCTTTGTGGCCCGGCCCGACCTGCCGCTGCTGCTGTTGGATCCCGGCTTCCGCGACGAAATCGCCGTGCGCCTGCCCGCCTGGCGCCGCGTGGTCGCCCGCTGTGCGCTCGCCGGCTGGCCGGTGCCGGCCCTGAGCGCCAGCCTGGCCTACTTCGACACGCTGGTGCGCGCCCACGGCAGCGCCGACCTCATCCAGGCTCAGCGCGACCTCTTCGGCGCCCACACCTACCGCCGCCTCGACGCCCCCGAGGTGGCCGTGCACACCGATTGGGCCAGCCTCAAGCCGGTCTAAGTACTGTCAACGTTCCGAAATCAAAGCTGAATTGCCGAGCGCGCCCTACTGGAGGGTGGGCAGGATGCTGCGCAGCTCGCCCGCTGAGGGGCCGGAGGGGTCGAGCGTCAGGCAGCGCTGGTAGGCTTCGGCGGCCTCTTTGCGGTTGCCCTTGAGCTGGTGCACGGTGCCGGCGATGAGCCACGCGCGGGCGCTGTCGGGCTTGCGCTGGATCACCTGCCTGGCCTCGGCCAGGGCCGCGTCGTAGCCGCCCGCTTCCAGGCGGGCCCGGGCGAGGGCGAGGCGCGCATCCACGCTCTCGGGGCGCAGCTTGACGGCCTTGCCCAGCGTGGCGGCGGCCTGGTCGTAGCGGCCCTTCTGGTGCTGGCCCATGCCGGTGGCCAACAAGCGGTCAAACTCGCTGCCCGCCGGCCCGGCCGGTGCGGCGTCGGTGTCCGGCGCGGCGGCCATCGCCTCGCCTGCGGGTGCGGCGGCCCCAGGTGCGGTCGATCCGGGTGCGGCCAGCTCGGTGGCGGGCGCTGCGGCGTCGGTGGCGGGGGCGTCGGTGGCCGGGGCGTCCATGGCCGGCGCTTCACCGGCGGGCGCCTCGGCGGCACCGGGCGTGCGGCTGGGCAGGTGCCAGTCGCCGGGCGCCGGGCGCATGCCCTGCACGGGGGGCAGCTCGGACAAAATCCCCTTGTGCCACCCCAACCTGGGCTCGGTGACCTTGCCCGCAAAGGGCTGCACCGTGTCGCGCAGGAGCCAGGCCACGCCCGCCGCGACGATGGCCAGCACAAAGAACCCGGCCACCATCGCCGCCCGCCGGTTGCTGCCGCCGGGCTGGAGCAGATCGTCCTCCAGCGGCACGGCCAGGCGTTCCGGGGGGCCGACCGCGGCAGGCGGCGGGGGCGCCGGCGCCACCGCGGGGGTGGGCGGGCGGGGCGCCCACGCCTCCGCCACGCGGGCCTCGGCCAGGCGAGCCTCGGCCGCTTGCGCTTCGGCCAGCCGCAGCTCGGCCAGCCGCAGCTCCGCCTGCCGGGCCTCGGCGCCGCGGGCCTCGACACCCCGGGCCTCGGCGGCCCGCGCGTCAGCCAAGCGCGTCTCCGCGGTGCGCGCCTCAGTGATGCGGGCTTCAGCGATGCGGGCTTCAGCGATGCGGGCTTCAGCGATGCGGGCCTCCGCCAGCCGGGCCTCCGCCAACCGGGCTCGGGCCTGGGCCGCGCGCTGATCGGCGTGCTCCTCGGCCTGCCGCACGTTGGCGAGGGCGGCCGCCGCCTGGCGGGTCAAATCAGCCGTAATTCTCGGGGGTTCGCTCGCCTCCGCCCGCGGCGTGATGCGCTCCACACGGGGGGTGACGCGCTCGGCGCGCGGGGCCACCTCGGCCGGGGCGGGGGTCGGCTCACCGGCCACCGGCAGGTGCACGGCCGACCGAATCAGGTCATCCACCAACCCCCGCGGCCGGCGGCTCTCCGCGGCCACCTCCAGGCGGGGCACCGTGCCCGTCACCCGCGGCGGCGGCTCGGTCACGGGCGTCGGCGCCCCCTCCAGGGGCTCGGCGAGGCGGCCGGGGGGATCGGAGTCCTCCATCCAATCCGGCTCCACCTCGAGCAGCTCGCTGGGCAGCTCGTTGGGCAGGGCGGGGGGCAGGGAACGCCGCTGGGCCGCACTGCCTGCCGGGCTCACCTGCAAGATCCCCTCAAAGTACAGCCGGCTGATGAGGCGCAGGGCCTCCAGGTCGGGCAGGGAGACCTCATCCACCACGGCGCGAATGCTGCGCACCCCGTCGAAGAGCCGCAGCACGCCCTGGCTGCCCGAGGGCAGCTCGTCCAGGCGCTCCTCAAACTCGGCGCGATCCACATGCAACACGCCATCGAGGGCCGGCAGCTGCTCCGCCACCCGGCTCCACTCGTCCATCCGCCGCACGCCCTCCATCAAGAGGGCCTGGGTGGAGGCGTCCACCGTGCGGGCGCGGGGCGTGCCGCGGAAGTCCATCTCGAAGGTGCCCGCGTCCCAGGTCAGCAGCCGGTAGATCGCCTCGGCACCCGTCAGCCCACCCGCCTCCGCGTCGGCCACCCGCCCCGTGTCGAACCAGACCGTGCCCTGGCGCCCCTCCGACGTGATGCGCGCCCGCCCCGACTTGCCGCCCACGTCCAGCGTCTGCAGCAGGTCGATGACACTCATGTCCGCGAGATCACCGAAGAATCGGTGCTGGCTCGACAGGCTGCGGCGCTTCTCGCGCTCCAGCGCCATGCGCACCCGGGTGATGAGCTCGCGGGTGTAGATGGGCCGCGTCAGCGCGTCGTCGGCGCCCAGCTCGAGGCCGCGGATGCGGGCGTCGGGCGAGGCCTCGTCGGCCAACAAGATGAAGGGGATGTCGGCAAACCGTGCGTCGGTCTTGAGGTGGACACACAGCTCGTAGCCATCGAGGCCGGGCACGTCGGCATCGGCGATGATGAGCGCCGGCCGGAAGGTCTCCAACCGCGCCAACGCCTCGGCGCCATCCACCGCCGTGCTGGTGACGAAGCCCGCTTTGCGCAGGGAGACCTCCATCAGCCGCAGGCTCTGGGGATCGCCGTCTACGAGGAGCAGGTGCTGCTTCGCCATTCCGTCCTCCGGGTTCTCACTTCGGCTCGTTGGGGCCACTCAAGAGCGCGTGCATTTGACCAAAAGCCCCCAGGGCGTCGCGCTTGCGCTCGGCCTCGGGGCGCTCCGGCACGCGCCCGGTGAGCCCGCCCGCAAACAGCGTCTCGGGCATCTCGTCGAGAAATCGCGAGGGCAGGCGACGCTGGATGCGCCCGAACTTCAAGCGTTTTTCCGCGCCCGTCAAGGTCAGGTGCACCCGGGCCCGCGTGAGGCCCACATAGGCCAGCCGCCGCTCCTCGTCCACCGTGCCTTCGCCGTCGAGCACCCGCTGGTGGGGCATCAGGCCTTCCTCCACCCCGGCGAGGTACACGGCGGTGAACTCCAGGCCCTTGGCGCCGTGCAGCGTCATCAAGCTGGCCTGATCGGTGGGCGCGTCGGCGTCCTCCTCGGCCCGCGTATCCAGCGCGAGCTGGCTCAGGTACTCGCTGAGGCTGCCCTCCGGGTGGCGCGTCTGGAAGGCCGTCAGCGCCGAGGCCACCTCCTCCAGATCGTCCATCCGGCGGCGAATCTGGCGCACATCCTGGTGCACCCGCACCAGCTCGTCGGCAAAGCCAAACGTCTTGATGAGCGCCCGACAGGCCTCGCCCAGGGCCCCGGTCATGAACTGCTGCCGCAGCGCCTGCACTCGACCCTCGAAATGCTTGAGGATTTCCTGAATCTTGGGCGAGAGCCCGCCCACCATGTCGGGCCGCTGGAGCCCCCGAAAGAAGGGGGTGCCCGTGCTCGCCGCATGCTCCGCCAGGCGCTCGATGGTCACATCGCCGATGCCCCGGGTGGGGTAGTTGACGATGCGCCGCCACGCCGTCTCGTCGTAGGGGTTGGCGATGACGCGCAGGTAGGCCACCACATCGCGCACTTCTTTGCGGTCGTAAAACCGCGTCCCACCGATGATGCGGTAGGGGATGCCCGCCTTGCGAATCGCCTCTTCCAGCACCCGCGACTGGGCATTGGTCCGATAGAGCACAGCAAAATCGGACCACTTCAGCTTCAGCCGAGTGAGCGAGCCCAGCATGTCGGTGGCG
>Ga0075163_10010107_pt1 | contig 12356 bp, 11 predicted proteins | sample JI1023141ADNA_FD_71478 | JGI IMG/M metagenome (GOLD analysis project Ga0075163, IMG submission 71478) | Wastewater effluent complex algal communities from Wisconsin, to seasonally profile nutrient transformation and Carbon sequestration -... | ecosystem: Engineered > WWTP > Effluent > Algae...
GCGTCCTTGTAGGCGCCGAGCGGGTTGGTGAAGAAGATGTAGGCGTTGCGGTGATCGTGGAAGGTGTCGAGCGCGATCTTGATCTGATCGCCCTTGCGCAGGCCGGAATCGCGCTTCAGCTCGCTGCCGAGGATGTGTGCCGGGTCTTTGTCCCACACCCACACGCCGATGTAGAGGTTGCGGTCGTCGTAGAGGACGCGGAACTCGGTGTCTTCGCTGGCCGGCGCGCCGAAGCGCGGCTCGCGCTGGATGAAGTGCCCCTGCACCGGCGCCTCGGCCCAGATGTCGTCGTCGAGCTGGCCGTCGATCTTCGGGGCACGGCCGTCTGGCACGCGCAGCACGATGGCGCGGAACGACGTCGGATCGATGGTGCGGACGTCGACCAGGCCGTCGGCGTTCAGGGACGCGGTCGCCGGCGCGGCGGCGGACGCCGACTCGGCCCCCGGGCCGGCCGGCCCCTGCTGCGCGCGGGCCGTCCCCGACACGGCCAGCAGCAGGACGGCGGCGGTGATGAGGCGGCGGGCGTGCACGGGCCGAAATTCTACACGCGGAAGAACCGCGTCAGCTTCACGACGAACGCCCGGTTCTTGAGTCCGGGAAAGCCGGACGCGCGGGTGTCGCGCTCGTCGGTGTAGACCACGAAGAACTCGCTGCCCAGCTTGTATTCCCAGCGGTAGCGCAGATTGGTGCTGAAGTTGCGGTCGGCGGCGCTGTACTGCACCAGCGCGCTGGCGAACATGCGCGGCGAGAAGGCGTAGTCGGCACGGGTACGGACCAGCGTGGTGGTGAAGTTGCCGTTGGGCAGCTCGACCCGCGAGCGCTGGATCGTCGGCTCGATCGAGAACTGCTTCAGCACCGAGATGCGGGCCGCGGTGTAGCTCAGGCTGCGGATGGTGCCGTTCCAGAAGTCGCCCACCTGCGCGCCCAGCGAACCCTGCACGCGGCGCTGGGCACCGAGCGTGTAGGTGAGCTGCACGTCGTCGAACGAGTAGCTGCCCGGGGTGATGCTGATGCCGGTGGCCACCGGGAACGGCTGCACGATCATCTCGTAGTCGCGCGTCGCCTCGACGGTGAGCTGGTCGCTCGAGTTGCGCTCCATGACGAACCTGCCCACCTGGGTGCGCGTTTCGAGGCGGCCGGCGCCGTTCTCGAGATGCTCGAGATCGAGCTGCCAGGTGAACTTGCGCACGCCCCAGAAGTCTTTCGGGCGCGGGCTGAAGCGCAGCGACGCGAACGCCCGCTTGAAGTCGTCGCGCTGCACGAAGCCGACTTCCGGGTTGAAGTTGTCGCCCACCTTCAGGTACTCGAACCGCGCGCCGTAGCGATCGGGCGCCCAGTCGAAGCGCGCCTGGTAGCTGTCGTCGTCGCCCTCGAGGCCGTCGGTCTTCGTGCGCGCCCAGTAGGCGTTGACGAAGACGTTCTGGTGGAAGCTGAACGCGCCGTCGACGCCATAGGCCGTGTTGCCATCGGCGCCCGGCGAATTCGAGTTGGTGCGGCCGGTGAACATGGCGCCCACCGTGCTCTTGCGCAGCACGTCGCGCTTCACCCGCAGCACGGTGAAGTTGGTCGACGGCGTGTTCGACACGCCCTCGTCGTCGGCCTGGATGTTCACGAGGCCGATGCCGTACTTCCCGACCTTGCCGGTGAGGCGGCCGCCGGCCTGGATCGGAACGACGCGCCCGCGGTTGAGGCCGATGCGGCGGCTGTAGAAGAGGAACGGCGTGGAGCTCTGCTGGGCGCCACCGCCCCCGCCCGAACCGGCGCCGTTGGCGGCGCCGCCGCGGCCGAAGTCGAAGTTGCCGCGGCCTTCGAGGAAGAAGTCGCGCTTCTCCGGGAAGATCAGGTTGAAGCGCGTGAGGTTGAGCTGCTGCTCGTCCACCTCGACCTGCGCGAAGTCGGTGTTGTAGGTGAAGTCGGCGGTGAGATCGGCGGTGATGCCGTACTTCACGTCGACGCCGGCCTCGGCGTCGAGGTCGTTCGAGAGCGGCGGCGTGCGCAGGCGATCGGTGGTGGTGCGGCCGAAGACGTACGGCTTGATCTCGAAGGTGCGGCCGGCCGGCGGCGCGTCGATGCCGGTGGCGCTGCCGTAGAGCGACACGCGGTTCAGCGCCTGCGGACCGGCGATCGCGGCCGGCACCGGCGTGAGGTAGTCCCACTCGTTCTTGCGGCGGATCGAGCGGCGGATCTGCAGGCCCCACGTCTGGTTGCGTCCGCCGTGGAAGCGCAGCGACTTGAACGGGATGATCATCTCCATCGTCCAGCCGCCGTCGAAGCGGCCCGTGCGCACGTTCCACACGGGATTCCAGTCGGTGTTGGGCTGCCCCTCGTCGACCGTCGAGTAGTCGGAGAAGGCGCCGAGCGGCGTGGCGTAGAACATGAAGCCGCTGCGCCGGTCGTAGAAGGTGTCGAGGCCGATGGCGATGTGATCGTTCTGCCTGAGCTGGTTGGTGTCGCGGCGGTACTCGTTGGCCACCCACTGCTCGGGCGGGGCGGAATCGAACACCCGCGCGCCGAGGTAGATGTTGTCGTCGTCGAACATCAGCCAGAGATCGGTCTTCTCGGTGGCCGGCTGGCCGGTGGCCGGCACCACCTGGGTGAGATCGCCGAACGGCTCGTTCTGCGTGTAGGCGTCTTCCTCGAGCTTGCCGTCGACGACCAGCGGCGCCAGCAGGCGGATCGCCCGCACGGTGGCCTGACCGCGTTCGTCACGGGTGATCGACTGCGGGGCGATCGGCGCCGGCGGGCCGTCGATGACGGCACCGCTGCCGGCGGCGGGCACGGTGGTCGGCGTGGACTGCGCGAAGGACGGAGCCGGGGCCGACGCGAGCGTCAGCGCCGCGGCCAGGGCCGGGACGAAGATCGGGCGGAACATGTTGCGGGAACGCCCACAAGCTTACCCGACCCCGCTGCTAGAAGTGGAACTCGCCGAAGTCGCCGGGAAACAGGTACTGCAGCACGTCACCGACGCGATGTGCCCATGCGCTTTCGGAATGCGTGCCGCCCACCACTTCCTGGTAGGCGAGGTCGATGTCTTCGCGCCAGCCGGCCTTCACGAGCGCCTCGCGCAGCCGTCGCGCGTCGGCGAGGCCGGAGCGGCTCTCGGCGGTGCCCATGTCGAGCCAGATGCGGGTGTCGGGACGCGGCACGGCCTTGGCCACGTAGCGCAGGATGGCGCGGCGGCCCCACCACACCGACGGCGACAGCACGGCCAGCTTGCCGAACGCCTCGGCGTGGCGCAGGCCGAGGAACATCGTCGACAGGCCGCCCAGCGACGAGCCGCCGAGGCCGGTCGACTCGCGCCCCCGCTCGGTGCGGTAGCGGGCGTCGATGAACGGCTTGATCTCCTCCATCAGCAACCGCCCGTAGGCCTTGCCGAGCCCGCCGCCGAGCCGGGGATCTTTCGTGGGCGTGTACTCGTGGATGCGATCGCGGCCGGCGTGGTTCACCCCGACGATGAGCAGCGGCGCCACCCGGCCCTCGTCGATCAGCAGGTCGGCCATCTCGCCGAGATGCCAGTATTCGCCGGGCACGAAGGCCGTCCGCGGATCGAACAGGTTCTGCCCGTCGTGCATGTAGAGCACGGGGTAGCGGCGCGACGGATCGTCGTCGTAGCCGGGCGGCACGTAGACGACGACGTCGCGGCTGCGCGGAAAGACGCGCGAGGCGAGCGCGGGATGGCGATCGAGACGGGATCCGGGCACGGTACGTTTCAAGGCGGGCTCACGGCTGAGCCGCCGCCGCACTAGTATAGAGAGGCCTTTCCCCCCGCCGGTCCCAGGTTCGATGACGCGCGACTATCACCGCTGGTATTCCCGATCCCTCAACCGCGACATGGAGCTGCTGGTCTTCGGACACGGCGGCACGCCGTTCGTCGTCTTCCCCAGCTCGATGGGCGCGTTCTTCGAATACGAGGACCGCGGCATGGTCAAGGCGCTCGAGCACAAGCTCGACAGCGGCTGGCTGCAGCTCTTCTGCGTGTCGTCGGTCGACAGCGAGAGCTGGTACGCGAAGCAGGCCCATCCGCGCCAGCGCCTCGACCGGCACCTGCAGTACGAGTCGTACATCCTGGGCGACGTCGTGCCGCTCATCCGGCAGTTGAATCCGTCGCGCGGCATCGGCGTGACCGGCTGCAGCTTCGGCGCCTACCACGCGATGACGATGGCGCTGCGCCATCCCTACACGTTCAACGCCTGCGTCACGATGAGCGGCGCCTACGACATCGCGCAGTTCCTCGACGGCTACGGCGACGCCGACGCCTACCTGCTGAATCCGCCGGCGTTCCTGCCGACGATGGGCGAGCCGTATTACCTCGACCAGTTCCGCCGCAACAAGTTCGTGCTGGCCACCGGCGAGTGGGACATCTGCCGCAAGGCCAACGAGGACTTCAGCGGCCTGCTCGGCGCCAGGGGCATTCCCCACTCGCTGCACGTGTGGGGCTTCGGCAGCAAGCACGACTGGCCGTTCTGGCAGCCGATGGCCAGCGCCTACCTGCCGTAGCTACTGGTTGATCACCAGCACGTTGAACTCCGCGTCCACCGGCATGGCGCTGCCGTCCTGCCGGAAGATCCGCCACGTGCCGCCGGCGTAGAACACACCGATCGGGCTGTTCACGTAGACGAACGACGTGCCGTAGACGGGCGTGACGAACACGAGCGCGGTGGGCTGGTTGTTGAGAAACGGGTGATCGAGCACCGTCCAGTTGCCGCTGATGTTGCCGGGCGTGGCCACGTGCCGGAAGGCGGGACGGGTCGCGCCGCCTACGTAGATTCCGCCGTCGACCTCGAGTGCCGCACCGGTGCTCGACAGGGCGCGCACGCCGGGACCGGACACCGACGTGCCGAACACCCCCGGGCCGCTGCTGCTCGCGCCCCCCACTCCGGCGCCGCTGAACGACATGCCGACGACGCCGGCGGCCGTGTCACTCTGGCCGACGATGCCGGCTTCGCTGCGGCTGTGCCCGAGAATGGCGCCCGGGTACGACGGCACGAGCGTCGGCGCATCACCCCAGCGCGCCATGATGGCGGCGCCGTTGGGCGGCGTGGCCCCGGTGATGAGCACGCCGAAGCCGTAGGGCCCGATGAGCGTCGCGGCCGAGACGTCGATGTAGGTGCCGGCATTCGGCGCGCCGGTCGGATCGCGGCGCGGTGAACCGCCGGTGGCCGCACCCAGCGCGAACGCGCCGCTGTTGCCCTCGCTGTCGCGCCAGCTGCCGCTGCCGGTCGCCGGCGACACCTGCGCGTCGACGTGCACGCTGCGTCCGCCCGGCGCGGTGACGATGGTGAAGCCCAGACCGATGCTGCCGTCGGGATTCGGGGCCGCCGTGCCGACCACCGGCGCGCGTTGCGGCGCGCCGCACTGATCGTCGAAGCCGTCGAGCGTGTAGACGGCGCCGTTCTGGGTGATGGCGAGCGAGACGCGGTTGCAGTACGGCTGCAGCTGCCAGCTCAGCGTGCCGAGCGACTGGGCGGCGACCGGCCGCGTTGCGAAAGCCAGAGCGAGACCGAGCATCAGAACGGAGCGGCGGAGGCGCATGACCGGGAAATCGGCAGGCCGAGACGCCGGAACAGGGGCCGCACGAGCCGCTTGGGCGGCGTGCCGCCCGCTGATAAGCTGTCGCCCGGAGCACACCATGGCCACCATCGGCGTCCTGTTCGGCATGGAAAACGTCTTCCCGGGCGCGCTCGTCGAGCGCATCAACGCCATGAACGTCCCTGGCGTCCGGGCCGAGTTCGTGCAGATCGGCGGCGTGAAGATGGAGGGGCCCTGCCCCTACCGGGTGATCGTCGACCGCATCTCGCACGACATCCCGTTCTACCGGGCGTGGCTGAAGATCGCCGCCCTCGACGGCGCCTACGTCGTCAACAACCCGTTCTGGTCGAGTGCCGACGACAAGTTCTTCAACTACGCGCTGGCCGCCCGCCTCGGCGTGGCCGTGCCGGCCACGGTGGTGCTGCCGCACAAGGAACATCCGCCGGGCACCACCGACAAGTCGATGCGCAACCTCGCGTATCCGCTCAACTGGGACGAGATCTTCGAGTACATCGGCTTCCCCGCCTTCCTGAAGCCGTTCGACGGCGGCGGCTGGCGCGACGTCTTCCACGTGAAGTCGCGCGAGGACTTCTTCCAGGCCTACGATCAGACGCGCACGCTGTGCATGACCCTGCAGAAGGCGGTGAAGTTCACCGAGTACTTCCGCTGCTACGTGGTCGGCCAGACCGACGTGCACGTGATGGCCTACGATCCGCGCGCGCCGTTCCACGAGCGCTACGTGAAGAACCCGCCGGCCTACGCGCCGGGGCTCCTCGACCGCGTGAAGAAAGACGCGCTCACGCTGTGCCAGGCGCTCGGCTACGACCTGAACACGGTCGAGTTCGCCTGCGAGGACGGCGTGCCCTACGCCATCGACTTCATGAACCCGGCGCCCGACGCCGATCCGCACTCGGTGGGCCAGGAGAACTTCGCGTGGATCGTCGACGCGGTGGCGCGCTTCGCGGTGAAGAAGGCGCAGGCACCGGCCACGCCGCCGGCCTACCGCTGGTCGGCCATGCTCGAGGGACGGCGATGAAGCCCTCCTTCTCGATCGGGATCGAGGAGGAATACCAGACCATCGATCCCGCCACCTGCGACCTGCGCTCGCACATCCAGACCGAGCTGATGGCGCAGGGCCGGCGGGTGATGAAGGAGAAGGTCAAGTCGGAGCTGCACCAGGCGGTCGTGGAAGTCGGCACCGGCGTGTGCCGCAACATGACCGAGGCCCGCGAAGACCTGACCACGCTGCGCCGGCAGATGGTGTCGCTGGCCCGCGACAACGGCCTGGCCCTGGTGGCCGGCGCCACGCACCCGTTCGCCGACTGGCGCGTGCAGGACATCTCGCCCGACGAACGCTACCTGCAGGTCGTCGAAGACATGCAGCTGGTGGCCCGCGCCAACCTGATCTTCGGGCTGCACGTGCACGTCGGCATCGAGGATCGCGAGACGGCGATCCACCTGATGAACCAGGTGCGCTACTTCCTGCCGCACCTGCTGGCGCTGTCGACCAACTCGCCGTTCTGGCTGGGCATGAACACCGGCCTGAAGTCGTACCGCTGCAAGGTGTTCGACAAGTTCCCGCGCACCAACATCCCCGACACGTTCACGAGCTGGGCCGACTACGAGAGCTTCGTGAACCTGCTGATCCGCACCAACTGCATCGACAACGCCAAGAAGATCTGGTGGGACGTGCGGCCGCATCCGTTCTTCCCGACCCTCGAAGTGCGCATCTGCGACCTGCCGATGCGGGTCGACGAGACGCTGGCGATCGCGGCACTGATCCAGGCCACGGTCTACAAGCTGTGGCAGCTCCACGCGCGCAACCAGGCGTGGCGTCCCTACAGCCGCGCGCTGATCATGGAGAACAAGTGGCGCGCCTCGCGCTACGGCATCGAGGGCGCGCTGATCGACTTCGGCCACGAGGTCGAGAAGCCCGAGCGCGAGCTGCTCGAGGAATACCTGGAATTCGTCGACGACGTCGCCGACGAACTGGGCAGCCGCCGCGAGATCGACCACGTCCGTTGGATCATGCAGCACGGCACCGGCGCCGACCGGCAGCTGGGCGCCTTCGAGCGCAGCGGCGGCGACCTGAAGCAGGTGGTGCAGTTCATGGTCGAGGAGACACGGGCCGGGCTGTGACCACCGCCCCCCTGCGTCGCGACGCGGTCCGGTCGATACTCCGTACAGACGAGGTGCGTGGGTGAGCCGACTGCGACGGGTGCCGGACGCGCTGGTGACGGCCCCGCTCTGCCAGGCGGTCTACGTCAGCCGGGCCACGCGTCCGTTCTCGCGCCCCGAGCTGCAGTTCCTCGCCAACAAGGCCAACGAGAACAACGGCCGGCTCGAGATCACCGGCCTGCTGGTGTACCTCGGCGGCAACTTCCTGCAGATCCTCGAGGGCCGGCCGGAACGGATCGACCGCCTGATGGAGTTCATCTGGCGCGATCAGCGCCACAAGGACTTCCGCGTGCTGCACGTGGTGGCGATCGACGCCCGCAGCTTCAACGGCTGGAACATGGGCATCCTCGACATCAACGAGCGCCCGCCGCTCGACGAGCCGCAGATCGCGTCGCTCTCGGATCTGCTCGCCGGCAGCCAGGCGCGCACCCGCGACCACGGCGCCGCGGCCGTGCTGCTGGCGCTGCGCCGGCTGGCTCCGGCGATGCCCCGCCCGGCGTAGCGCGCTATCATCGGCGGCCATGCTCCGCCGCGCCGTCACCGCCGCCGTGCTCGCCGCCGCCTGCCTGGCCACGACCGCGACCGCGCAGACCCGTCCCTTCGACCCCGAGATCGGCCTCGGCGGCAAGGACGTCGTGTGGGTGCCGACGCCGCCGGAACTGGTCGAGCGCATGCTGGACCTGGCGACGGTCACGCCCGCGGATCTGGTGATGGATCTCGGCTCGGGCGACGGCCGCAACGTGATCGCGGCGGCGCGCCGCGGCGCCCGCGCCATCGGCGTCGAGTACAACCCCGACCTGGTGCGCCTGTCGACCGAGCGCGCCGAAGAGGCCGGCGTGGCCGGTCGCGCCACCTTCGTCGAAGGCGACATGTTCGCGGCCGACATCTCGCGCGCCACGGTGCTGGCGCTGTTCCTGCTGCCGGCGAACCTCGAGACCCTGCGCGACCGCTTCCTGGCGACCGCGCCCGGCACGCGCATCGTGCTCAACACCTTCGACATCCCCGACTGGACGCCCGACGCCACCGTGAAGCTCGACGGCTGCCAGCACTGGTGCACGGCGCTGCTCTACGTGGTGCCGGCACGGGTCGCCGGCCGCTGGGCGGTCGACGGCGGCACGCTGGAGCTGACGCAGACCTTCCAGATGGTGACGGGCACCCTGACCACCGCCGATGGGGCGCGACGGGTCACCGGCCGGCTGCGCGGAACGGCACTCACCCTCACCCCCGCCGGCGGCGGCACGCCCCTGACGGGCACGGTGCAGGGCGACCGCATCGACGGCCCGGGACTCGCCGCCCGCCGCCTGCCCTGAGCCCGGCGGTCCGGCGACCGCCCTGACCGTTGATTCAAGCCGCGGCGACGCGGGCCGATTGCGAAGGGAGCCGCCGTCCTCATGACGGCGCACGAGACCTCCCATGCAGAACTGGACCATTCGCACCCGCCTCCTCGTCGCCTTCGGCATCGGCGCGGCCATCACCCTCGTCGTCGGCATCACCGGCTTCTACGCCGCGTCTCAGGGCGCCGCCGCGGTCACCGAGATCGGCGTGGTGCGCCTGCCGAGCGTGGAATCGCTGCTCGTCATGAACGAGGCGATGAACGCCGTGACGGGAGGCGAGAACGCCCTGCTCGCCCGCGAGGCGACCAGGGCCCAGCGCGAGCAGCAGTACAAGGACTTCGACAGCGCCGCGACCCGCGCCGCCGAGGCTCGCGCCGTCTACGAGCCGCTGCCGCAGACGCCCGAGGAAGCGGAGACCTGGAAGAAGTTCGTCCCGGCCTGGGACAAGTGGTGGGCGGACCACCAGGACTACGTGAAGCTGGCGCACGCCTTCGATGCCGCCCCGACCGACGCCAACTACCACGCGATGTCGGTCTTCGCGTTCGAGACCCTGGCGAAGTCGAACGGCGACGTCGACGTGCTGCTCGACAAGCTGCAGAACATCAACACGACCGTGGCCGCGGAGGTCACCGCCGACGCCACCCGGCAGACCGCGATGCTGAAGACCGCGGTGATGATCGGCGCCCTGGCCGGCATCCTCATCGCCGTGGCGCTCGGCCTGTTCACCAGCCACTCGCTGAACAAGGTGCTGGTGGCCAGCACCCGCGAGCTGCGCGAGGGCACGCGTCAGATCGTCGCGGCGTCGTCGCAGGTGGCGATGTCGGCGACCGCCCTCTCGCAGGGCGCCACCGAGCAGGCGGCCTCGATCGAGGAGACCTCGGCCTCGATGGAGGAGATGGCCTCGATGACCCGCCAGAACGCCGAGAACGCCAACCGCGGCGCCGCCCTCGTCGAGCAGTCGGGCGAGGAATTCACGCGCTGCGAGTCGGCCCTGAAGGACATGGTGCAGTCGACCGACGCCATCCTCGACTCGAGCCAGAAGGTCGGCCGCATCCTCAAGACGATCGACGAGATCGCCTTCCAGACCAACATCCTGGCGCTGAACGCCGCGGTCGAAGCGGCGCGCGCCGGTGAGGCCGGCATGGGCTTCGCGGTGGTCGCCGACGAGGTGCGCAACCTGGCCCAGCGCGCCGCCACCTCGGCCCGCGACACCGCCACGCTGATCGACGAGGCCACCGCCAACGCCTCGGCCGGCACCGAGAAGGTGCAGGCGCTCGGCGAGGCCATCGAGCGGCTGGGCCGCCAGTCGGCCGAGCTGAAGCAGATCGTCCTCGAGGTCAGCAGCGCCAGCGCGCAGCAGGCCCAGGGTCTCGATCAGGTCACGCAGGCGGTCGCCCAGATGGAGAAGGTGACCCAGTCGACGGCGGCCACCGCCGAAGAGAGCGCGGCGGCCAGCGAAGAACTCAACGCGCAGGCCGAGGCGTCGCAGGCGGTGGTGGTGCAGCTCGAGCGGCTGGTCGGCGGTGCCGCCGCCGGCGAGGCGGCCGACGCCGCCGTGGCCGCCGACCGTTACCCGGTCCGCCACGAGATGCCGCGCCAGACGCGTCGCGCCGCCTGAGGGCGCGTGGTGTCACCCGTCGCGTCGCCGCGGCGGGTGCGCCACCAGGGCGCGGAACAGGCGATCGAGCGTCGCGGCCGGATCGATCGTGCGGCCGGTGTGCACCCGCGAGGTCTGCACCATGGTGCTGCGCGGCGACGCCAGCCAGCGGAAGCGGCCGCGGGCCGGCAGGGTGCCGATGTCGCCGGCGTCGGGCCCGCCCGCACACACCCGCGGGATCACGGCCAGCGCGGCGCGCACGGCGTCGAGGTCGGCCTCCGGGTCGAGCGCCAGCAGCCGCGCCTCGTCGAGTTCGATGCGGCAGTCGAGCACCTCTGAGTCCACGCACGAGAGCACCACGCCGACGTTGATGCGCTCGCCGCGCTCCACGCGCGGCACCACGCGCACCACGACGTAGTCGTAGGTGGTCTCAGCGGACACCGCGCGCCTCCGGCAGGAACGGCCGCGGGGCGGCCAGCCGCCCCCGCAGGTAGGCCACGTAGGCGGCGCGTACCGCGGCGACGTCCATCGCCGGGTCCGTGACCAGCCAGGCGTCCGGCACGAGATTCACGATCGCCTCGAGCACCTCGCCCCCGAGGCGCGCCGTCAGCGCCTCGTCGACGCGCGCGATGTCACCGGCGCGGGCGCGCAGCACATGACGGTCGAGCATGGCGAACGGATCGCGGGCCCGCGCCGGCTCGTCCTGCCAGCCTGGACCGTGATGGAAATAGAGCGAGGCGCCGTGGTCGATGAGCCACGGCTGGCGGTGCCACACCAGCATGTTGGTGTTGCGGGGCGTGCGGTCGACGTTGGTCACGTAGCCGTCGAACCAGACGATGCGGGCCGCCAGGTCGGCGTCGATGGCGTGCACCACCGGGTCGAAGGTGAGCGACCCCGGCAGGTAGTCGAGCGCCAGGTTCAGCCCGGCGCTGTCGTGCATCAGCCCGTGGATCTCGGGGTCGGGCTCGGTGCGCGCCAGCTCGCGGTCGAGCATCGCGAAGACCAGCTCCGGCACCGGCAGGCCGAGGGCCCGGGCGATCTCGCCCGACACCAGTTCGGCCACCAGCGCCCGCGGGCCCTGCCCGGCGCCACGGAACTTCAGCACGTAGAGGCCGTCGTCGTCGGCCTCGACGATGGCCGGCAGCGATCCGCCCTCGCGCAGCGGCGTCACGTAGCGCGTGACGGTGACGGTCCGCATCGTGGGCACGGCCAATTGTGGCACGCGCTATTTCAGCACGCCGACGATCGGCACGCCGTCCACGTCGGGCATGGTGAAGCCGAGCAGCCGCGCGATGGTCGGCGCGACGTCGATCTGGCGCAGCAGCGGCAGCGGCACGCCGCGGCGGATGCCGGCGCCGGCGGCGATGAAGCCGGTGTGCATGCGCATCTCGGTGGGCAGGAAGCCGTGCGCGCCGAAGCGGGTGGCGCCGACCAGCACGGTGTCGTCCTGCACGCCGTCGCTGACGTAGTAGCCCTCGGCCGGCTCGATGAAGAACGCCGCTTCGGGATAGGCGCCGAGTTCGTCGAGTTCAGCGCGCGAGACCACGCGGAAGATGCCGCGATACGTCACCGCCGCGGCGTCGCGAAAGGCCTGTTCGACCTTCGCCGCGAGGGCCGTGTCGCCCGGATCCTTCAGCCGGATCGCGGAGGCGTGCGACGCCACCTGCCACGTCGCCACGCGGCCGCGCTCGTTGGTGGTGAGCCAGCCGTGCTGGCGC
>Ga0075163_10010108_pt1 | contig 12355 bp, 12 predicted proteins | sample JI1023141ADNA_FD_71478 | JGI IMG/M metagenome (GOLD analysis project Ga0075163, IMG submission 71478) | Wastewater effluent complex algal communities from Wisconsin, to seasonally profile nutrient transformation and Carbon sequestration -... | ecosystem: Engineered > WWTP > Effluent > Algae...
GTCGAGATCGCCGGCGGGCCGTACGCGCTGGCCGCCGGGCCCGACTCGACCATGTGGGTCACCCTGGTGCACAGCGGAGCGCTAGCCCGGGTGAGCGCGGACGGCACCGTCGAGACGTTCGGTGTCGCGCCGGGCAGTAAGCCCTCGATCATCACCGCCGGTCCCGACGGCGCCCTGTGGTTCACCCGCAACGGGGATGACCGGATCAGCCGGATCACCGCCGATGGCATGCTCGATGACGTCGAACTGCCCTCCGGCAGCGGTCCTTTCGGAATCGTGGCCGGGCCGGGGCGGGCGTTGTGGTTCACCGCGACGAACTCCGGCGTGATCGGCCGGGTCGACCTCGACGGCACCGTCACCGAGGTGGCACACCCCGGTGGGATGCCGTCGATGATCACCACGGGGCCCGACGGCGCCCTCTGGTTCACCCTCAACGAGGCCAACGCCATCGGCCGGCTCGAGCCCTCCGGAGCGCTGACCGTGCGCGAGGTGCCGACGCGCAGGGGCGGGCCGGTCGGGATCGCCGCCACCCACGACGACGCCATCTGGTTCACCGAGATCCTCGCCGACAAGATCGGGCGGATCCCGACCGATGAGGCCATTCAGGAACTCGATCTGCCCGGCAAGCCGCACGCGGTGGTCGCCGACCCGTCCGGTGGCGTGTGGGTCAGCCTGTGGGGCGCAAGCCAGGTCGCCCGGATCACCGCCGACGGTGAGGTGAGCACCGTCGACCTGATTCCCGGCGGCGAACCGCACGGCTTGGCCGTCCAACGCGACGGCAACGGTGCAACGGCACTGTGGGTGGCGATGGAGGCCGGATATCTGTGGCGGCTGCCGGTCGGCTGAGCCCCGTACCGGCCGTGTCCTTGTCGTGGCCGCAGAGTTACATAGGCGATGTAAGTTCCTCGAGGTGCCTAATGAGGGGTTTGCCGTGCCACGACCCTTTGCGTTGTTCACCGCGGCGCTGACGGTGGCCCTGATCTGCGCCCCGGTGGCCGGGGGCGATCCCGGCACCGACCCGAACGAACCCGATGTCGACCCGGTGTTCGCCCCCGCCATCAATCCCGCCCTGGAACCTCCGATCACCGCGGTCGCCGCGCCCGCGGTCGCGACGCTCCCACCTGCGGCCCCGCCGCAGGCGCACGGCCTGGTGTCCTCGCCGCCGCCGGTCACCACCCAGACGCCGGACGGCTGGCGGCTGACACTGGGCGCGGCCGACGAGACCCAATTGGTCTCGGCGCCGCTGACCACCGCGTTGTCATCGCGCAGCTATATCGTCGGCGGCACCTTCAAGGGCAACATCAGCGGACCGGAGGGCGGCTATCCCCCGGAAGGAGTGTTGGAGGTCGGCTATCAGATCGGGTGCGGCATCGATATGAGTACCTCCAACGGTGTCACCGTCACCGGCACCGTGGGAGCGTCCCCCTCGGTCGGCCTGGCCGGCGTCGATGTCGGGTCACCCGCATTGGACGGGTTGATCCCGGTGCTGACCACGCCGGTGACCGGCGGCGTGGCCGTCGGCCTCAAACCGGGCATCATCAACATTGTCCCGGTCACCGAGAAGGAGTTCGCCGGCTCCAACCCGTGGGTCCTGGTCAGCAATTTCCAGGTCAAGATCGACGGCTGTGTGGGCCAATCCTTCATCCGCTCGTATGCTTTCCTGACCCGCTCGACCGACGAATCCGATTCGGTGCTGGCCTATTACGGCGAGACGAAGGTGGTCTGATCCCGCCCGCCCCGAGTCCGCCGTCAGGGGAATCGCTTGAAGCACCGCTCCTGTTCGCCGAGCACCCCCACCCGGAACGCGTCGATCCGGGAGAATCCGGAGGGCACCGACTCACCGTTGACGTCGCTGGCGACCAGACCGTTGAGCAGAATGCCCGACACCGCCTCGTCGACATCGCCGGCGGTGAGTGCGATCGTGTTGCCGTCTGGCGTGTTCACCTCGTCGACCATCTTCGTCGTGGCGACCCCGGTCAGGCAGGCGGTGCGCAGGGCGGCACGCGCGGTGTTCAGCTCCACGCCGCCATGCTGGTGCTGAATGGACTGCATGTAGCGCGATACCAGCACCGAGTACCCGGTGTTGTCGCCGGTGACCAGCCCGGTGTCCTCGTCATCGGATTGCGCGCCGAGCAGCTCCAACGCGGGTAGGTCCACCGCGATGGTGTTGGTTGCCGGGCAAAACGTCACCGGCGCATCGGAATCGGCGTCCGGGCAGTCCAGCGGTTCGAAGGTGAGCTCCGGCGGCTCGGCGGGCTCGAAGAGGATGTTCAGGGCGTCCATGATGGTGCGCACCGAGTCCTCGGTGATCTGCAGCTCACCGGATTGATCCTCGGGCAGCAACACCGGAAGGTCGCCGCGGCGCTGCTTGATCTCCGCCGGGTCCATCGACGCACACGATCCGGCACCGTCGGTGAAACCGAATTGGAAGGCCGACACCCGTTCGAACGCCGAACCGTGTTCGTCGTCGCCGACATCGGGGGCGCCCTCGTTGAGCAGCGGGTCGCGGAACGCGATCATCGCCGCCAACAGATTGTTCAGCCCGTCACCGGTGGACAGCGTGAACCGCGGCGAGTTGCCCTCGGCCACCCAGCGCATGTAAACACCGGCCAGGCAGTCGGCCTGCTGCTCGGCCACCAGCGTCGGCGTCGACCTGGTGATCATTCCCGCCTGCAGTTGCACCGCGTGCCCGTACTCGTGGGCCAGCACCATCGTCACGGCCATGTCGCCGTTGGCGCGGCGCAGCGAGGGCAGGAGCACGCCGCGGTCCCAGCCGATCGTCTCGTCATCGTGGCAGAACGCGGCGTTGACCAGGTTGTAGGTATCGGTGTCGCAGAACATGCCGTCGAAACCGTCTGCGTCCCAGGAGATCACATCGGAGACCGGGGTGAACTCGTCATCGAAGGTCTCGGGGTAGGCGGTCTCCCAGAACTCCTCGATATCGCTGATCGAGCTGACCGCGAGGTGGTCGATCTCACCACCGTCGGTACCGGTCACCTCACGGGTGGGTTCGGCCGCGTCATCCCGCAGCCCGGTGGGCCCGTCGGTCGCCGGCATACCGGCCACCCGGAACGGATCGGCGAACACCGACACCGGGGTACCCCGGAGTTCCTGCCCGCACCCGCTGACCAGCAGCGCGACGCAGGCAAGCAGCGCAGCGAACCTGTGGCGCCTCATCTGCCCCCGCCTTTCGGTGCGCCCGGACGGGCTGCAAGAAGGATAGTGAATCCGCGGCGGTCACACCGCATGAACGCTCAGCCGGCGGTCAGCCGGCCCAGCGCGGCGATCACCCGCTCGTGATCGGTCGTCGCCCAGAACGGCGGCAGCGAGGCGCGCAGATAACCGCCGTAGCGGGCGGTGGCCATCCGGGAATCCAGCACCGCGACGACACCGCGATCCTCGACGCGACGCAGCAGCCGTCCGGCGCCCTGTGACAGCAGCAAGGCGGCATGGTTGGCCGCCACCGCCATGAACCCGTTGCCGCCGCGCGCCGCGATGGCGCGCTGGCGCGCGGTCAGCAGCGGATCGTCGGGGCGCGGGAACGGAATCCGGTCGATCAGCACCAACGACAGCGTGCGCCCGGGTACGTCCACGCCTTGCCAGAGCGACAGAGTGCCGAAAAGCGAGGTTGCCTCATCGTCGGCGAATCGCTGGACCAGGGCGGCGGTGGTGTCCTCACCCTGGCACAACACCGGGGTCGAAAGTCGCTCGGCCATCACCTCGGCGGTCGCCTTCGCGGCCCGCATCGAGGAGAACAATCCGAGGGTGCGCCCGCCCGCGGCGTTGATCAGCGCCTCGATCTCATCGAGCTGGGCCGGCGAGCCGGTGCCGTCGCGCCCGGGCGGGGGGAGATGTTTGGCGACGTACAGGATCCCGGACTTGGCGTGGTCGAACGGTGAGCCGACGTCCAGGCCGTGCCACTTCGGCGGTGGGTCCCCGCCATTGAGCCCCCAGGCCCCGGCCATCGCCTCGAAGTTGCCGCCGATGGTCAGCGTCGCCGACGTGAGCACCGTCGTGCAGTGCTGAAAGAGCCTGGTGCGCAACAACCCTGCCACCGACAGCGGCGCGACCCGCAGGATGGCCCGCTTCGGCCCGCCGCGGTTGTTCTCGATCTGGTCGAGCCACACCACGTCGTGGCGGTCGGGGATGGCCGGCCCGAACGAGTCCAGCATGCGTGCCGCGATGTCGCCGACCTCGGTCACCGCGGTGACGGCCTCGGTGCGGGCGGCCGCCGCCTGCGGATCCGATGGGGTGGTGTCGATCGCGGAGCGAATGGTGAACGCGGCGTCGCGCAGCGCGGTCAGGTAGGTCGTGAGCTCGTCGTCGAGGTGGTCGATGCGTCCGGGCTCGGCGTCGAAGATGGCGGCGGACAGATTTGCCCCGGCGGCCTCCAGCCGCTCGGCGAGTTCGTCGGCGACCAACCGTCCCAGCCTGCGCTGCGCCGCCCCCAGCACCGCCGCGGACAGTTCGCCGGTGGCCACACCGGTCACCCGGTCGACCAGTTCGTGGGCCTCGTCGACCACCAGCAGGCTGTGTTCGGGCAGTACCGAGGCATCGGCGATGGCATCGATGGCCAGCAGTGCGTGGTTGGTGACCACCACGTCGGCGGTGCCCGCCTTGGCGCGGGCCTTCTCCGAGAAACAGTCGGTACTGAACGGGCACCGGGACACCCCGATGCACTCGCGGGCCGAGACGCTGACCTGGCTCCAGGAGCGGTCCGGCACCCCGGGTACCAGCTCGTCCCGGTCACCGGTCTCGGTGTCCGACGACCAGTCGGTCAGCCGTTTGACATCGCGCCCCAGCGCGGTGGCGGCCACCGCATCGAAGAGTTCCTCCTGTGGCAGTTCGTCCGGTTCTGCTGCGCCGTTGTGGATCTTGTTCAGGCACAGGTAGTTTCCGCGGCCCTTCAGCAGCGCGAAGGTGGGCCGGCGGGGGAGCGTGCCGGCCAGGGCGTCGGCCAGCCGGGGCAGATCGCGGTCCACCAACTGGCGTTGCAGGGCAATGGTGGCGGTGGACACCACCACGGGCTCGTTGGCTGCGACCGCGCGCGCGATGGACGGGACGAGGTAGGCCAGCGACTTGCCGGTGCCGGTCCCGGCCTGCACGGCGAGATGGCGGCCGGTTTCGAACGCCTCGGTGACGGCCTCGGCCATCTGTACCTGGCCGGGCCGCTGGGCCCCGCCGAGTGCCGAGACCGCCGAGGCAAGCAACTCGGTGACCTGGTCGGTGGTGTTCACGATGCCGGCGAACCCGGTGTCACGACACGGGTCGGGATGGCCGGATCGCCCTTGGACAGCTTCAGGCCGTCCCATGGCAAGCTGCCGAGCCCGGCGGCGACCCGCGCCCGGGCCTGCGCGAGGGTGGCCTCGTGTACCGGGCGCCCGGCCCGCACGAGTTCGACGGTCAGCGGCCGCGAGGTGAAACCGTCCTCGGTCGGCGGGGGCTGTCCGGCCGGGTGCACGACCTCCTCGACGAAGGTCCCCGACGGTTTGGCGATCCGCATCGCCTGCTTACGGCCACCCGCCGACGCCTTGTGCGCGCTGCGTTTCTGCACGGTGACGCCGTCGACCTCGACGAGCTTGTAGACCAGGCCGGCCGTCGGCGCACCGGAGCCGGTGACCAGTGAGGTGCCGACCCCGTAGCTGTCGACCGGTTCGGCCCGCAGCGCGGCGATGGCGAATTCGTCGAGATCACTGGAGACGACGATCTTGGTGCCGGTGGCGCCCAGGCTGTCCAACTGATCGCGGACCTGACGGACCAGGATGGCCAGCTCCCCGGAGTCGATGCGCACCGCGCCCAGTTCGGGGCCGGCGACCGCGATGGCATTGGCGACGCCCGCGGTGATGTCGTAGGTGTCCACCAGCAGCGTGGTGCCGGTGCCGAGCGCCTGCACCTGTGCGGCAAAGGCCGCCCGCTCGTCCGGACCGTCGGCGGTGGTGTGCAGCAAGGTGAAGGCGTGCGCACTGGTACCCAGCGCGGGCACCCCGTAGCGCTGCTGGGCGGCGAGGTTGGAGCTGCCACTGAACCCGGCGATCCAGGCGGCCCTGGCCGCGGCCACGGCCGCCTGCTCATGGGTGCGCCGCGAGCCCATCTCGATGAGTTGGCGGCCACCGGCCGCGGACACCATGCGGGCCGCGGCCGAAGCGATCGCACTGTCGTGGTTGAGGATGGACAACGCCAGGGTCTCCAGGACGACGCATTCGGCGAAGCTGCCGCGCACCGACAGCACCGGCGAGTTCGGAAAGAACAGTTCCCCTTCCGGGTAGCCGTCCACATCGCCACCGAACCGGAACTCCGACAGGTAGGCCAGGGTCTCGGCGTCCAGGAAATCGGACACCGCGGCCAGGGTCTGCTCATCGAAGGTGAACTGCGCCAGCGCTTCCACGAAGCGTCCGGTTCCCGCCACCACGCCGTAGCGCCTGCCGTCGGGCAGCCGCCGCGCGAAGACCTCGAAGGTGCACCGTCGGTGGGCCGAACCGTCGCGCAACGCGGCGGCCAGCATGGTCAGCTCGTACTTGTCGGTCAGCAGTGCTGTACTCACGCCGTCGCTCACGATCTCACCGTATCGGTACCGTTCCGGTTCGGGCGCGCAGTCGGTCCCCGGTATCCTGTGCGTCATGGTTACCCCTGCGCGGACCAAGCCGGGTACCCGGGAGGACCAGGCGGCGGACGTCGACCGCGGTGAAGACGCCGCCACCGACAGTCCCTGGGTGACTGTCGTCTGGGACGACCCGGTCAATTTGATGTCGTATGTGACCTACGTGTTCCAGAAGTTGTTCGGCTACTCCGAGCCGCATGCCACCAAGCTGATGATGCAGGTGCACACCGAGGGCAAGGCCGTCGTGTCGGCGGGCAGTCGTGAGTCGATGGAAGTCGACGTCACCAAGCTGCACTCTGCCGGGCTGTGGGCCACCATGCAGCAGGACCGCTGATCGCGTGCGGAAGTGGAAGCGGATCGACAGCGCCGACGGCCCCCGATTCCGGTCCTCGCTGGCCGCGCACGAGGCCGCCCTGTTGCGCAATCTGGTGGTGTCGCTGACCGGGATGCTCGACGATCGCGAATCTGCTGCTCCCACTGACGAACTCAGTGAGATCACCGGGATCCGGACCGGCCACACCACCCCTCCGGACGACGAGACGATGAAACGGCTGCTCCCGGATTTCTTCCGGCCGCGCAACGGTCACCCCGCCGGCTCGGCGGCCGCGGAGAGTTTGAACAGCGCCCTGCGCAGTTTGCATGAGCCGGCCATCATCGATGCGAAACGGCAAGCGGCGCATCGGCTCCTGGACACCATGCCCGACGGTGGCGGCAAGTTCGAGCTCTCCGAGGACGACGCTCAGGCCTGGGCGTCGGCGGTCAACGATGTGCGCCTCGCATTGGGGGCGACGCTGGAGATCGGACCCGAAGGTCTCGACCAGCTACCCGTCGGCCATCCGATGGCGGGCCATCTCGATGTCTATCAGTGGCTGACCGTGCTGCAGGAGTACTTGGTGATCAGCCTGATGGGATCTCGATGAGCCGGGGTTCGATCACCGATGTCGCCGGCATCCGGGTCGGACACCATCACCGGATCGATGACGATGCCACGCTCGGGTCCGGGTGGGCCTGCGGCAGCACCGTGGTGTTGGCGCCGGAGGGCACGGTGGGCGCGGTGGACTGCCGGGGCGGGGCCCCGGGCAGTCGGGAGACCGACCTGCTGGATCCGTCCAACAGCGTGCGTCACGTCGACGCGGTGCTGCTCACCGGCGGCAGTGCCTATGGGCTGGCCGCGGCCGACGGTGTGATGCGCTGGCTCGAGGAACAGCACCGCGGTGTGGCGATGGACGGTGGTGTGGTGCCGATCGTGCCGGGCGCGGTGATCTTCGACCTGCCGGTCGGTGGGTGGGGCTGCCGACCGGACGCGGATTTCGGCTACCAGGCCGTGCGGTCCGCGAGTGAGACGTTCGCCGTCGGCAGCGTCGGTGCCGGGGCGGGGGCCCGCGCGGGCGTGCTCAAGGGCGGGTTGGGCACCGCCTCGATGACGCTGCCCGATATCGGTGTGACGGTGGGGGCGATCGTCGCGGTGAACTCCGGGGGCAATGTCGTCGACCCCGCCACCGGGCTGCCGTGGATGGCCGACCTGATCGCGGAGTTCGGGTTGACGGCGCCACCGCCTGCGGAGGTGGCCGAGTTCGCGAGCCTGGACAAGAAGAGCGGCCCGTTGAACACCACCATCGCCGTGGTCGCGACCGACGCCGCGGTCAGCCCGGCCGGGTGTCGACGCATCGCCATCGCGGCCCAGGACGGACTTGCCCATACCATCCGTCCGGCGCACACCCCGGTGGACGGCGACACGGTATTCGCGCTGGCCACCGGGGCGGTGCAGGCGCCGGCCGGGTGGGGTCCGTCGGAGAAGGTGCCGACCGCGATGTCCCCGGAGACGGCGCTGCTCACCGTGATCGGCGCCGCGGCGGCCGAGTGTCTGGCGCGTGCTGTGCTGGTGGGTGTGTTGGCGGCAACGTCGGTCGCAGGAATACCCACCTACCGCGGCCTGTTGCCCGGAGCATTCGCATGATGTCGCCGAAACAGCATTCCAGATGGAGTGTTCTCGACCTTTCCCGTCGGGAATGCGATTTCGGCGCTGACCAGAGAACGGAGTCGTGACGTGCTGGTGATCCGCGCCGACCTGGTGGACGCCATGGTCGCCCACGCGCGCGCCGACCATCCCGACGAAGCCTGTGGGGTGATCGCCGGGCCGGAGGGTTCGGATCGACCGCAGCGATTCATCCAGATGGTCAACGCCGAGCGGTCCCCGACGTTCTACCGATTCGACTCCATGGAGCACCTGCGGGTGTGGCGGTCGATGGACGAGGCCGACGAGGTGCCCGTGGTGATCTACCACTCGCACACCGGCACCGAGGCCTACCCGAGCCGCACGGACGTCTCGATCGCCGCGGAGCCGGACGCGCATTACGTGCTCATCTCCACCCGCGACCCCGAGGAGCATGAACTTCGCAGCTTTCGCATCCTCGACGGCGTCGTCACCGAAGAACCTGTCAGCATCGTCGAGCAGTACGGATAACAAGGAGCCACCGTGTCAGTAGTCGTGTCGATTCCCACCATCTTGCGCACCCACACCGGCGGGGAGAAGCGGGTGAACGCCGCCGGCGGCACCCTGGGGGCCGTGATCGCCGACCTGGAGGCCAACTACTCCGGCATCTCGGAGCGCCTCGTCGACCCCGCCAATCCCGGCAAGCTGCACCGCTTCGTCAACATCTACGTCAACGACGAGGACGTCCGGTTCTCCGGCGGCCTGGAAACCGCCATCGCCGACGGTGATTCGGTGACGATCCTGCCCGCCGTCGCAGGTGGCTAGGCCTTGACCCGATACGACTCGCTGCTGCAGGCACTGGGGAACACCCCGCTGGTCGGCCTGCAGCGGCTCTCGCCGCGCTGGGAGGCCGACGAGAACGGCCCGCATGTGCGGTTGTGGGCCAAGCTCGAGGACCGCAACCCCACCGGCTCCATCAAGGACCGGCCGGCATTGCGCATGATCGAACAGGCCGAGCGCGACGGGCTCATCAAGCCCGGCGACACGCTGCTCGAGCCGACGAGCGGCAACACCGGTATCTCGCTGGCGATGGCGGCACTGCTCAAGGGCTACCGGCTGGTCTGCGTGATGCCGGAGAACACCTCGATCGAGCGGCGTCAGCTCCTCGAGCTGTACGGGGCCAAGATCATCTTCAGTCCCGCCGAGGGCGGTTCGAACACGGCCGTGGCACACGCCAAAGAGCTTGCCGCGCAGAACCCTTCGTGGGTGATGCTGTACCAGTACGGCAACCCGGCCAACGCCGCCGCGCACTATGAGGGCACCGGGCCCGAACTGCTGGCCGACCTGCCGGAGATCACCCATTTCGTCGGCGGTCTCGGCACCACCGGCACACTGATGGGCACCGGCCGGTTCCTGCGCGAGCATGTGCCGGGAATCCAGATCGTGGCGGCCGAGCCGCGCTACGGCGAGGGTGTGTACGCCCTGCGCAACATCGACGAGGGTTTCGTGCCCGAGCTCTACGACCCGGACATCCTGACCACCCGCTTCTCGGTGGGGGCCTTCGACGCCATCAGGCGGACCCGCCAGATCGTGGAGGTCGAGGGCATCTTCGCCGGCATCTCCACCGGTGCGATCCTGCACGCGGCGCTGGGGATGGCGGCCAAGGCGATGAAGGCCGGCGAGCGTGCCGACATCGCGTTCACCGTGTGTGATGCGGGGTGGAAGTATCTGTCCACCGGCGCGTACGCCGGTAGCCTCGATGACGCAGAGGATGCGTTGGAAGGGCAACTGTGGGCATGACGCGATGGGCATGAATCTCCCGGTCACCCCCGAGCCGAAGAAGAAGCCGGCCTGGGTGGTCGGCGGCGCGACGATCATCGGGTTCGTCGCGCTGCTGTACGTGGTGGAGATCGTGGACACCGTCACCGGGCACCGCCTCGACAACGACGGCATCCGCCCGCTGCAGACCGACGGGCTGTGGGGCATTCTGTGGGCGCCGCTGTTGCATGGCGGCTGGCCGCACCTGGTCGCCAACACCGTGCCCGCGCTGGTGCTCGGATTCCTGATGACCCTGGCCGGGATGGGGCGCTTCATCGGTGCCACCGCGATTATCTGGGTGCTCGGGGGTTTCGGGACCTGGCTGATCGGCAATATCGGCGCGCACTGCCCCTATGTGGGCGTGCAGTGCACCACCAACCACATCGGGGCGTCTGGACTGATCTTTGGGTGGCTGACGTTTCTGATCGTCTTCGGCTTCTTCACCCGCACCGCCTGGGAGATCATCGTCGGCATCATCGTGGCGCTGGTGTACGGCGGCATCCTGCTCGGGGTCGTCCCCGGGACGCCGGGAGTGTCCTGGCAGGGCCATCTGTGCGGCGCGATCGCCGGGTTTGTCGCGGCGTACCTCCTGTCAGGACCGGAGCGCAAGGCTCGGGAGCGGCGGAGGACCGGCACGGCGCTGGGTGCCTGAGCGCTGCTTGTTGTCGTGTGGCACATCACGTCGCCGCCGACGGTGACGCGCAACCGACGCAGCGTCGGCATCGCGTCGCGTGTCACGGTGCGCACACATAATGAAACTTGTCGCTGATGCGGTGATGCTTTGGCCCCGACGGTGGGGGGCATGGCAAGCTAGAGAGGTGCGAGTCACCGTACTGGGATGTTCCGGCAGTGTTGTCGGCCCCGACTCGCCCGCGTCCGGATATCTGCTGACCGAACCCGACACCACGCCGATGGTCCTGGATTTCGGCGGTGGGGTGCTCGGCGCACTGCAGCGCCATGCCGACCCCGGGGCGGTGAACGTGCTGCTGTCGCACCTGCACGCCGATCACTGCCTGGACATGCCCGGCCTGTTCGTCTGGCGGCGTTATCACCCGAACCCGCCCGAGGGGCGCGCGATGCTGTTCGGTCCGTCGCACACCTGGGAACGTCTCGGCGCGGCGTCCTCGCCCGAGGGCGGCGAGATCGACGACATCTCCGACATTTTCGAGGTGCAGTCCTGGGTGGACGGCCGCCCGGTGGCGCTGGGGGCGCTGACCGTCGAGCCGCGCCTGGTCTGCCATCCCACCGAGTCCTACGGCATGCGCTTCACCGACCGCGACGGCGTCACGTTCGCCTACAGCGGTGACACCGGCATCTGCGACGCCGTCGTCGAACTGGCCCGCGGAGTCGACATGTTCCTGTGCGAGGCCTCCTGGACGCACTCGCCCGACCGTCCGCCGAACCTGCATCTGTCCGGTACCGAGGCCGGCCAGATCGCCGCCCGTGCCGGGGTGGGCGAGCTGCTGCTCACCCACATTCCGCCATGGACATCACGCGAGGACGTCATCAGCGAGGCCAAGGCCGAGTTCGACGGTCCGGTGCACGCGGTGGTGTGCGGCGAGACCTTCGATGTGACGCGACACTGACGCCGGTTAGGGTTGGCCCGTGTCCAGACGAGAAGACGGCCGCCTCGACGACGAGCTGAGGCCAGTGGTCATCACCCGCGGTTTCACCAGCCATCCCGCCGGTTCGGTGTTGGTGCAGTTCGGCCAGACCCGGGTCATGTGCACCGCATCGGTGACCGAGGGCGTGCCGCGCTGGCGGAAGGGGACGGGTCAGGGCTGGCTGACCGCCGAGTACGCCATGCTGCCCGCGGCCACCCATGAGCGCTCCGGCCGGGAGTCGGTCAAGGGCAAGGTCGGCGGCCGTACCCAGGAGATCAGCCGACTCGTCGGGCGATCGCTGCGCGCGTGCATCGACCTCGGCGCGCTGGGGGAGAACACCATCGCCATCGACTGCGATGTCCTGCAGGCCGACGGTGGCACCCGCACCGCCGCGATCACCGG
>Ga0075163_10010112_pt1 | contig 12354 bp, 7 predicted proteins | sample JI1023141ADNA_FD_71478 | JGI IMG/M metagenome (GOLD analysis project Ga0075163, IMG submission 71478) | Wastewater effluent complex algal communities from Wisconsin, to seasonally profile nutrient transformation and Carbon sequestration -... | ecosystem: Engineered > WWTP > Effluent > Algae...
TCGCGTCGGGCTTCGCATTCCCCTTCGCGTCGGACTTCTTGGTCCCCTTCGCGCCCGCACCGGGTGCGTCGTCCTTCTTGTTCGGATCGTCGGGCTCGTCGCCCCATTCGAGCGTCAAGAACACCGGGATCCCCTCGCGCTTCAGCACGGCCGCCCGACGCCACGCTTCGCGGCCGCCTCCGATGGCGACCGAGAACCCGAACTCCGTCCCGAGCGCGATCATGCGCTCGATGTCGTTCGCACTGTCGGCCTCGCACAACACGCGACGTTCACGGGCCAGAGCCGCGCGCACCGCTTCGAGGTCGGGATCGAACGGCGCGCGAGGTCCGACGCGACCGGTGGCGCGCCGGCGGAGGATCACGTCGTGTCGCTGCGCGTCGAGGAAGAACTGACGCAACTGCGCGAGGCTTCCCATGAGCGTCGTGGGATAGCCCGGCCCGCTCGAATCGAAACCCAACACGTCGAACAGCGTCGGCACGAGCAACGCGTCGCGCGTCGCGGCGTCGCGGGTCGTCGCCAGCGTGCTCGCGCCCGACAACAGCTGTCCGTGCGGCGACGACGCCAGCGCTCCGAAGCCGGCGCCGCGGTAGTTCTTGGCCACGTCCTTCTCGAGTTTGAACGCGGTCGCGGCTTGGAACGAGGGTTGGATGCCCTTGCGGTTCGCGTCGCGCATGTCGATCTGCACGTTCGCGTCGAGCTTCGTCGGCACGTCGCGGTCGGCGACCGGCGTGGGCGTCGTGCATCCCGCGAACGTGAACGCGTCGACGAACGCCGGCGCCGCGAACTGGCCGTGGCCTTCGATCACGCGCAGGTCCTTGGCGACCTCGACCGAGACGTCTTGGATCGCCGCGATCCGACCGTCGCGCAGGATCAACGTCTTCCGCGGCGCGTCGGGTGCGTCCACGAGCCGCACGTCGACCAACGCGACGTCCGGCGGTCGGGGCGACTTCTGCTGCGCACTCACCGGAACGATCGTCGTCGCGAGAGCAAACACGACCGCGAGGAAGCTCGGAACGTACGCAGCCCGGGAGCCGCGAACCACGGCGCTCGCACGGAGCGACCGACGAAGAATGGGCATCATGCGAAGGCGCCTCGTGACCTTGGGGGCAAGTTCGGGCACGAGGGCGGGCGCATTGTGTCGCCCTGTCCCGACGACGTCATCGACCGATCTCCGATTCGCGGGGATGTTCCTACGGAGCCAGGCTCCCTGTGAACATCGCCGGATGCGCCTCGAAGAGCGCCGCGTCCACGGTCGCGATGTTCACAGGGAGCCTGGCTCCGTAGGAACATCCGAGCGTCAGAGACCGCGCATCCACTCGGGCGCGAAGGGAGCCTGCTCGGGTCGGGCGAGCACGGCGTCGAGCGCGGCCAGGATGCGCGCCTTGTCCTTCGGCAGGTTGCCTCCCAACGCGAGGTAGTTGCTGGCGTGGTTCGAGCGGAAGACGGTGCCTTCCAGCTCGAGGCCGGCGACGAACTCGCGCAGCTCGCGCGCCAACTCGACGGGCGAGAGCTCGTCGACTTCGCCGCGGCGCGCCTCGTCCCACAGCGGCGTGCCCTCGACGGGCGTCATCACGAGCGTGCTCACGAACCGCGGCTGGATCGCGTTGACGACGCGCGCCGATTCGCGAGCGTGCTCGCGCGACCGCGCGCGGTTGCCGGCCCCGAGCAGGATCATCGTCGAGAGCTTGATGCCCGCCTCGTGCGCCTTGTTCGCGACGCGGATCATCTCGCTCGCGTCGACGCCCTTCTCGAGGCGCTTCAAGACCTCGTCGTCGCCACTCTCGATGCCCAAGTAATACTGCGTGAGACCCGCTTCGCGCAGGAGCACCATCTCGTCGACCTTGCGCACCTGCAGCGACTGCGGCGAGGCGTAGCAGCTGACGCGTTGGAGGTCGGGAAACGCGACGCGCAAGGCACTCAACACGTCGAGGAGGAACGTGGACTTCGCGACGAGCGCGTCGCCGTCGGCCAGGAACACCTTGCGCACGGGCCCGGCGTGCCGCGCGGCCCATTCGATCTCGCGCCGCAGCTCCTCGATCGGTCGAACGCGAAACCGTTTGTCCCGGTACATCGCGCAAAACGTGCAGCGGTTGTAGCTGCACCCGATCGTCGCCTGCAGGATGAGGCTGTCGGCTTCCGAGGGCGGTCGATAGAGCTGGCCTTCGTAGCGGATCATGTGGAGGTGCGGAGCGCGAGAGAGGGGAGCGCGTTCGCGAGCCGTGCCCGTCGCGCCATCGTACGATGGCGCTCACGCGCGTCCGAACCGCGTGCGTCACTCGTCGTCGGTCGTCGCGGCGGCCTTCTTGCCGCCCTTCTTCTTCGCGGCGGAGGCGGCCTTCGAGGCACTCTTCGGGGCGGGTGATCTGGTTCCGCCCTTCGGACCTGCGGCAGACGGGTCGCCATCCTTGGCCGTGGCCTTTTCGGCCGTCGACTTCGCGGGAGACGCCTTCGCGGGCGAGGAGCGGCGCGCGCCGCGGGCGGGCTTCTTCTTCGAACCGCCCATCGCGCGACGATCGGCCAGGATCGCGGCTGCTTGTTCGAGCGTGAAGTCGGCCACGACCGCGCCCTTCGGCAGCGAGGCGTTCGTCGTGCCGTCCGTCGCGTAGGGACCGTACTTGCCGTCCTTGATGACGACCGGTGTGCCGCTGACCGGGTCGACGCCCAACTCCTTCAGAGGCGGCGCCGCGACTCCGGTGCCGCGACCGCGCTTGGGGATCGCGAACAGCGCGAGCGCCTGCTCCATCGTCACGGTCAGGAGCTGCTCTTCGTTCTGCAGGCTGCGTGTCTCGGGCTTCTCGGCGCCGGGCACGACCTTCTCGAGGTACGGACCGAAACGTCCCGGTCGCGCGGTGATCGTGCCGCCGTCGGCGTCGACGCCCAGCTTGCGCGGCAGCGACAGCAGTTGCAGCGCTTGCTCCAGCGTCACCGTCTTGGGACTCATCGTCTTGAACAACGACGCGCGCTTGGGCTTCGACTCCTTGTCCTCGGGATCGTCGCCGAGCTGCACGTACGGACCGAATCGACCGATGCGCAGGTACACGGGCTGACCGTGAGTGTCGTGGCCGATCGGATCCTCGGCCTTGCCGGCCGCGGCCAGCAACTCCAACGCCTTCGGGATCGTGATCTCGTCGGGCGCGAGGCCTTCGGGCACGCTCGCGCGCAGTTCCTCGCATTCGATGTACGGACCGTAGCGACCGACGCGCAGCGAGATCTTCTTCCCCTCGTGCACGCCCAGCGAAATCGTGTTCACGACACGCGGATCGATCTTGTCGGCGCGCTCGGTCACGATCTTCTTCAAGCCCGGCTTGTTGCCCGACCAGAAGCGCGTGAGGAACGTGTTGCGGTCGAGTTCGCCGCGCGAGATCTGGTCGAGACTCTCTTCCATCTCGGCCGTGAACCCGTAGTCGACCAACGTCGGCTCGAGGTCCTGCATCAAGTGCACGACGGCGAACGCCAACGGCGTCGGCACGAGCGCTTGACCACGCTTCACCACGTATTCCCGATCGACGATGGTGCCGATGATGCTGGCGTAGGTCGACGGACGACCGATGCCCAGCTCTTCGAGCTTCTGCACGAGCGCGGCTTCCGTGAACCGCGCGGGCGGCTTCGTCGCGTGGCCGACGGGTTCGCTCTTCTGCACGTTCGTGCGGTCGTTCTTGGCGAGCGGCGGCAGCACGACGTCCTTCTCGGCCATCTCGGCTTCGGGCTCGTCGGTGCCTTCGACGTAGGCGCGCAAGTAGCCGGGGAACAGCACCGTCTTGCCGCGTGCGACCAAATCCGCCTTGCCGCCGTTCGTGAGCGGCGCCTCGAAGCGCGCCGTGACGCTCTTCATGCGCGCGTCGACCATCTGCGACGCGACCGTGCGCTTCCAGATGAGCTCGTACGCGGCCGCTTCGTCGGGTCCGACTTCGCTCGCGACGTCCTTCGGGAAACGGAAGTGCTCGCCGGCCGGGCGGATGGCCTCGTGCGCCTCCTGAGCGTTGCGCGACTTGCCTTCCCACGTGCGCGGCGTCTTGGGCATGTACTCGGGCCCGTATTCGCGCGCCACGAGCTCGCGCGCCGCTTGGATCGCCTGCGACGACAGCGAGATGCTGTCGGTACGCATGTAGGTGATGTAGCCGTTCTCGTACAAGCGCTGCGCGGCTTGCATCGCGCGCTTGGCGGCCATGCCCAGCTTGCGACCCGCTTCCTGTTGGTACGTCGAGGTCGTGAACGGCGCCTTGGGGCGCGAGGCGTACTCGTCTTCCTCGATCGACTTCACGGTCGCGATCGCGCCCGTCAGTCCCGTGCTGAGCTTCCTGGCCTTGGCCTCGTCGAGGATCTGGACCTTCGAGTTGGGCAGGAGTTTGCCGTCCGGCCCGAAGTCGCGACCTTCGGCCAACGTGACGCCGTCGAGCGCCGTGACGCTGGCGGGGAACGAAGCACCCTTGTGCTCGAGCGTGACCTTGGCGTCCCACCACGCCGCCGACACGAACGCGATGCGTTCCTTCTCGCGCTCGACGATCAAGCGCGTCGCGACGCTCTGCACGCGGCCGGCCGACAGGCGCGGCGCGATCTTGCGCCACAGGACCGGCGACACCTCGTAGCCGTACAGGCGGTCGAGGATGCGCCGCGCCTCCTGCGCGTCGACCAACGCGGTGTCGACGTCCCGGCAGTTCTGGATGGCCTCCTCGATCGCGGCCTTGGTGATCTCGTGGAACACCATCCGCTTGACCGGCACCTTGGGCTGGAGGATGTCGAGCAGGTGCCACGAGATGGCCTCCCCCTCGCGGTCTTCGTCGGTCGCCAGATACAGGGCGCTGGCGTCCTTGAGCTTGGCCTTGAGTTCGCGGATCTTCCCCTTCTTGTCGGCGGAGACCACGTACAGCGGCTTGAACCCGTCGTCGACGTTCACGCCCAGGCGCGACCAGGCCTCGGCCTTGTACGCGGCCGGGATCTCGGCGGCGTTGGAAGGCAGGTCCCGAACGTGCCCGACCGAGGCTTCGACCTCGTATCCGGACCCGAGGAACTTGGCGATGGTCCTGGCCTTGGCCGGGGACTCGACGATCACGAGGGGCTTGGACATCGAGGGGCAACGTCGACGATTCGACGCCTCCAAGTCAAGCGAAGTCCTGGCGAGGCCCCCACCCGGACGCCCTCGGAACACCCGGTCAGGCGTGAACGCAACTCGTTGCGAGGCGCTATCTTGGGGTCGTGAGCCAACCCATCCCGATCCTCTACGAAGACGATCACGTGTTGGTCGCGTCGAAACCGGCGGGCCTGTTGTCGGTCGAAACCGGGGGTCAGGAGGGCGCGTCGCTGCCCGAAGCGTTGCTCGAGCAGGGCCTGAGGGTCATCCCCGTGCATCGCCTGGACCGCGACGTGTCGGGCTGCGTCCTGTTCGCGAAGACCGCGGCGGCGCGCGACGCGTTGGAGGAGTTGTTCCGCGCCCGTGGGCTGCGCAAGGTGTACTGGGCGCTGGCCCAAGGCATCGTCCAACCGCCCCAAGGTGCCTTCCACTTCCCGATCCTGGAGGACGGCCCGATCGCGCGCGTGTCGGTGCACGGGAAGAAGTCCGAGACGCGTTATCGGACGCTGGCCGCGTTCCCGCTGGCGACGGAGGTCGAGATCGACCTGATCACGGGCCGCTACAACCAGATTCGGCTCCACTTCGCGCACGCCGGGTTTCCGTTGATCGGGGAGCGCAAGTACGCGCGCGGGAAGGACTCGCCGATCCACATCAAGAGTCGCCGGGTGGCACTGCACGCGTGGCGCCTGGGACTGAAGCATCCGATCACGGGCGCGATGCTCGAGATCGACGCGCCGCTGCCCGACGACCTGATGGAAGTGCGTCGCGCGGCCGAGACGACGCGCAAGGCGCCGCGCGCTCGCTGACCGGCTCGCTGCCACGTGCGTGACCGGCGCGGCGCAGCGACCTCGATCGAAGCTCAGCCGGCGATCCAAAGTCGGAGGGCCTGCCACCGGCCGTGGATGTGAAGCAGGAAACCCGCGAGCTTGGGTCGGCTGAGTTGGAGGGTTGGGCGATCGATGCAGCGGATGACAACGTCCGCGGCCTTCTCGGCCGTGAGCATCATCGGCTTGACGTCGGCCTTCGCCATCTTGGTGTCGACGAAGCCGAAGCGCACGTTGGTGACCGTGATGCCTCGAGGTCTCAACTTGAGCGCGAGCGATCCGAGGTAGTTGCTCAAGCCGGCCTTGGAAGCGCAGTAGCTCGGAGCGTCCGGGATCAGGCCGTCGTCGGCGAGACTCGAAAGGGCGATGACCTGTCCGCGACCACGGGTGAGCATGAGCGGCAAGACCTTCTCGAGCGTGAAGACGGCCCCCAGCAGGTTCACTTGGAAGACGCGCGCTTCCATGGCGAGGTCGTCGAGGTCGAGTTCCTGGCCGATCCCGACGCAGTAGATGCACACGTCCGGGGTGCCGGTCTCCTCCAGAACGGACTCGAGGAGCGCGCGATATCCCGGATCGGTGACGTCCGCGACTCGCTGGACTCGCGGTGAATCCCCGGCTGGAAGTGGACTCCTCGAGACGCCCGCCACCGACCAGCCCGCCGCGCGGAGCTTGCGTGTGATCGCGAGACCGATCCCGTCCGAGTTCCCGATCAGGAGGGCTTTGCGCGCGTCCATGCGCGAGATGCTAGCCGCAGACCGGCTGGAGAGTGGCCGCCCCTGACTGAGACGTGCGCCGCGACGGGATCCCGCGACGCGGCATCGAGCCACACGGTTCCTCGCCGTCGGCACGTGGACGTTCGAACGCAAGTCCCTGCGGACAAGGGTCCGACCCCGCCCCAAGTCGAGTGGCGCCCGAAGAACCGACTAGACTCGACTCACACTCGCCCGCGCGAGTTCATCTGGTACTCGAGTCATGGACGGAAGCACCCCGACACCTTCGCTGGACCAGCTCCTCGGTGAGAAGCGCTGGCTCCAGGCGCTGGCCCGCCGGTTGGTGCGGGACGCGGCCACGGCCGACGACCTGGTGCAGGAGACTTGGTTTCGCGCCCTGCGCGCGGGCGGGAGCGCGCGCGGTGGCCCGCTCGACACGCGCGCGTGGCTGGGACGCGTGCTGCGCAACGTCTGGCGCGAACGCGGGCGGGCTGAGCGAGCACGAACGAGCCGCGAGGAGCATGTAGCCGCACGCGAAGCGTTACCGTCGGCGCGCGAATCCATCGAGCGACTCGAACTCGCGAAGCGCCTCGCCGCGTTCGTGCTCGAACTCCACGAGCCCTACCGCTCGATCGTCGTGTGGCGCTACTACGAGAACCGATCGGCGGCGGAGATCGCGGCCGCGTCGGGCGAACCCGCCTCGCGCGTGCGCTGGCGCCTCCTGCACGCGCGCGAGCTCCTGCGCAAACGCCTCGAGCGTGACCGCACCGACTGGTCCACGCACTACGCGATCTTCTTGCCTCTCGCGCAACGAACACTGAAACCCGCGGGTGCGGCCTCGGCGGCCGCGGCCGAAATCGGAGTCCTCACGATGGCCACGAAATCGCTCGTCGGTTGGGGCGCGGCGGCACTCGCCCTCCTGATGGTGATCACCACTTGGATGGGAACGTTCGGGCCAACCTCCCGATCGCTCCCGGCCGCAGAACCGACCCCGCTCGCGAAGTCCGCGCTCGTGTTGGACCGAAGCACACCGAGGCCGGACCTCCAGCGCACTCCGGTGCCGATCGTCGAGGCCGCACTCGCCGGTGCGTCGCGCGCGGTCGGCTTCACGACGCACGTGCACGGCATCGTCCGCGCTGCTGAGAGCGGACGTCCGTTGGCGAACGCGGACCTCGCGCTGTTCGAGCCTGACAGCCAGCGGATCCTCGCGCGCACGCACAGCGCGTCGGACGGGACGTTCCACTTCGATGGGCCTGCGATCCGCGGGTTCGAGCTCGCCTGTCGTCTCGAGGGCCGCACGCCGCGTCGCAAGCGTGTGTCCGACATGACGGCCACGGGCGATCGCGCGCACACGATCGATCTCGAGCTCGGCTTCGCGCTCACGGTCCACGTGGTCGAAGAACCGAGCGGAGCATCCGTCACAGCGGCCGCGGTCGAGCTCGTCCCCGGCGACCATGCCGCCGTCGTGGGGTTTTCGGCCGACACACTCGCCTTCCACGCGCTCCGCGGTGTCACGAACTCCGACGGACGCGTCGTGCTCGGCGGTGGAGCACGCGGCGTTCATCAGTACGTCGTGCGCACTCCCCATCACGCGACCGCGCTGGGCGAGGTGCTCGTCGAGCCCGACACGGCCGACATTCGCGTCGTCGTCCAACGCGGAGGCGTCGTGCACGGAACCGTTCTCGACTCCGGTCGTGCTCCGGTCGAGGGCGCACGCGTCTTCTTGAACCCCGCGGAACACGTCCGGGGACTGTCCGACGAACTCCTGCGCAACAACGGCGTGGCCACGGATCGCGACGGTCGATACCGCATCGAGGCCGTGCCGGCCGGCGTCTATCACGCCGTCGCGCTCTTGAACGACGGATCGGGGACGTTCCACTTCGCGTCGGGGGATCGCAAGCGGCGCGCGCTCGAGCGGCTTCTGGTCGAGAACGGGGTCGACGTGCCGCTCGATTTCCGTCTGCCCGTGCCGGGACGTGTTCGCGGGCGCATCCTCGACCCCGACGGCTCACCGGTCGTGGGTGCACGCGTGACCGTCTCGTGGGGCGACTTCAAGGCCGAGCGAGGCGGGTTCTTCCCGATCGCGCGGGTCGCGGGCGTCAAGGAGAGCATCCACCATGCGACGCGCACGAGCGACGACGGCGTGTTCGAGCTCGCGAACCTGCGACTCAGCCACGAGCCCCTCGAGGTCAAGGTCGACGCGGCCGGCTTCGTCCGAGGGGAGCTCGAGCTCGACGTGCCGGTGGGCGCGCGGCTCGAACCGGTGCTGACGTTGCAGCGGCTCGGGCCGACGATTCGCGGGCGCTTGACGAACCGGAACGGCCAACCCGTCGCCGACTGGGACGTGGGCTGCTTCGAGAGCGACGGGACGCGTCTCGGTGCCTTCTTCCACACGAAGACCGCGGCGGACGGCCGGTACGAATTGCGAGTCGCCGCGACGAGCGGGGCTCGCCATCGCGTGCAGCCGATTCTGCGCGGCACGAGCCCGTACCGCTGCGAGCCGACGTTGCGCGAGGACATCCTGGGCGGCGCGAACGACGTGGATTTCGTGCTGCAGCCGCGACGTGCGGTCACGGGCACGGTCGTGGACGACACGGGCGCGCTGGTGCGCGATTTCGTGGTGCACGCGCTCACGATCGGTTCCCACGCGAGTTGGAAGGAGTGCAACGGCGCCAACCGCGGCGAGGGGCGCTTCGAACTCTTCGTCGATCCGATGGAGACCCAGCAGCTCCGCATCTCGGCGCCCGCTTGTGATCCGAGCTCGATCACGGACCTGACTGGCGACGAACAGCGCATCGTCTTGCGGCGTGCGGCCGACGTCGAGGGCGTCGTGCTCGACTCGTTCGGTCGCAGCGTCGCCGGCGCGGTCGTGGCGCTCGCTACGCTCGATTCCGCGATATACCCTCGCGGCACCGGCTTTGCGCCGCGCGCGACGACGGACATCCAAGGCCGTTTTCGTTTGCGGGGCGTACCAGATCCGTCGCTCGTGCCGGGCGCGTCGACGGCCTCCGCGTCGGGGCACGTGCTCGTGTGTCCGCGCCGCGACGACGCGCCGACGCTCGTGCGCTTCGCGTTGCCGGTTCCGCGTCCTGCGCGACTCGAGCTCGTGCTGCCGCGCTCGGTGCCCGTCGAACTTGTCTTCGTGGACGCGCACGGTCGCGCGGTCGAAGGCGGCGTGTTCGTGCTCGATGCCGCGGGATGGCCGAACGAGCCGGCCGTCGAAGCGCACCTCGCCGACCAAGCGCATCCGTCGCGGGGCGTGTTGGTGGACGGGCGCGCACGACTCCACCTCACGCCGGGCCCGCACCGCGCGATCCTGGTCGTCGGAAGCGAGGCCCGTGAGACCTTCGGTTTCGATGTCACCGATCCGGGCGCGAGCGAAACGGTGCAGCGAACGCACACGTTCCAGGTCGGCCCGCGCTGAGTGGCGCGGAAGTGACCAACGTGCACTCCAGCGCCGGCGTGGCGTTCGTCAACTCGCCGCCGGCCGCACCGGGAGCTGGCAGGCGATCTCGAAGTGCTCGTAGCCGTGCGCGAACGGACGGCCGATCCAGGCTTCGAAGCCGGGCAGGTCGTCGGGGACGTAGCCGCTGCCCGGGAGCCACGTGCCGACCAACCAGTCGAGCGCGCGCTGCTCGAGATCGATGCCGCCCTTCATCACGAGCTCGGCCACGCGCATCCTGGGAAAGTCGAAGCGCCCGATCAGGCCCTCGGGACGCACGTCGTCGACCTCGACGGCGGCGTAGTAGCGGCAGTCCTCGTGCGCGACGATCTCGGGGTCTTCCCACTGGTAACCGAGCCACTGACGATCGATCACGCCGCGACCTTCGGCCCAGCGCATGAGGTGCTCGTAGGCGCCCTTCACCGCGTCGAACGAGCGGAAGGGATCGAGCACGGACACGTACGCGACCGTTCGCGGCGGCAAGTCGCGCAGCACGACCTCGAAACCGTCGGGGTTCTCGCCGGGTGGCAAGCGCGTGAGCCGTGGGAAGCCGTCGATGCCGCTCAACGCCGCCTCGTACTCGTCGCGACGCAGCTTCCGGAACGTCGCCAGGTCGAAGGCGCTGGGTGGCACGCCGAAGCGCTGCTTGAAGCTGCGCGTGAAGTCCGACGACGACGAGAAGCCGCAGGAGAGCGCGACCTCGGTCAGCGACATTCCCGGCGCGTGGGACATGAGGTACAGCGCGCGCTCGAGCCGTTGTCGTTTGACGAACTGCGCCAACGTCTCGCCGATCAAGGCCTTGAACACGCGGTGAAAATGGAACGGCGAGAAGCACGCCGCGCGCGCGACGGCTTCCAATTGAAGGTCCCCGTCGAGGTGCGTGACGACGTAGTCCATGGCGCGGTTGACGCGCTCGACGTAGTCGGCTTGTGCCGCATCGGTTTTCGGGTCGATTCGCAAGATCTGGCAAGTCGAGGATCGCTCGCCGTTCCTACGATACCCGGCGACGCGCGAGCTCCGGAACGTCCCAGAGTCCTCGTGCGGCGCTCGATTCCCCGGGCGAGCGGAGTTGCGCACCGCGCCGTTCCGGATGCACTCGGGCACCGCCGCACGTGCCTCGCGGCCCCGGTCCCCTCGCTCCGACGAACCAGGACTCACGCTCCATGAACGCAATTCTCTCGATGGCGATCGGCGCGATCGCCGCCCTCACCGTCACCACCGCCATGCCGAAGGGCGAAACGCCCCGGAAGGACCCACCCGTGCAGCTCGGCAATTTCTCCGTCAGCCTCACCGTCAAGGACATCAAGACCTCGCTCGCCTTCTACGAGAAGCTCGGCTTCGAGCAGGTCAGCGGAAACCTCGCGCAGAAGTGGGTCGTCCTGAAGAACGGCACGACCAAGATCGGCCTGTTCCAGGGGATGTTCGAGAAGAACATGCTGACCTTCAATCCGGGCTGGAACTCGGACAAGGAGACGCTGAAGGAGTTCCAGGACGTGCGCGACATCCAGCGCACGCTCGCGGCGCGCGGCATCGAGTTCAAGACGAAGGCCGACGAGACCACCGACGGCCCGGCGAGCTTCGTGCTCGAGGATCCGGACGGGAACCCGATCCTCTTCGATCAGCACGTGCCCAAGCCCAAGGCGAGCGCAGCGCCGACGGAGAAGAAGGAAGAGGAGAAGAAGAAGGCGCCGCACGCGACGGGGATCGGCGGCGTGTTCTTCAAGAGCCGCGCGGACCACAAGGCGCTGTCGGCCTGGTACGAGAAGCACCTGGGCATCCCGATCGAGAGCTGGGGCGGCGGCGTCCTGAACTGGAAGGACGACACGGCCGACGACGGCGGACTGACCGTGTGGAACGCCGCCGCGCGCGACACGAAGTGGTTCCAGCCGAGCGACGCCTCGTTCATGATCAACTACCGCGTCGACGATCTCGACGGGATGCTCGCGTCGATGCGCGCGGCCGGCGTACAGGTCTTGAAAGGCCCCGAGACCGCGGAAAACGGCAAGTTCGCTTGGGTCCTCGATCTCGAAGGCAACAAGGTCGAGCTCTGGGAACCGAAACTCTGGGACGAGAAGAGCAAGACGTGAATCGTCAGCCGGCGCCTGGCGGACGAACGACGTCCCGTCGTCGCCGGCGAGGTCACCGGTATCACGGCGGTGCGATCCACCGGGAACATCGAGCGGCGAGGCGGAGTGATGTGGCGCGTCGCTCGGAGCGCGGCACCGGGCACGAGGCACGGATGGCCTCCCGTTCCCGTGGTTGCGTCACGCTGCACCGTCCAAGGGGCAGGTGGTCCGAGTGCGTATGGCC
>Ga0075163_10010113_pt1 | contig 12353 bp, 8 predicted proteins | sample JI1023141ADNA_FD_71478 | JGI IMG/M metagenome (GOLD analysis project Ga0075163, IMG submission 71478) | Wastewater effluent complex algal communities from Wisconsin, to seasonally profile nutrient transformation and Carbon sequestration -... | ecosystem: Engineered > WWTP > Effluent > Algae...
CGCCGGCGTGATCGACTCGATGGTCGCGCGGGCGCGGCCGCGGGCGAAGCGGAGGTCGACGGTGTCGCCGACGGTCAGTCGGGCGGCGTCGACGACGACGTGGCCGGCCTGGGTCGCGACCGCGTAGCCGCGCTCGAGCACCTTGAGCGGCGACAGCGCGTCGAGGCGGCCGGCGGCCTGGCCGAGCGCGGCCCGCCGGCGATCGAGCGCCCGCCGCAGCGCGACCGCCATCGCGGCCTGGCGCTTGTGCAGCTCGGCGCGGGCGGTGGCGATCCGTGGCGACGGATCGCGAGCCCGCAACCGCTGCTCGAGGCGGTGGAGCTCGGCCTGGCCGCGCGCGACCTGGGCGCGCGGGTGGCCGGCGGCGAGCCGGACCTCGAGCCGGCGCAGCTCGGTGGTGCGCTGGGCCAGCCGGGCCTGGAGCGCGGCCCGCGCGCCCTCGGCCAGGTTGTCGATCGCCTGGCGGGCGTCGCGCACGCACAGCTCGAGCTCGCGCCGCAGCCGCCGCTCCTGCTCGACCAGCTTGGCGACCAGCTCGGCCCGCACCGGCACCACCAGCTCGCCGGCCGCGGTCGGCGTCGACGCCCGCCGATCGGCGACCAGATCGCACAGCGTGACGTCGACCTCGTGGCCGACCGCGCTGACCACCGGCACGGTGCAGGCCGCGACCGCGCGCACCACCCGCTCGTCGTTGAACGCGGCCAGATCGACGGTGGCGCCGCCGCCGCGGCCGAGGATGATGACGTCGACCTGGGCCCGCTGGGCGACCCGCAGCGCGCTGACGATCTGGGCCGGCGCGCTCGCGCCCTGCACGGTGGCGTCGGCGACCAGGATGTGGGCCGGCGGGAACCGGCGCTGGATGGTCTGGACGATGTCGCGCAGCGCCGCGCCCGACCGCGACGTCACCACGCCGATCCGGCGCGGCAACAGCGGCAGCGCCCGCTTGCGGGCGTCGGCGAACAGGCCCTCGGCGGCCAGCCGGTGCTTGAGCTCCTCGAGCGCGGCGGCCTGGACGCCGGCGCCGGCCGGCTCGGCGAAGTCGACGTAGAGCTGCAGCCGGCCGTCGCGATCGAACACGCCGAGCTTGCCGCGGACCCGGACCCGCTGGCCGGGCTCGAGCTGGAAGCGCATCCGCTGGGCCGTGGTCCGCCACATCACCGCCGGCACCGACGACGCCCGGTCCTTGAGCACGAAGTAGACGTGGCCGCTCGGCGGCCGTTTGACCTCGCTGGCCTCGCCCTCGACCCACATCAAGCCGAACCGCTCGACGCCAGCGTTGGCCCACCGCACCACGTCGGCCACGGTCAGCGGCCGCTCGCGCGACGCCGGCTTCGGCCCCTCGTCGGTCACGCCCGACGGTAGCACGCGCCTCCCCGGCCCGAGCTCCGGCGCCGGGCACGGAGATCGGTCGCGGGTCCGTTGGATCGCGGCCGTCACATCGGGGTGTACGTTCGATGGACCGTGGTGGCCGCGATGAACCTCTACCTGGACGACTCGGGGACCCGACACCCCGATCGCGATCAGGGACGGAGGCCTGCCCACACCCATGACTGGTTCGGGATCGGTGGCATCGTGGTCCGAGACGACGCCGAGGAGGCCGTGCGCGCCCAGCATCGCGCGCTCTGTGCGAAGTGGCAGATCGACTACCCGCTCCATTCGGCCGAGATCCGGGCCAGCGCGCACAACTTCAAGTGGATCAACGCGCTGCCGTCGGATCGGAAGGCCGAGTTGATGGCTGACCTCGGTGCGCTGGTGACCCACCCATCGCTGATCGCCGGGGCGTGTGTGATCGACCGGCCTGGATACAACCACCGGTACGGACCGCGATACGGGCGAGAGCGATGGTTGCTCTGCAAGACGGCCTTCGTCGTCGTGGTCGAGCGGATGGCGAAGCTCGCGCGGGACAGCGGCTGTCGTTTGCGCGTCTTCGTCGAGAAGTCGGACAAGGACACCGACGCGATCCTGCGGGGCTACTACGACGCGCTCCGGGCCGATGGTCACCCGTTCGACCGCACCAATGCGTCGCGGTACGCGCCACTCGCGGCCGATGAGCTACGTGAGACGCTCTATGACTTCAAGGCCAAGGCCAAGAGCTCGCCGCTCATGCAGCTGGCCGATCTCTGCCTGTGGCCGATGTGCATCGGCGGCTATGACCCGGCGAACCGGGCGTACGTCGCGCTACGGCAGGCTCGGACGCTCATCGACGCGAGGCTCGCTCCGGCCGATGTCGCGACGCGCGGGATCAAGTACAGCTGCTGGGACCTGCGAGACGCCGAAAAAACCGAAGCCCGGTCGTGAGACCAGGCTCCGGGCAGCCACCTACGGTGACCTCGTGGGCTAGGCCCACCAAGACCATACCCAAGCGGATCGGTCCTTTCAAGGGTCGGCCCGACGCAGGCACCGCGATCATCGTCGCCGGCACCGCAGGGTGCCCATCATCATCCGGCGGTCTCCACCGACCCGCCGGCGGGAACTTGGGGCGGTGGCTCGGTTTTCCCTGCAACCGGGGGCCATGGCGCGTTGTCCGTTGTGCGATAGGATGCCGACACGGGCCATGGCCGACGACGACCGCACCGACGAACCCGAGGCAGGCGCGCCGATCGGCAAGGACGCGCTCGATCCCGAGCTGATCAGCTTGCGCCGGCCGGCGCCGCGGATCGGCGCGGTGGCGGCGGCGGCGGTGCTGTTGCTGTGCGTGGTCCTGATGGTCCGGCTGCGCCACGACTTCGCCTTCGCGCGGTCGAGCGGTACGCCCAAGGCGGTCACGATCCAGGAGCTGGCCGCCGGCAAGGTCGCCGGCGACAGCTACGTCACGTTCTCGGCGCCGCTCGACGCGACCGCGGCGATCCGCGCCCAGGTCACCCAGGCCAACCCGGGCACCCGGGTCCGACCGGTGGTCGGCACCGGCGACAAGCTGTGGGTGGCCGAGCCGGGCGACGGCTGGGGCCCGGCCCGCCACGACGCGGTGATCACCGGCCGGCTGCGGGCGATGAGCGCGGTCCGGTTCGGCGGCCCGGTCGCTCGCGCGCTGGCCAAGGGCGCGTGGCCGCGGTTCATCTCCGGCGCCGAGCTGGCCCGGGCCCGGCAGGCGTCGGCCACCGGCGGCGACCTCGTGCTCGTCGACGGCGGTTCGCTCACGATCGAGGGCGGCACCGAGGTCGAGCTGTGGCTGCCCGATCCGGGCCAGGCGGTGGTGGTCGGCACCTTCGGCACCCGGTTGCCGGACGTCGCGGCCTGGACCGCGGCGCTGGCCCAGGCCGGGATCATCGCGCCGGGCGCGGCGCCGATCAGCACCAGCGAGTCGCTGGCCCGCTGGCTGGTGCAGCGGCCCGACGCGATCGCGTCGATCAACCAGCAGATCGAGGCCGCCTCGCTGTGGGCGGCGCGCGTCGAGCCGTCGCCGGTCCGGGTGCGGACCCAGTGGTCGGCGCTGGTCGCCGGTCCCGACGGAGTCACCGTGCCCACCCACGGCGCGACCGCGATCCCGTGGGGCGCCATCGACGTCGTCGCGGTGTGGGCGCCGCGGACCATGCCGGCCGGCGCCTGGGTCGTCATCACCGACGAGGCGCCGGGCGACTACTGGTACCTGACCTGGGTCTACGTCGGCCTCGCGGTCATCGCCGCGCTGTTCGCGTGGGCGCTGGTCATGGCGGTCCGTCGCCAGTTCTTCGACGCGCCGACCGTGCGCTGAGGCGGGTCGGGCGGCACCGCGCGCCGGTCAGCGCAGCGCGGCGTCGTACAGGTCGAGGGCGAGGTTGGCGTTGGCCGGGTTCATGTGGAAGCCGCCGTGACCGGCGGTCGGGTCGGCGATCAGCCGCTCGACGGCGCCGCCGTGGGCCTCGATCCAGGTCCGGCTGCGCTCCATCGCCGGGCAGCCGTTGAGCTCGGGCTCAGGATCGAGCCCGCCACAGAACAGCACCCAGTGGGCGCCGCGGAACGGCGTGGCGCCGTAGCGGCCGGCGTCGATCTCCGCGTTGGGCGGGAAGTCCGGCATCGCGCCGCCGGCGTTGGCCACCGCGATCAGGAACGCGGGCGCCGGATCGGCGCGGTCCATGGCCTCGACCGCGTACGCGTTGGCCGCGCCGCGGCTGAAGCCCTCGAACAGGCTGCGGCCGGCGGCCGTGCCCTGCTCGGCGAGGGCGCGGCGCAGCGTCGGGTACAGCTCGACGGGCAGGTAGTAGTCGGCGGCCGCCTCGCCGCCGCCGAACCACCACTGCAGCGCGATGATCGCGTACCCGCGCGCGGTGGCGAACGGCAGCCACACCGCGAACGACGAGCTCGCCCAGCCATCGTGGCCGTGGAGGGTGACGACGGTGCCGTCGGTCGCCGGGTCGAAGCCGGGCGGGGTCCAGGCGGCGTAGAAGCTGGCGCCGTCGGCGGTCGGGACGAAGCGGACCCCGGCCGCCACCGCCTGGTCGTAGCGGGCGCGGTCGCGCTGCCGCATCAGCTCCATCAGCGCGGCGGTGCCGGGGCTGGCCAGCGCGCGACCGTCGACCGGCGGCGCGGCGTCGACCGCGGTGGTCGCATCGGCGCCGACGGGGTCGCTCGCGCCCGAGCAGCCGGCCCAGGCGAGGACGGCGACCAGGGGCCCGAGGGTCGCGGATCGGCACGGCGTCATGCCGTACGTACCCGGACCACGCCGCCCAGGTTAAGCCGTCAGGTCGGCGCGACGCCGTCGAGGGCGAAGCGGGCGAGCGGCACCAGCATCGTGCGCGCGCCGCGGACCACGACCTCGACCGTGGCGTCGGCGCGGGCGGTGCGCTGGGCGAACAGGCGGCGCACCACCACGGTGCCGCCGTCGGCCGGCAGGGCGACGTCGAGGCGGGTGCGATCGAGCAACTGGCCGCGCGGGTCGCGGAACGCGATCGCGACCTGGATCGGCGTGACCGCGAACACCGGCGCGGCCATCCCCAGCTCGAGCGCCAGGTCGGCCTCGAGCGCGTCGCGGACCTCGGTCAGGTGGCAGGTGGCGGTCGCCCGCACCGGCGGGGTCAACCCGGGCAGCGCCGTGATCGCGGGCTCGGCGATGGCGGTCAGCGGCACCCGCCCGGCGACCGCGGTGGCGTGCGGCTCGACCCGCCAGTGGCCGGCGCGGATCTGGAACGGCTCGCGGACCGTGGCGCGGACGTCGGCGGTGCGGGCCTCGGCGTAGGCCGCGCGTGACAGGTGATCGGCGACCCCGACCCGCGCCGGGTCGGGCAGGTGGCCGCCGTGCCGGGTCTCGAGCGCGCGCAACGCGTGGCCGTCGCCGTCGCGGATCACGACCTCGAACGCGTCGACCCGGAGCCAGCGGGTGCGGCGCCGGATGATCGCCGTGAACCGCAGCCCGACGTCGTGCTCCGACCACGGCCGGACCTCGCCGATCACCTGACCGTCGAGGACGTCGACCACGCCGTCGCTCGCCCACCAGCTCGGCCGCAGCCCGCCGGGCTCGGGCCGCAGCCCGGTGGCGGCGTCGGACGCCTCGCCCAGCCGCGGGCCGTCGTGCTCGGCCGGCGGGCCGTCGAACAGGTCGTCGCCCGGTGGCCGGGGCGGCCCGCGATCGTCCGGCGCGAGGCTCGCCGCCCGCGCGGCCAGCGCCGCCTCCTCGGCGTCGAGCGCGGCCCGCTCGTCGGCGGTGAGGGCGAACCGCGGGCCGGCCAGCTCGGTCGCGACCGCGGCGGCGCCGGCGGCGGCGAGGTGGTCGAGCGCCGCCGTGGTCGCCTGCGGCGGCAGCTCGTCGGCGTGGCTCAGCAGCCAGGCGATCACGTCGTCGTCGGCGCTGGCGGTGCAGCCGCGCGCCGCCAGCGGGTCGCGCCAGCGGTACCAGCTCGTGCTGGCCCGCGGCTGGTCGCGGCGGCCGAGCTCGGCCTCGACCTCGGCGGCGCGGGCCAGCGCGATCAGGTCGCCGGGATCGAGGCGCTGCTCGAGCTGGTTGCGGGCCTCGCCGCGGACGTAGGGATCGGCGTCGAGCAGCACGGTCAGCGGCGCCGGCACCGGCGCGAAGGTCCGCGGGGTCAGGCCGCGCGCCACCACCAGCGCGTCCCAGTCGACGGCGCCGTCGCCGTGGGCGTCGCCGAGCGCGCGCGCCACGCTGGCCCGGCCGTAGTCCTCGTGCCCGACCGCGTCGAGCGTCACCCAGATGCCGGCGACCTCGGCGTGGCGACGGCGCTCGAGCAGCCCGGCGGCGACCAGCGCGCGGACCTTGGCGGTCGGGTGCTCGGCCATGCCGATCAGCGCGTCGGTGGCGGCCTGGTCGGGGACCCGCGCGATCGCGCGCGCCACGCTGTCCTTGGTCACGCCGACCGCGCCCTGCATCCGCACCAGCAAGGGCAGCGCGCGATCGGGGTCGGCGTCGGCGAGCTCGGTGACCACCCGCCACAGCTCGTCGGGGTCGTCGCTGGCCGCCAGCGCGAGGGTGGGGAAGCAGTCGCGCCGCCGCAGGCGCGCGAGCGCCGCGAGCAGGTCGCCCCGCCACGGCGCCGCGGCCCGCGCCTCGCGATCGGCGCGAGCGCGGGCGATCAGCACCACCGCCACCTCGGCGCCCGCGGCGCGGGCGGCGCCGAGCAGCTTGATCGCCGCGGTGCGCTGGGCCGGGCCGGTCGCGTCGTCCATCACCGCGCGGATCGCGCGGCCCCGCACGGCCGGCGCCGCCGCGATCGGCTCCAGCGCCGTGGCGACGTGATCGGCCAGCTCGTCGTCGGGGCGGGCGTCCCAGGCCGCGGCGATCGCGTCCTCGACCAGGTCGACGTCGCGCAACCGCGCGGCGGCGTCGCGGACCGAGTTGGCCAGCTCGCGGCGCACCCACTGGCCGTTCATCAGATCCTGGCGCGGCGCCGCCGGCAGCAGCGCCAGGCCGATCCGCACCACCAACTCGGCGGCGAACGCGTCGAGCTGCTTGCGCAGATCCCAGGTCGCGTTGCCGGCCGCGGCGATCCGCGCGAACAGGTCGCGGACCGCGACCTCCTCGGCCGATGGCGGATCACCGTCGGCCGCGGCCGGTGGCGGCGGCGCGGGCGCGGCCGCCGGTGGTCGCTCCCAGCCGGCGGTCTGGTAGTGGCCGGTCGCCTCGTCCCACACGATCAGGGCCAGGTCGTCGGTGACCTCGCAGGTCGCGTCGGTCACCACGGCGCGCAGCCGGGTCAGCGCTGCCAGCAGCATGGTCCAGTCGCCGTGGCTGACGTCGTCGGGCATCACGGTGCCACCGCCGGCGACCAGGCCGCTGCCGCCGAGCACGCCGAGGCCGAAGCGCCCGACCTGCCACGATCGGGCACCCTCGGTGGCGGCGAGGGCGACGAGCTGGTCGCGCTCGTCCTCGGTGATCGTGCGCGGCGAGCGCAGCATCCACTTGACGTTCCAGGGCATGCCGCGATTGTGCCCGGCCGCGGCCGCCGCCGCCCGCCCGAGTCCTACAGCGTTCCGAGAATGAAGCGGCGATGGCGGCGGCGGGCCCTTACGAGGCGGCGGCGGCGCCCCTCGTTACGTCGGCCCCTCGCTGACGCTCCTCAGTACGTGACGCCGAAGGCGCCGACCAGCTTGGTCCGCTTCTTGTCGCCGTAGATCGCGGTCGGGTAGCCGCTGCCGTCATCGTTGCGGGCGAACGAGGCGGCGACGCCGACCTTGAGCCCGGCCGCGAGCTCCTTGGTCACCGTCACCGGCTCGGCGGTGCTCGACGCGGTCTCGGTCGCGGTCTTCACGCAGGTGCTGCGGTAGATCAGCTTGCCGCTCTCCGGGTCGATGCCGTCGATCCGGTTGGTCTCCTTCCACTGCTTGCAGACCTCGACCTTCCAGGTCTCCTTCTTGAACGTGATCTCGAAGCCGGTGTCGTTCGGCTTCATCGTCGCGATCGTGCCCATCGAGGTCTTGGGGGTGGCGTTGGCGTAGAGGACGACCGGCTTGGGCAGGCCGATCGGATCGTTGCCGCGGTCGGTGTCGAACTCGATCTTCTCGCTGGTCAGCGCGTGCCAGATGAAGGTGCGCAGGCCCCAGTAGCCGGCGTGGCCGGTCGCCTTGTCGTTCCAGTACTTCCGCGCCGCCTCGTCGCGGACGAAGCACAGCGCGCCGGCGCTGGCGAGCTGGCTGCCGATGTTGTCCTTGAACGCGTCCTTCATCTCCTGCTCGGTGCGGGGCGCCTTCGCGGTCAGGTAGGTCGTGAGGTGGGTGAGCAGCTCGGCGTCGCAGCCGTTCATCAGCTTCTTGTTGTTGGCCCGGGCGTCGTCGACCAGCTTGTAGGTCCACGCCAGCATCGCCGCGTGGGGCCCGGTCTGCTCGGCCCAGGCCTTGGCCGCCGCCGCCGGCAGGGTGTCGATGACCTTGGCGACGCCGTCGTCCTTCTTGGCCTCGGCGTCGAAGCGCGCGGCCTGGGCCTTCACCGTCTGCTGCAGGCGGACGAAGCGCATCTTGAGCTCGAGCCGGTCGCGCGGATCGATCGTCGCCGTCGCCAGCTCCTTGTCGAGCTTGGCCCGGTCGAGGCCGAGCGCGTCGGCCTTGCAGATCGCCCAGCGGCCGATGCTGCCGCTGTAGCTGTCGACGCACTGGGCGACGAACGCGGCCTGCAGGAGCTGCGACGGGTTGGGGGTGGCGTCGAGGATCTCGGCGTAGGACATGAAGTCCATGCCGTAGGCGGTGACCAGCGCCTGCTTGGCGATCATCGCCTGGGTGAAGCCGTCGACATCGGCGAACCGGGTGTCGGCCGGCGGGCGGCTCGGCGTCTGGATGCGGGTCCGCTTGGGGTCGAGGGCGAGCGTGATGTCGGCGAGGTCGGCGGCCTTGAAGCCGTAGAAGCCGACGAACGCGTCCCACAGCGGGGTCAGGCCCTTCTGCAGGTCGGGGTTGCCGGGGAACTTGCACAGCGCGCCGGCCAGGTAGAGGGCCTGGTCGAGGTCGGCCTTGTCCGGGGTGACGCCGTCCCACTGGCCCTTGACCTGGTTGGCCATGAAGTCGGGGTCGGCCGGCCCGGTCCGGTCCTTGGCCTTCTGGGCGTCGCAGAACCCGGCCGGGGTGCCCGCCATCGAGGCCTTGATCCAGCCCTCGCGATCGGCGTTCTTGTCGGGCAGGTCGGCGCGGGCCGGGCCGGCGTGGGCGAGCAGCGCGGCGAGGGGCAGGGCGGTGAGGGCGGTCGTCAGCTTGCGTCGGTTCACGGGAGTCCTCTCGAAAGTCGAGCGGTCGCGGTGGCCGCGACCAGGGGGGCCGAGAGCATCCATGGAGATCCCATGGATGGCAAACCCTGTCGGTGCGGCGGGCGATCGCGGGATCCTCGGCGCTACCCCTACGCCGATTTTGCGCTACCCCGGGGATCCCCCGATAGACCGTGACCAGGGGACCCCCCCGGACGACAAACACCACGATGCGTCCCAGGTTCCCCACGTTGCCGGCCCGCGGCCCGACCGAGGACGAGCTGCTCCGCGCGGCGACCCAGGCGCTCGATCTCCAGCGCTGGACCGAGGCCCGCGAGCGGTTGCTCCGGCTGGCGACGATGAGCCCGGCGACGACGAAGTACCGGGCGCTGCTCGCCTACGCCCGCGGGCAGGAGGCCATGGCCGCCGGCGACTCGACCCGGGCGCACGAGGAGTGGCGGCGGGCCCTGACCCTCGACCCGACGATGGCCGACGCCCAGCGGGCGCAGGCGGCGCAGCGGCAGCGATCGAGCAGCTGGGTCGGCAAGCTGCTCGGCCGGGCGTAGCCGGCGGCCGGCGCGGTCAGTCCACCACGTAGAGCTCGAGGGCGCCGCGATCGGCGTCGAGGTGGAGCTGCGACGCGACCAGGCCGCCGTCGGCGCGGGTGAGGTGCCAGCCGAGCCAGCCCGACTCCGAGCCGTGCAGCTCGCCGAGCAAGGCGAAGCTGCGGGCCGACCGGATCTCGACCCGGCCGTCGCGGTCGTGCCACCACGGCGCGCCGATCGCGAGGTCGCGGACCCCATCGCCGTCGAGATCGTCGAGGCGGGCCAGCATGCGGCCGTACAGCTCACCGTCCTCGCCGCCGCCGAGGCGGCGGAGGGTGGCGCCGGTCGCGCCCGACGCGATCACCACCTCGCCGTGGCCGGGCGTCGCCGCGTCCTCGTCGGCCGGCGCGCCGATCGCGACCTCGCCGACCCCGTCGCCGTCGAGGTCGTCGACCGCGGCGACCATGATGCCGTGCTCGGCGCCGGCCCGCTCGCCGACGATCTCGCGCAGGGTGGCGCCGGTCGCGCCCGATACCAGCAGCACGGCGCCGCGGCGGATCCCGTCGATCGCCGCGGTCGGCGCGCCGATCGCCAGGTCGTCGACGCCGTCGCCGTCGAGGTCGTCGACCGGTGTCAGGTACCAGCCGAACTGATCGTCGGCCCGCGGGCTGGTGATGGTGCGGACGACCGCGCCGGTGGCGCCCGACACCAGGTAGACGTGGGCGGCGGCCGGGTTCGATGGCGCGCCGGCCCACAGGTCCTCGACACCGTCGCCGTCGCGATCGCCGGCCCGCGCCAGGTGCCAGCCGAAGCCGTCGTAGGGCCGACCGAGGGCGCGCCACAGCCGGCGACCGTCGAGGGCGTAGGCCTCGATCAGGCCGCGGACCTCGCCGTCGACCACCGCGTTGGGCGCGGAGATCACGACGTCGGCGGCGCCGTCGCCGTCGAGATCCGGCACCGCGAGGACGATGTGGCCGAACAGCCCGTCGACGTCGACGCCCGGCCAGCGGTGGAGCAGGGCCCCGGTCCGGGTCCAGGCCGCGGCCTCGCCGGTGTCGGGCTCGCCGGCCCGGCGGGCGCCGCCGATCAGATCCTCGACCCCGTCGCCGTCGAGGTCGAGGGGCTCGCCGAAGCGGAAGCCGAGCTCGCCGTGGGCATCGAGGCCGTCGACCCGGACCATCCGGCACAGCCCGCCCTCGCGCGGGCCCGGGCACGGCGGATCGCCGCACCCGGCCAGCGCGGCCGTCGCCGCGATCGGGCCGACCGCGAGCCAGCGGCGCATGCGCTACGGCGCGACGATCGTCGAGCAGCAGGCGACGTGGCGGGCGCCGTTGCAGCTCGGCAGGGTGCCGGTGGTCAGCGTGGTGATCGCGCCGGTCGCCGGGGTCAGGGTGACGTACTTGCCGACGTGGCCCTGGTCGGCGGTGCCGTACGACCACGGGATCGCGTCCTGGTTGCTCTGGCAGCGCTGGGTGCCGAGCGCCGTCGGGTCGTCGACCCACCACGACGCCACCGCGGCGCCCATGTAGTCGGCGGCGTTGATGGTCTCGGGCACGGCGCGGGTCGCCGCCATCATCAGCTTGTCGTACGAGCAGACCTGCGAGCCCGGCCAGCGCATCGCGCACTCGGCGTTGGCGCCGTTGAGGCCGAGCATGCCCTGGTAGGTCCAGCGACCGGGCGTGGCCTTGAGGCTGCCGCGGTAGATGAGCCGCGACACGCAGGTGCCGCCGACGCAGCCCTGGTTGGGCTCGCAGGTGGTGCCGGTGTTGACCCCGTTGCAGTCGCTGGTCGCGCCGCAGTGGGTGTTCGACGTCATCGGGTCGGTGCAGGTGCCGGCGCATACCACGCTGCCGGCGGCGCACACGCAGGCGCCGCCCAGGCAGGTCTCGCCGGCCGCGCACGTCGCGGTCGGATCGTCGACGCCGCAGGCGCCGCAGTTGGCCTCGTCGGTCTGGGTGTCGACGCAGGCGGCGCCGCAGTTGGTCAGGCCGTTGTCGCAGCCCTCGACGCAGGAGCCGCCGGCGCAGACCAGGCCGTCGCCGCAGCCGTTGCCGCACGACCCGCAGTTGTCGCGATCGGTCTGCAGGTTGGAGCACACGCCGCCGCAGACCGACTCGTTGGCGGCGCAGTCGGCCGCGTGACAGAACAGGCTGTCACCCGAGTTGCCGTCGGGGCAGGTCTCGCACCCGACCAGGACGAGGGTCGACAGGCTGAACGCGAGGAGCATCGGCCGCATGGGCCGGACGATAGCGCACATTCCGTACGCGCTTCCACCACGCCGCGAGTGGCCCGACCACGAACGAAGGTTCACGGCACGCTGACGTGGGCGGCGCGGCGCAGCGAGGCGAGGAACACGCGCAGCGCGGTGCGGTCGGCGGGCGCGGCGGCCAGCCAGGCGGCGCGGGCGAAGGCGGCGTCACCGCCGTGGCGGGCGATCGCGTCGTCGAGCGTGGCCGCGCGGCCGTCGTGGAAGTACGGCGCCGACGCGCCGACCCCCCACAGCCGCCGGGTCAGGTAGTGACGGCGGCCGATGTTCTGGTGGACGTGGAGCGCGGCGTTGTCGTCGCCGAGATCGTGGCGCTTGAAGTCGCTGTAGGCGAACACCGGGTAGCCGCCGGCCGCGGCGTCGTAGGTCAGGCGCGGCGCCTCGCCGTCGGCGGCGAGATCGACGGTGACGCCGGCCCGCGCGCCCGGGGCCCGGATCGCGATCGTC
>Ga0075163_10010114_pt1 | contig 12353 bp, 16 predicted proteins | sample JI1023141ADNA_FD_71478 | JGI IMG/M metagenome (GOLD analysis project Ga0075163, IMG submission 71478) | Wastewater effluent complex algal communities from Wisconsin, to seasonally profile nutrient transformation and Carbon sequestration -... | ecosystem: Engineered > WWTP > Effluent > Algae...
CGCGGCCTGCACCGCCTGACTATCGGAGTGGCTGGCCGAGACATAAACCGACCAGAACTGCGCACCGACCTTGCCCGCGCGCAACCGGGCCAGATCGGTGTGCATTGCGCCGCGGCCATTTGCCGGGTCCGCAGTCTTGCTGGTATCGGCAAAATCGAACCCGCCGAGCATGTTCTTGCGCCGATCCCTCAGCGTATCGGGCACATCGTTGTGACCATCCCAAACCGGCGCGGCGGCCAGCGCGGCCATTGCGATCTGTTCGGGCGTCCTGACCGGTTTGGCGAAAACCGTACCGGTCAGTGCCAGGAGTCCTGCCAAACCGACAATCTTCACCGTAGGGATGGCCATTTCACCGCTCCTGCTATTTGAGCGGCACGCAATCCATCAGCCAGACTACTTGTCGCGAATCCGAATATTCGTAGAAGGTTCCGGTCAGCTTTACACTCTTGCCCGGCTTCAATTGCAAGGTGAAAACCGATGTGCCGGGCGCCATCAGGCAGCTTACACTGGCAAAGCTTTTGGCCATGTTGGGCAAGCGCAGGGCAAGCTCATGCGGCTGCAGAATCTTGAACGCCACCCGGTAGCGGTCGCCATCCTTGGTAACATAGTCAACCTGGCCGCTTAGCGTGAACCTGCGATTCTTGTAGCGCTGCGGAATGGTCAAGGCATTGCGTTCTGCATCCTTGGATATCTGCTGCGTAAAATCCTGAGCACTGGTCGCGTATGGAGGTGCAATCGTGGCTGGTGCGCCTGGGCCAGCACGGGCCGCCAAGCGACCTTCTTTCCCGCCCTTGAGCAAAGCCAGCATGCCGCACAACTCTGCTTTGACGGGTTCGCTCTTCGCACCCACCCCGGCAGGAAGTTTGGCCACAACCTGGACGGTTCCCACTCCGCCCGGTGCAACGGTGGCAGTTGCGGTCAACGGAAAGCCCCGCGATTTTCCACTGCTGGGTTGCTCGATCAGCAATTCCCCGCCCTGTGGTTCAGACGCGATAATAATATAGCCGCGCTGGGTGGCGGCACGCTCAAGCTGCTTGATGGCTATATCGACTGGCATATCAGATACTGCCGTCTGTGCCGTGAAGGTCAGTCCGGTGATCGGATTGCCCTTCTTTTGAAAGGTCTCCTCACAGGTGCCTGCGTGGGCAACTGTCGGAACCAATGCCGCCAGCGCAATCGCAAAAATTGCACATTTTTGTTTGTCTATCATAAGTTTGCTTCTCGCTCCGCTGAAACTCGGCCCGTCAGCCGTCAAGCTCGGACAAACCAGTGCGGATACTGAAATTGGATCCCAGGCAACAGGCTGAAATTGTACCGGTGCGTCTAGCCAAGCTCTCCTGCCAGATCGAGCAACTTGAGCATCACTGCAGCGCCGCATTGCTTGGATCGGGCTTTGGGATCGAATTTGCCGTCAGCGACAAATTTGCCGCGACTATAAAGCGAAGAGAAGCTCCACAGATAGGGGCTGGCGCGGCCCGCACGGCGATACCCAAAGCCATTGTAAGCTTCCAGCCGGTAAAGCGTTCTCGGCAAGCTCCAGTCGCTTTGCCCGGTAAAGCCAAGCAGCCGCAGTGCATCTGCTGCGCTTGATTCCCAGTCGCTCGGTGGTAGCCAGGTTGGCGGTCGGTTCGCCGGAACTTGGCGGGTCCGCCGACTGAGCGGGAAATCGCCGTTGTGAAAGTGAGCGCGAAAATTGAAGCTGGCTTCCAGTCCGTGGGTGCAGGCGATAAATGACCACGGGATCCCCAACCGCTTGCCCAACCGTTCATAGCGGCTGCGTGATTGCCGCATCATGGTCAGATGCCAATCGGTGCTTTCGCGAAATTCCGGTCGGATCTGCGCAGCGGCAAACCATGCGGCGTACTCTTCGGCCAAGGCTTCATACTTGAGCGTGGTGGCAACCGGCGGCAGTACTTCCTGCACAGTCGGGGCAGCGGCATTGGGCAGGCTAATTGTCGTCGGCATCACCAGATCGCCGGGGTCGGCACCCTCGGCATTGAGCGGCGCGGCGATCCGCAATGAGCGGTTTGGTGCGGGCAGCGCCAGCCCTGAAGTGCTACCCAGCGGGCCCGGCGAACCGGCATCGCCGAACCAGGCATCGGGTGGATCGTATTCGCTAAGGTGCAACTTGGCGAGCAGGCCACCAGCCTTCTCAGCCAGCAGCGGGGCCTTGACCTCGGCCCGGTCGATCAGCGCGACCAGCCGGGGCATGGCGATCTGATAGAGCTGATCAGGCGCGATCTGCAACTGACCTTCGTGAAATGCGAGCGGACTGGGCGGTAGGCGCAGAGCCTTGGCCTGCTGCTCCAGACCAAGCAGCTCGCCGATCAGCCCGGCGGCTTCGACCGCTTCGCCCGGCACCAGTGCGCGCAGTGGCTCGGGCAGTTTGGTGCCGAGCACGCTGCGCAGATCCGGTCCTGCCAGCAAAGCTGCCAGTGACGCTCCGCCATAAAGGAATTCCCGCCTGCTCGAAAACGTGTGCATCGACTCGCCTCCAAGACGAAGCCTAGCACTTTCCTCGGCTTAGGCGAATCCGGGTATAGTCAGCCTTCAGCCTCGCGTTCAAACGCTGCGTTCCCGCCAACTTTCGCGGCGAGCCGCCCCAGCATCGCCAATACCACCACTGCGACGACCGTAGCCAGGATCGCGTAGGTATAGAGCCCAGCCAGATCATCGCTGATCCCCAGCTTGGCCAAAGTGGCCTTGATCGCTTCGTTCCAGGCAAGTGCGGCCACCAGCCCGAGCGAGGCCGAAGCCAGCGAAATCATCGTTTGCACCATCGCGCGCGGATCGGTCATTGCTTGTATCTCCAACGGGTTGAACCGGACCACCAGTTTATGGCGCCGTGCGGCGGGGACAAGACTGGCCGGACTGCTTGCGCACAGCGCCGTTCCGTGCTGGCTGAAAATGATGGAACTGTTGAGCGATCCTTGGACCCTGGCCTTGGCAATGCTGGCCGTTGCGATCCTGGGATTGGCCAAGGGCGGCTTCTCAGGCCTTGGTGCGCTTGCCACACCACTGCTGGCGCTTGCCCTTCCGCCAGTCACGGCTGCCGCCTTGCTGTTGCCGGTGCTGCTGGTCCAGGACGTGATCAGCGTCTGGTCTTACCGCAAGACCTGGGACCGCTGGATCGTGGGCTGGATGCTGCCGGGTGCGCTGGTGGGCGTGGCGCTGGGCGCAGTGCTGGCGGCGGCGGTGCCGGAGGAGAAGCTGCTGGTACTGCTAGGGGCAATAACCCTGGCGTTCGGGCTCTACCGGTTATGGTTGGAACGCGGGGGTCGCATTGTTGCGCCGAGCAATTCGCCGGGCTGGATTGGCACGTTGTTTGGTGTGGCCACCGGATTCACCAGCCAGATCGCCCATGCTGGCGGGCCGCCATTCCAGATGTGGGTGACCCCGCGCCGCCTGCCGCATCAGGTGTTTGTCGGCACATCGTCGATCACCTTTGCGGCAATTAACTGGATGAAGGTGCCGAGTTATGGCGCACTCGGATCATTCAATTGGTCCGTTTTGCAAGCCGCCGCGCTGCTGATGCAACTGGCAATCGTGACAACACTGGCCGGGGTCTGGCTGGTCCGCCGGATGGATACCGCGCGGTTCTATTCGCTGATCTATCTGCTGATGATCGCGCTGGGGCTGCGGTTGATCTGGCAGGGAATCTAGTCGATTTCCCTCAGCAGGCCGCGTGCATTGCTGGCCAATGCAGGCGAGTCCATTGTGGCAGCCCGTTTGGCGACACTGGCCGAACTGGCGCAGAACTTGGCTGGATTGCGCTGATTGGAATAGCGGTTGTAAAGCTGGGTCTGATGCCGATCGAGACCCTTGCCGTGGCGGCGTTGCTCAACCGCATAGGCCTTGGCCAACAGCGCCTTGTGCCGGGCCAGGACCCGTGAATAATGGCCCGCCACTGCCGCACGGCCTTTGCCCCGGCAGGACAGTGCCGCCACGTTGAGACCGGCGCGCAGGTGCCACACGGCCTCACCTGGTTCAACGGGCGGTGCCGGAGCGGTAGCGACACGCGGAGCCGCTGCCGATGGCTGCGGGGGCAGTGAATAACCCCGGTTCACTTGCGGCTGCGGACGGCCTGAACAAGCTGCCAGTGCAGCCAGCGCAGCAACCACGGGTGCGACCCTGATCATCTGCAAATTCCCTCCGCTTGCTAGCCTGCGGCCCAGCGCTGGGTTCCGCAAGCGCCCACGGACTGGCATGCGGTCACTTGACCGGCGGTTGCGGTGAATGCTGAATCCGCGATTCAGTCTGTGCTGCGGCCCCGGATCAACCCCTGCAGGATCAGTCCGAAGGCTACGACCATGGCAAAGGACAGTGACACCAGCAGAACGGTGACCAACCCTTCCTGCCATTCTGCCGCCCTGTGCCCGGCAGCGGTCAGCGGCATGGTTTCACCGCCTGCACCCCAGACAGCGGCCAGAATGGTCGCCAGCCAATTGGCCAGACTGCCGCATACCAGCAACCACAGCGCCCACTTTTCCGCGCGCTGGGTCAGGCGGACATGTGGCCAAGCGGCGGCCAGCGCCAGCATCAGCGTGCCATTCATCAGCCCTTCAAGGTGCGAAGCCAGCCCCATGCGCGGGTTGGCCAGCTGCCCAGACACGAATCCGGTCAACAAGCCCAGCAGGACCAGCACGGCCCCCAAAATCGCCAAAGACCGCGCCGTACCGGTTGCTGCCGTGGAAGTCATCGCACCGCTCCTTCGCCGGCACGATCTGGGCCGATCAGTTGTCGCGTTTGAAATGGCTCAATTGCATCGTCCCGTCGAGCTTCTTCCAGACCTGCACCCGCCAGCGGCCGCCGTCAGTCAGGATCAGGATCATCCGATAGTTCATCCCTGCGACGACCTGCCGTTCGGCCCCAACAATTTGCTTCAGCGCGCCGTGCGGCTTGGGCAGCTTGGAAACGGCAAAGCGGGCGACCGCACCAACTTCGGTTTGCAGCCGGGCCCGCGGCACTTCGCTCCAGCCGCCAACGACCGCATGGCCTGCGGCATGTTCCGGAGCGGACGCAACCAGCGTTGCAGGGAATGCGGCCCCCAGCGCCGCCGCAAGGATCAAGGCGCGCTTCACCGGATCACGCCGATTGCGTCGGGTGCAGGATCGGCATCGCCGCCGCCCATCGGACCGCCGCTGAGCCAGACCGCCAGATTGGGTGAGCGTTTGTCCACCCCCGGCGGGAGTTTGATCAGGATCCAGGCGGCATCGCCAAACACCCGGTTGCCGGGAAACACGGTCTTGAAATCGGCCATTGCAACCCGGCCGGAGCGGAACTTCCAACCCTCACCGCTCCCGGGCACGGCTGCGCCAGTGTTGCTGTCATAGGCCGCTGAGCTGATTGTTTTGAGGTCACTGGCCATCCACATCGAAGAATCAAAGCCCTGCCCCGGGGCATTCAGCGATTTGCTTTCAAACGCGATGACATCCCATTTGGCTAGCTCACCCGCCGGCAGCTTGAGCAGCTTTTCGATCTGCGCGGCGTTGACTTTGCCTGGCTTGAAATCGCGGACATAGCTCGAGGCGAAAAAGCTGATCGAGGTGGCGATCCCGTCTGGCTGGCCAAGTACGGCCATGCTGCCTGACTGGTTCGTACTATCAGCCGGTTTGCTGCCCCATTCCACCGAAGCCGCCAGCGTTGGCGCACTCAAAGCCAGCGCACCCAGCGCCAGGACCGTCATTCGCATCACTTCTTCTCCATCCAGAACGTGCTAAACTCTATAGCTGCTGGACAGAGGTGCCACTACCCGTTTGGGGAGTCGTTTTGAGCAAGATCAGCGCCGCTGCAGTGATGGCGGCAGCAATCGCAAAGGGCACGCCGGGCCAGTCGAACGGTGCCGCCGGGGACGTGAACCAAGCCATCGGTTGGACCAGCACAAGTGGTCCGATCACCGACCCCACCCCCATCACCATCGCGGCAAACCCTTGTACTTCGCCCTGCGTTTCGGGTGTAGCGCGGCGAGAGAGCATCGCCATCAGGCTGGGCTGGACCAACGATTGCACTGCGATTGCAGCCAGCAAGGCATAGGCTAGCCAGGTCGTGGTGGTGAAGGCATAGCCCAAAAAGCCCAGCCCTGCGCCGATCATCCCGACAGTGGCCGCGCCCCGCTCGCCCAATCGCCGCACGGCACGACCAGTGATCAGCATCTGGCTTAACGCAATCACAATCCCGACCGCAGCAAAGCTGAGGCCGATCATCTGATCTGACCAACCGAGCGCGGCAATTCCCCAAAAACTCCAGGTCAGCGGATAGACCAGACTGGCGAGCTGCCACAGCAACAGGACCAGTGCGATCCGGCGCAGCCCCTGAACCTTCCCAGCAACCCGCCAGGCCCCAAACGGATTGGCCCGGGCCCAGTCAAAGGGCCGCCGCAGTTCTGGTTTCAGCGTCTCGGGAAAGGCGATCAGGCCATAGATGCAGTTGATCAGCGCCAAGGCCAGCGCCACCCAGAACGGCATGCGCTCACCATACTGGACCAGCAGTCCGCCCAGCGCCGGTCCGGCCACAAAGCCAACGCCGAACCCGGCAGAGACAAGCGCGAAGTTCTTGGCCCGCTCTTCAGGCTTGGTGACATCGGCGATCGCCGCCTGCGCCGGGGCATAGGAGCCGCCAAATACCCCTGTCAGCACCCGGCCCAGCACGATCAGCATGACACTGCCCGCCACCGCCAGCACCGCATAATGCGCCGCCATTCCGGCCAGCGCGATAAGCAGCACTTTGCGGCGGCCAAAGCGGTCTGAAAGGTTACCAAGGATCGGGGCAGAGAAGAACGCTGCAACGGCCATCGCCAGGCTCATCCACGCGGCCAGTCCGATCGTCCCGTCAAGTGGCATCTCCCCGACCCGCATCAGCAGGCGCGGCAATACCGGCATGATCAGCCCGAACCCCATCGCGTCGATCAGGATCGTCATGAAGGCAAAAATCAACACGGGCCGTGTCGGTGTTGTCACCCGGCGGGCTCCGGATTGGTCATGGTCCAGAAATGCGGGCCGCCCTTTGCCACATCCCATTCGCTGGCGATGCAATAGCCCAGCCGCTGATAGAGGCCGACGTTGGAAGGCGTCGCAGTTTCAAGCACCGAGGGAACGCCCAGCCGAGCCGCCTCGGCAAGACCGGTGCGGATGATCCGGCCACCCAGCCCTTTGCCCTGATGATCAGGATGGACTGCCGCCATCTTGAGGTACATCCAGTCTTCACCCTTCGGCAGGTGGCTGGTGATCCCATCGTCGGTGCGCAGCGCGCGCAGCAAGTATCGCCCGAAAATGCCAATATGTAGCAAGGTATCGCGGTGCCACAGTGGTTCATGAAAATGGACCATGCCGGGCGTCCGCCACAGCGTCACACCGGTCACATCCGCTGTGCCCAGCACAAGTCCGATCTTGAGCTGCTGATCAACCATCCAGCCCATCAGCCGCCGCAGCCGCACCCCGCGCGATGCCTCATCGGGCAGCATGTGGACCATCGCCGGGTCCTGATGAAACGCCAGTGCTAACGTTTCGACTGCGCGATCGCGGTGGGCGGGGCCAAGCCGGATAATCTCTTGTTGCATGGGGCCTTGCCTGCCACCCTTGCGGGCGAGGCGCAACCGCACTAACCCGGCCCGATGGCTTTTCGCTCGTTCCGCACCAGACTGCGCGCATTTCAAGCGATGCGCGGCAATCCGCCCGAGCCCGGCTTTGTTGCCGATCTGGAATTTCTGGAGAACCGCGACCTTGATCTGTCGATCCGGCTGGGCGCGATGCTGGGGTTCAATGCGCTGTTGATCACGATCGGCACCCACCCCATTTCAGCCAGCCCCGGCGCGCCACTCAGTCTCGATGCACCGACCCAGGGAATGCTGGTGCTGTTCAGCCTGATCGCGCTGCTACCGTTGGTGGCCTCCTGCGTTTTTGCGCTGCGCGCGCTGCTGCTCGGCGAAGAGTTTGACAGCGAAGGCGTGGCCAGCGACGAAGCGGCGCGGCAGCGGCTGTTCGCCACTTTCGTGCACTCGATCGACGTTCAGGCCCGGTTGCTGGGTCAGGCAATCCGTTGGACGCTGGCGGGCGGAGCACTGACGATGCTGTGCTGGGCGGCGATACTTTTTGACAAGATGGGATAAACAATGGCCGGCGATGACGAAGACTATGTCTATGACGAAGACAGCGGCGAATGGCTGCCGGCCTCGGAACTGGCGGCCAAGCGGGCAGCAGCCGATCAGGTCGAAGTGCGCGATGCGGTGGGCAACCTGCTGGCCGATGGCGATGCGGTGACCTTGATAAAGGATCTGACAGTCAAAGGCGCGGGCCAGACGCTTAAACAGGGGACGGTCATTTCGTCGATCCGGCTGACCGGCGACGCGCAAGAAATCGACTGCAAATATCCCGGCATCAAAGGACTGGTGCTGCGCGCGGAATTTGTGCGGAAGCGTTAGTACGCGGACTGATCAACCCCGGCCGAGCAGCCGCCGCATCAATCCCGGGGCTTCCGCAAGATCAGCGCTTTCTTCACTTGATTCGATCCGGCGGCGCAGGACGCTGCCGGTCGGGCCTTCGGCTTCATCGACCACCAGCCGGCCCCGTTGGATCAGGTTGAAGCGGGTCAGGTTGGGCGTAGCAATCTCGGCTTCCTCGGGTCCATCATCCACTTGGTCGTGATCGATCGCAGCTCCCTTGGTGCTGGGAACTTCGCGCACCACCGGCCAATGCACGGCGACCACTTCGGGGCGCAGTTCGATCAGGCCGGAAATGACCGGAACAGAACCCGCCAACCCGTGCCGGTCCAGTTGAACCGCCACGGCCTGATGAAACCTGAGCGCGCGCCACCAGCAGCCCAGCACGAATTCAACGTAACGCAGCGGCGCGGAGGCCGTTTCGCCTTCTTCGCGGATAAAGTGCCGCTGCTTGTGATGGACCAGCGCGGTGTTGAGCGCATCCAGCCCTTCGATTTCGAGGAACGCCTCAATGTCTTCGTCCCATCCAGCCCATTCTGGATTATCGCTGCGGCACTGCGCCAGCGCATCTTCGGCGCTGGCCGAAGACCAACCCCAGGATGCGTCGGTATACAGCCCCAGGACCAGATAGGGTCGGTGCGTCGCGCCCTTTTCAAAGGCCAGATCGGCTTCGTTGCCGATCGCAATGGTCGCGCCGGTGATCGGTTCGCCCTCATGGTTCCGCACCGCTTCAGCCAATTCATCCCAGCCGCTGATTTCGACTGCAGAGAGGCTTGCGTTACGGCACAGCCGCATCATTTCGCCGCCGCTTTCGATCAGCGCGGTGCGCAGCAGCGTCTCGGCCTTGGCCAGTTCACGCGCCTCGAACAGGCCGCGCAGGCCTTCTTCCCAGGCCAGTTCCCCGGCAGCAGTAGCAAATGTGGTCTGCAAGCTGTGCATCCCGGACGCTCCATCTGCGGCGGCGCCCTGCGCGCTACCGGCTTGGAACCTACGGTAAGGGAAAATGGTCAGCGACCGGTTAACCCCGCTTTCATTCGGGTCAGAAGCGCCGCTTTCGCGCCGGACCAAGCAGGAAGACCAGAAACAGCAGGGTAAAAAGGGCGTCCCCCAGCAAGATCAACCCGGTTCCCGGCACAGCCCGACCCGCCTGCACTTCGGGCAGCAACAGCGCAACCACACCCAACTTGCCGGCCACCCCGGCCCACAATACCGGTGCGAAGCGCAGCGGATTGCGCGCAGTCAGGCCATAGATCAGCCCGAAACAAGCCACCAGCAGCGAGACAATCCGGTCTGATACAGTCGCATCGGGCAAAACCAGACCCAGCAATCCGACCGCCAGATTATAGACTGCGGCCGCCCCGAGTGCCGCCTTCCAGCCTTTCACGGCGCCTAACCCGGGTTGGTCGCGAAAGCCGGGACGGCACCGGTATCGACCCAGCATTGCTTCGACTTGGTCCAGATATGCGCCGATGGCTGAAAAAAGCCGGTATCATCCAACGTGCCGGTCTTGATGAAAACCAGCCCCGGGGCGACTTCAACCATGCTAAACAGCGGTGATCCACAAGTCCCGCAAAACTGCCGTTCGACTGCTTTGCCGCTTTCTCCCGAATCCTGAAAACGCGTTGGCGCACCCTGCGTGACTGTCACTGCCGCTTCGGGTACGCCAATGATCGTCGAAAACGCACTGCCAGACTGCTTCTGACAATGGCTGCAATGGCACACCACCTGCATCGCCGGATCGCCCTGCATTTCATAACGCACTGCGCCGCACAGGCAGCCGCCGGTCCTTGGTGTGGTCATCACTCTCTCCTTTGCCTGAGAGAGAGTGTGGCAGCGGCTCAATCCGGTCAAGCGCTGTCGCCAGGGTCAGGGTCAATGCTGCTGGCGCGAACCGATCCGGAAGGCTGACAGGATAGATCGAAGCATGGCGGGTTGCACCGGTTTGGCAAGGATCTGGATGTCATCACTGACCAGCCGGTCATTGACAAGCTGTCCGGCATGTCCGGTCATCAGGATTGCTGGTATCGAAGATCCCAGCTTTTTGCGGATAGTGGCAATCGCATCTGTGCCAAGCAGCTGATCCCCCAGATCAAAATCGGCAATGATCAGATCGGCCATATGCACAACCGTTGGCATGGAGGCATGAGCCTGAACATGGCAGCCCCACCGTTCAAGCAGTGCTTGCGTCGCATCGAGCACATCCTGGTTATCCTCGATCAGGATCACCCGAAAATCAGAGAGAGGCTGTGGTGCGTCGTCTGATGATCGCCGTTTCCTCTGCAGCTTTTGCGCACTGATTGGTATCCCATAGATGCCCGCTATGGTCCCGATACCGCGTCTTGATTTCAGCCCCAGCGTTAGACCGGAAAGTTGCGCCAAGCGGTTCACGATTGCCAACCCCAACCCGACACCTTCCGAGTCACGATCACCGGGCACATGGCCGCGGTAAAACTCGTCAAGAATATGGGGCATATGCTCTGGCGTGATGCCGATACCTTGATCGTGCACTTCAATCCCCAGCGTGTTGCCGCGGCGGCGTACGCCGATCAGGACCTGTGATCCTGGCGAGTATTTGATGGCGTTCGACAAGAGGTTCTGGATCATCGTCGCCAGCAAAGTGGGATCCGCCTGCACGTTCAGGCGTGTTTGAACGACACGTATTTCCGTGTTCAGCCAGCGCGCACTCTGACTGTTTTGTTGAACCAATTCGGCAATCAGCGGTTTCAAGGCAAGATGCTCTGACCGGACCTCGACTGTACCGCTATCAAGATGGGCAATATCCAAGAGTGACTTGAACAACCTCGAAACCGAACCGAGGGCGCGTTCAATCCGGCCAAGCAGCCGAGCACGCTCCGCCTCTCCGCTGGTGGTTCGCAGCATGTCCAGATAATAGCCGATCGAATGGATCGGTTGGCGCAGATCATGGCTGGCCTGAGCAAGAAACCGGCTTTTTGATTGCATCGCGGCCATTGCCGCATCGCGGGCTCTTGCCGTGTGGCGCAGCAATATCACGGAATAGGCTGGCAGCGCGACTGCGGTTAGCGACGAGGTAACGATCACGGCAATCTGGTCGCGCCAAAACGGGCTGATCACAAGCAGCGCGAGGAGCGAAGCCTGCGCCAAAACCGCTGCCAGAGCCAAATACCGACTGCCGAATCGCATCCCATTGCCCACGGTGACCCACAGAATGAGCGCAAGCATGGGCATCATCGGCAACTCGCCCACCACCATTGAGTAGGACAGTGCACTATAGTCAGCCAGCATCGCGGCGACCCGGCGGCTTTTGAAATGCCCCGGGTAGCCGCGTATCAGGGTCAGCAGCGCGAACCCAAACACAAGGTACCCCAAATAAAACCACAGCAGATGAAGTGCGATGGGTGTGGGCAATTCTACCCACAGGGTCTGGGCGCCTCCTGGCAGTGGTGTTGGATTGACGCCAATCCAGCGGAAGCACAGATAAGCCAGCACCGCCAGCGTCATCCAAAGCCGGGTCTTAGCTTGACCAACCTCGGCTTCGTGCTCGTCGAAAACTGCCGTGATTTCGCTGATTTTCAGGGATTTCTGGGACATTGCAGTTTGGCGAAACTCCATTTCGCAGACTTGTAGGGGCACTCAAGCCGGAAAGTCTGATCGTACATCAAATCTGTGGCTTTCCGAGCGGGGGCCGCTCGTTGGCTGTCATTGTCCAGGTTCAAGACTGCTTATGCGGCACGGGTTCAAAAGTGCTCAGGGTGTAACCGCTCGCATTCTTCGTGATCAGCACCTTTCCCTGACATTCAAGGTTGGTCTGTTCCCAGCTGTGACTGACCGCATATTGCGAGGAGCCTTCGAGAAGTCGGCCGTTATGATACCAAACCCGCGCCTCATAGCGTGCAGCTTTGTGCTTGAAGACTTTCACCCCGCCACTGCGATCTTCAAG
>Ga0075163_10010115_pt1 | contig 12353 bp, 9 predicted proteins | sample JI1023141ADNA_FD_71478 | JGI IMG/M metagenome (GOLD analysis project Ga0075163, IMG submission 71478) | Wastewater effluent complex algal communities from Wisconsin, to seasonally profile nutrient transformation and Carbon sequestration -... | ecosystem: Engineered > WWTP > Effluent > Algae...
CATCGCCGAGTCGCCGCCGCCGATCACGAACAGCGGCTGGTTGCGGTACATCGGCAGCGCGCCGTCGCACACCGCGCACGCCGACACGCCCTTCTGCCACAGCTCGCCGTCGAGCGTGCCCGGGATGGCGTCGCGCTTGGCGGTGGCGCCGGTGGCGATGATCAGCGTGCCGGCCAGGCCCTCGCGCTCGTCGGTGGCGTAGCGGAACGGCCGCTGCGACAGGTCGACCTTGGTGACGGTCTCGGTGTGGATGACCGTGCCGAAGCGCGCCGACTGCGCACGGAAGCGGTCGGTCAGCTCGGGGCCGCCGATGCCCTCGGGGAAGCCCGGGAAGTTCTCGACGTCGGTGGTGGTGGTGAGCTGGCCGCCCGCCGCGATGCCACCGGCCATCCAGCCCTCGAACAGGACCGGGTTCAGGTTGGCGCGCGCGGTGTAGATGGCGGCGGTGTGGGCAGCGGGGCCGCTGCCGATGATGACGACGGGATCGACGACAGGGTCAGCCATGGCGGCGGCAGTGTAGCGACCGCGGTGGCGGGTGTGGTGCAATCGCGGCATGGATCGCGTGCGACCGGTGACCGCCTTCGCCCAGCTCGACATGTCGCACCACCGCCACCACGAGCGGCTCGAGGGGCTGACCGGCGCCGCCGCGCGCCTGGCCAGCGGCGTCGGCGGCATGATGGACGTCGAGGAGATCCTCGACGCGGTGGCGTTCTTCGCGCGCTCGACGCCGCGCCACTTCGGCGACGAGGACGAGGTGGTGTTCCCGGCGCTGGCGACGGCGCGGCCCGCGGTGGCGCCGGCGCTGGCCGCGCTCAGCGCCGAGCACGCGCCGCTGACCGCGAGCTTCGCCGATCTGGCCCGGCGCGCCGCGGCGTGGAACGAGCAGGTGCCGGCGGCCGCCGACGCGCAGGCCTTCGCGGCCGAGGCCAGCGCCACCGCGACGCGCTACCGCGACCACGCCGCGCGCGAGGACGCGCTGTTCGCGGCGCAGCGCGGCGCGCTCGACGCCGAGGACACCGCCCTGCTGGCGGCGCTCGAGGCCCGGCGCGGCGGCGGCGGGCGGGGGCGCGGCGGCGGCGGCGGCGGCGGTGGCGGTGGCGGTGGCGGTGGTCGCGGCCGCGGGTAGCGCGGCAGCCGACCGCGGGCACGTATCCTCCGCGCGCCCTCCCCCGTCTCTCCACGCATGAGCACCGACCCGCCCGACCTGCCCGAGCTCGTCCGCGCCTCCTGGCATCGCTTCGCCGACACCTACGAGCCGCTGCGCGGCGAGCTGTACCGCTACTGTCGCCACCTGACGCGCTCGCCGTGGGACGCCGAGGACCTCGCGCAAGAGACCATGGCCCGCGCGTTCGCGACGCTGGGACGCATGGGGGTCGCGCCGCCCAACCCGCGCGCCTGGCTGTTCCGGGTCGCCTCGAATCGCTGGCTCGATCTGGTGCGGCGCCCGCCCGCGACGGTCGAGCCCGCGCCCCCCGCCGCGCCCCCGCCGATCGAGCTGCGCGACGCCGCCGCGACGCTGCTGGTCCAGCTCGCGCCGCAGGAGCGCGCGGCGGTCGTCCTCAAGGACGCCTTCGACTTCTCGCTCGACGACGTCGCCGGGATCCTCGGGACCACGGTCGGCGCGGTGAAGGCGGCGCTGCACCGCGGCCGAGGCAAGCTGCTCGAGCCGCCGGCCGAGCCCGCCCGGGCGCCGACCCGCGGCGCCGTCGACGCCTTCTGCGCCGCCTTCAACGCCCGCGACGTCGCCGGCCTCACCGCGCTCTTGCTCGACACCGCCACCGTCGAGGTGGTCGGGGCGACGGCGTCGTACGGCGCCGACGAGACCCGCGCCCAGATGGTGCGCGGCATGCTGTTCGGCAGCGCGCGGCTGGCCAACGCCGCCACCGAGGGTGGGATCGACGCGCGCTTCGTGCGCGGGGCGCTGCCGACGCCGCCGCGCGCCGAGGCGCGGAGCTACCGCGGCGAGGCGATCGTCGTGCTGTGGTACGCCCACGACGACGGCGAGCACGTCCGCGCGATCAACCGCGTCGTCGACGACGGCGCGCGCATCGCCGCGTTGCACAACTACTTCTTCACGCCCGATCTGATCGCCGAGGTGTGCGCCGAGCTCGACCTGTCGCACCGCCCCAACGGCTACCGCTGGTGGCTGACCCGCGCGGGGTGCCCATGACGCTCACGCTCTACTACCACCCGCTCGCCAGCTACTGCTGGAAGGTGCTGATCGCGCTGTACGAGCACGGCACGTCGTTCGCGCCGCGGCTCGTCGACCTCGCCGACCCCGCGCAGCGCGCCGAGCTGGCGGCGCTGTGGCCGCTGGCGCGCTTCCCGGTCCTGCGCGACGGCGACCGGGTCGTCCCCGAGAGCTCGATCATCGTCGAGCACCTCGACCGCCACCACCCGGGACCGCGGCCGCTCGTGCCCGCCGACCCGGACCGCGCGCTCGAGGTGCGCCGGTGGGACCGGCTGCTCGACAGCTACGTCCAGGCGTCGGTCCAGGAGATCGTCGCGGACCGGCTGCGCGGCGCGGGCGGTGACGTCGCCCGCGCCTACGCGACGCTGGCCACCACCTACGCGCTGCTCGAGCGACAGCTCGGCGCGACCGGGTGGCTCGCCGGCGACGCGTTCGGCCTCGCCGACTGCGCGGCGGCGCCGGCGCTGTTCTACGCGGCGACGCTCCAGCCGCTCCCCGCGCACGCCGCGCGGCTGCGCGCGTACTTCGAGCGCCTGGTGGCGCGCCCGTCGGTGCGGCGCGTCCTCGACGAGGCGCGGCCGCACTTCGGGAGCTACCCGTTCGCCAGCGCGATCGAGCCGCGGTTCCGCTGACGCGGCGCCGTCAGCGGCGGCGGCCGGCGACGATCAGGCTCGACGTCACCACCGACACCGACGACAGCGCCATCAGCACCGACGCCAGCATCGGCGACACGTCGAGGTGCCAGCGGGTGAACAGCCCGGCCGCCAGCGGCAGCGTGACGAGGTTGTAGGCGAAGGCCCAGGCGAGGTTGCCGCGCATCGCGGTGACGCCGGCCTTGCCGATGCCGATCAGCTCGTCGACCAGCGCCAGCGACGGCCGCATCAGCGTCACGTCGGCGGCGGCCGCGGCGACGTCGGTGCCGGTGCCGAGGGCGATCCCGACCGTCGCGGCCGCCAGCGCCGGCGCGTCGTTGTAGCCGTCGCCGACCATCAGCGTGTGCGGCCGCGCGCGCACCCGCGCCAGCTTGCCCGGCGGATCGACGCCGGCGACCACGTCGGTGATGCCGACCGCGCCGGCGACCGCGGCCACGGCCTCGGGCCGATCGCCCGACACGATGGCGACCGCCAGGCCGCGCCGCCCGAGCGCGGCGACCGCCGCCGCCGCGTCGTCGCGCACCCGATCGCGCACCGCCAGGCCACCGACGAGCGCGCCGTCGCGGGCCACCAGCATCGGCGTCGCGCCGTCGGCTGCGAGCGCGGCCGCCAGGGCGGTCGCGGCGGCGCTGTCCGCGCCGGCCTCGGCGACCAGCGCCGGCGTGCCGACCGCGATCCGCGCGCCGCCGACCAGCCCGCGCACGCCGCCGCCGGGCACCGCCACCACCTCGGTGGCGCCGCGCACCGCGACGCCCCGAGCCCGCGCCGCGGCGACCACCGCCCGGGCCAGGGGGTGCTCGCTGTCGCGCTCGACCGCCGCCGCCGCCGCCAGCAGCTCGGCCTCGGTCCCGATCACCGCGCGCACCGCGGTCACCTCGGGCGCGCCCACCGTCAGCGTGCCGGTCTTGTCGAAGATCACCCGCTCGGCGGCGGCCAGGCGCTCGAGCACGTCGGCGCCCTTGATCAGCGCGCCGCGCCGGGCCGCCCGGCCGGTCGCCACCATCACCGCGGTCGGCACCGCCAGCCCCATCGCGCACGGGCACGCGATCACCAGCACCGTCGCCGCGCGCTCGACCGCGATCGCCAGATCGCGATCGATCAGCCACCAGCCGATCGCGGTGACCGCCGCGAGGCCCATCGCGATCGGCACGAACACCGCGCTCACCCGATCGGCGAGCCGCTGCGTCGGCGCGCGGGTGCCCTGGGCGTCGCGCACCGCCGCCACCATGCGCGCGACCGTGCTGGCGCCCGCGGCCGCGGTGACCCGCGCGCGCACCGCCGCCGGGCCGTTGACCGTGCCGGCCAGCAGCCGCTGCCCGGGGCCGCGCACCACCGGCACCGCCTCGCCGGTGACCAGCGCCTCGTCGACCTCGGTGGTGCCGTCCTCGATCACCGCGTCGGCGGCCACCCGCTGCCCGGGCCGCACCAGCAGCAGATCGCCGCGGCGCAGATCCGCGGTCGGCAGCGCGCGCTCGGCGCCGTCGTCGTCGATGATCACCGCGGTCGGCGCGACCAGCGCGGCCAGCGCCGACAGCGCGCCGGTGGTCCGGCGCCGCGCCGCCGCCTCGAGCGCGCGCCCGGCGGCCACGAAGCCGAGGATCGCCAGCACGCCCTCGGCGTACAGGCCGCCGCCGGCGCCCGCGGCGTAGGCGATCGAGATGCCGAGCGCGGCCGCCGCGCCGAGCGTCACCAGCGCGTCCATCGCCGGCGCCCGGTGCGCCAGCGTGCGCAGCCCGGCGCGCCAGATCGGCCAGCCGGCCGCGCCGGCGATCGCGATCGTCGCGCCGACCAGCGCCCACGCCAGCGTCGCCGGCGCCACCGACCACAGCCACGGCGCGATCGCCCGCGCCGCCGCGGTCATCGGCGGGGCCAGGAGGTGCGCGACGCGATCGTGGCCATGCGGCAGCGGCGCCGCGGCGATCATCACCACCACCATCGCGGCCAGGCTGACCACCGCGCGGACCGTCCAGCCGCGCACCTCGCGGCGCCGCTCGGCGTCGTCGGCGCGCTGCCGCTCGAGCACGTCGCCGTCGACCAGCGGCAGCTCGGCCTGGTAGCCGGCGTCGTCGACCGCCGCCACCAGGCCCGGCACGTCGACCAGCGCCGGGTCGATGCCCACCCGCGCCGATCGCGTCACCAGGTTGACGTGGACGTCCAGCACGCCGGGCCGCCCCCGCAGCGCCCGCTCGACGTGCCCCTGGCACGCCGCACAGGTCATGCCCCCGACCGGCAAGGTCACGAACGCCGGCGGGGCCGTCACGTCAGTCCTGCTTGGCGGCGTAGCCCGCGCCGGTCACCGCCTGGACCACGTCGGCGACGCTGACGCCCTCGAGCTGGCCGTGGGCGCGCCCGACCTCGACCACCGCGTCCACCACTCCCGGCGTCTTCTCGAGCGCCGCCTTGACGCGCCGCACACACGCCATGCAGTGCATGCCTTCGATGGTGATGGCGAAGTCTTGCATCGTGATCCTCAAGCTAGGCAGGGTGTGACCGAGGTCAAGTGGACGGATCGCCGCGCCCTGGGCGCGTCACCACCTCGACCAGCCGCGCCGGCGCCAGCCAGCGCCGGGCCGCCGCCGCGACGCGCTCGACGGTGAGCGCCCGGGCCCGCTCGACGCCGCGGGTCACCCCGGCGGGCGAACCGGTCACCAGCTCGGCGGCCAGGAGCATCGCCGCCCGCCGGCCGATCCCGTCGAGCCGCCACAGCATCGCGGCCTCGCGGCGCTCGACCGCCCGGGCCAGCGCCCGCGGATCGAGCTCGCCGGCGGCCAGCCGGGCCAGCTCGTCGTCGAGCACCGCCGCCACGTCGGCCGGCGCCACGCCGGTGCGCACGTCGGTGGTCAGGTGCACCTCGCCGCCCAGCCGGCCGGCGCTGACGCCGAGGCCCACCCGCTGCGCCCACTGCCGCTCGTGCACCAGCGTGCGCCACAGCCGGCCGGCGCCGGGCAACGCCCACGCCACCGCCAGCGCCTCGAGCGCCGCCTCGTCGTCGGTGTCGCTGGCCGGACCGATCCACGCCCGGCGCACCCGGGCCAGCGCCGCCAGGCGGTCGTCGACCTCGATCCGCGCGGGCGCCGCGCGCTCGACCGCCGGCCACGGGCGCCGCGCCGGTCGCGCCGACGGCGGGAAGTCGCCGAACCAGCGCTCGCACGCCGCGGCGGCCTCCTCGACGTCGACGTCGCCGGCCAGCACCAGGGTCGCGTTGGCGGGCACGTACCAGGTCCGGTAGAACGCCTCGACCCGGGCCAGGGTCGCGGCGGCGATGTCCTCGTGACGCCCGATCGTCAGGTGCCGCAGCGGATGCTCGTCGGGGTACAGCGCCAGCGACGCCGCGAAGCGCTCGGGCCCGTACGGCGCGTTCTCGTAGCGCTGGCGACGCTCGCTCTGGACCACCGCGATCTGCTTGGCCAGGCGGCCCTCGTCGAGCCCGGGCAGGAAAAACCCCATGCGGTCGGCCTCGATCCACAGCGCGGTGTCGAGCGCCGCCCGCGGCATGACCTCGTGATAGACGGTGCGGTCGGTGCCGGTCTGGGCGTTGGCCTCGGTGGCGCCGGCCTCGCGCAGCACCTGGTAGTGGTGCCGGCCGGCCAGGTGCAGCGAGTTCTTGAACATGTGCTCGAACAGGTGCGCGAACCCGCTCTGGCCGTCGCCTTCGTCGGAGCTGCCGACGCGGTAGCCCATCCACACCGCCACCAGCGGCACCGCGCGATCGGTGTGGACCAGCACGTCGAGCCCGCACGCCAGCGTGAACCGCTCGACCGCCAGCACCGGCAGGCCGCCCTGCCAGCTGATCGGCCCGGTCACGGCGCCGGCTCGCGCGCCAGCGCCAGCGCCAGCTGGTACAGCTCGCGCCGCGGGCGGCCGGTCTTGACCACCAGCCGCTGGGCCACGTCCTTGGGGCCGAGCCCGGTGGCCAGGAGCGCCCGCACCTCGGCCTCGAGGTCGAGCGCCGGCCGCGCCACCTCGCTGGCGCCGGCCACGACGATCACGCACTCGCCGCGGGGCGCGGTCTCGGCGAAGCGATCGCGCAGCTCGCCGAGCGTCCCGCGCACGTGCTCCTCGTAGCGCTTGGTCAGCTCGCGCGACACGCACGCCGCGCGGTCGTCGCCCCACGCCGCCGCCAGCGTCGCCAAGGTCGCGCCGACCCGATCGGGGGCCTCGTAGAACAGCATCGTGGCGCGCTCGTCGACCAGGCCGCCGGCCAGCTCGGCGCGCGGCCCGGCGTCGCGCGGCGGGAAGCCCAGGAACAGGAAGCGATCGGTCGCCAGGCCGCTGGCCACCAGCGCCGCGATCGCCGCCACCGGCCCCGGGATCACCACCACCGGCGCGCCCGCCGCGATCGCCGCCCGCACCACCCGCGCGCCGGGGTCGGACACGCCCGGCGTGCCGGCGTCGCTGACCAGCGCGACCTGCTTGCCGGCCACCAGCTCGGCCGCCAGCTCCTCGGCGCGGCTCGCCTCGTTGCCGTCGAACGTCGAGCGCACGTCGCGGCGGCCGCCGGCGCCCAGGTGATCGAGCAGGATCTGCACGCGGCGGGTGTCCTCGGCGGCGATCACGTCGGCGGTGCGCAGCGCCTCGGCGGCCCGCGGCGACAGGTCGCCGAGGTTGCCGATCGGCGTCGCCACCACGTACAGCGTGCCGGTCATCGCCGTCACTACTCGCGCGACAGCGCGTCGATGTCGACCGCGGTGCCGAACTCGGCCTCGAGGTACTTGCGCAGCCGGCCCAGCATCCGCTTCTCGAGCTGCCGGGCCCGCTCGCGCGACACGCCGTAGCGCTCGCCCAGCTCCTGCAAGGTCAGCGGCGACTCGGTCAGCCAGCGCTCGCGGAAGATCGTCTGCTCGCGGCCCTCGAGCGTCGCGGCGAAGGCCTCGAGCTTGCCGCGCAACAGCGCCGCGAACTCGCCTTGCGCCACCGCCTGATCGGGGCGGGCGTCCTCGCTGGGCAGGAAGTCGAGCCGGCTGCGACTGCCGTCGTCGTCGCCGGGCATCGGCGCGTCGAGCGACGCCTCGGGCGCGGCCAGCCGGCGATCCATCTCGTCGACGTCCTTCTCGGACACCTGGAGGTTCTCGGCCAGCAGCTTGGTCGACGGCTCGAAGCCGAGGTGCTCGAGCCGCTCGCGCTCCTTGCGCAGGTTGAAGAACAGCTTGCGCTGGGCCTGGGTGGTGCCGATCTTCACCAGCCGCCAGTTGTTGAGGATGAACTTGAGGATGTAGGCGCGGATCCAGAACGCCGCGTACGACGACAGCTTGACGCCGCGGTACGGATCGTACTTCCGCACCGCCTGCATCAGGCCGATGTTGCCCTCCTGCACGAGGTCGAGCAGGTTCTTGTGGGCGCGCCGGTACTCGTAGGCGATCTTCACCACCAGCCGCAGGTTGGCCTCGATCAGCTTGCGCGCCGCGGTCGAGTCGCCGTGCTCGACCAGCCGGGTCGCGAGCGCGTGCTCCTCCTCGGGCGTGAGCAGCGGATAGCGCCGCACCTCCTGCATGTACGCCTGCATCGGGTCGCGCTTGATGAGCGCCACCCGATCGTTGCCGCGCTGCTTGGCCTCGAGCGCCTTGAACGCCTCGTCGTCGTCGCCGACCTCCTCGTCGCCGACGTCGATGACCGCGCCGGCCTCGGCGAGGAACTTGTCGTCGGGCTCGCCGTCGCCGTCGTCCTTGGCCTCGACGTCGGCCTCGCCGTCGCCGTCGTCCTTGGGCTCGGCCTCGGCGTCCTCGTCGCGCTCGACGTCGGACGCGTCGTCGGGCTGGGCCTTGGCCTTGCGGCTGCGCCCCGCCGCGGGCGGGCGCCGCCGGCTACCGGATCCGAGTGCCATGGCCGCACCATACTACACAGCGGCACATCCGCCGCGTCGCGCGGCCGCGATGTCGCACGACGGGAATGGCACCGCGCGGGCTGCCGCTTATACTCGTCATAATGCGCCGCCACCTGTCGCTCCACGTGGTCCTGGTCGTCACCGCCGCCGTCCTGGCGCTGGTCCTCACGGTCAGCAAGCGCACCCACGAGGGCATCCCGGGCGTGGCGTTCGCGCCCAAGCAGGTGTGGGCGGCGCCGGGCACCACCACCGCGGCCCGCCACAAGCTGACCGACCTGAAGTCGTTCAACCTGACGCTGTTGCGGGTCAAGGAGAGCTACGTCGACCCGTCGCGCATCGATCCCAAGCGGATGCTGTACCAGGCGCTGAACTCGGTGCAGCTCAACATCCCCGAGGTGCTGGTCGAGTCCGATCCCGGCAGCGACAAGCTGACGGTGGTGGTCAACGACAAGCGCGAGACCTTCTCGACCGCCGAGGTCGACTCGCCGTGGCGCCTCGCCAAGGACCTCAAGCGGATCTTCGCGTTCATCGAGGCCAACATCAACCCGGGCGCCGACCTCGCCGAGGTCGAGTACGCCGCGGTCAACGGCATGCTCGAGACGCTCGACCCGCACTCGGTGCTGATGGATCCCGAGGCGGCGCGCGAGCTCGACGCGTCGACCAGCGGCAAGTTCGGCGGCCTCGGCATCGTGATCCGGATGATCGACAAGAAGCTGATGGTCATCCGGCCGATGAAGAACACCCCGGCGTGGCGCGCCGGCATCAAGGCCGGCGATCACATCGTCAAGATCGACAACCAGTCGACCGACGTGCTCACCAGCGACGAGGCGGTGTCGCGCATGCGCGGCGAGGCCGACACCCCGGTGACCCTGTGGATCGCGCGCAAGGGCAGCGACCAGCCGCTGCGCTTCGATCTGGTGCGCGCCGAGATCACCAGCGAGTCGGTGCGGGCCAAGCTGCTCGACGGCGGCGTCGGGCTGATCAAGATCTCCGGGTTCCAGGGCACCACCGCCGCCGAGACCGCCGCGGCGCTGACCGAGCTGCGCGCCGGCGGCGCCCACGGCATCGTCCTCGACCTGCGCGGCAACCCTGGCGGCCTGCTCGACCAGGCGGTCAAGACCGCCGACCTGTTCGTCGATCAGGGCACGCTGGTCACCACCGTCAAGGGCGGCCAGCGCAAGCCGCGGCGCGCCGAGCGCAACGACGGCGAGACCAACTTCCCGATGGTGGTGCTGGTCAACAGCGGCTCGGCCTCGGCGTCGGAGATCGTCGCCGGCGCGCTCAAGAACCTCGACCGCGCGATCGTCATCGGCACCCGCAGCTTCGGCAAGGGCTCGGTGCAGCAGCTGTACCGCAACGACGAGGACGGCACGATGCTCAAGCTGACCGTCGAGCAGTACCTGACGCCCGGCGATCGCTCGATCCAGTCGGTCGGCATCGTCCCCGACGTCGCGCTGGTGCGGCAGTTCGTGCCGGCCAAGAACGACAGCGCCGACGACTACCTGCGCCTGCTGGCGCCGTCGAAGTCGTGGGGCGAGAAGGACCTCGACGCCCACCTCACCTCGACCTTCGCCAAGGACACCGACAAGCCGGCCTACGAGCTGCCGTTCCTGTACGAGAAGCCGGCCGACCGCGCGGCCGACGCGCCGCCGCCGTCGGACGACGACGACCACGACGACGACATCGTCGTCGACTTCGAGACCGCGCTGGCGCGCGAGCTCCTGGTCAACGCCTCGGCCGACGATCGCCCCGGCCTGGTCAAGGCGGCCAAGGCGCTGGTCGCCAAGCGGCGCACCGTCGAGGACGGCAAGCTGGCGGCGGCGCTCGGCAAGCTCGGCGTCGACTGGAGCGCGCCGCCCGCCACCGCCGAGCCGCCGGCCCAGCTCACCGCCGCGGTGACCCTCGATCAGCCCGGGTCGCTGGCCCCCGGCGCGGTGGTGACGCTGACCGCGACGGTGACCAACACCGGCGCCGGCCCGGCCTACCGCGTCCACCTGCGGGCCCACGCCGACGACGGCCTGTTCGACGACGACGAGCTGGTGATCGGCAAGGTCGCGCCCGGCGAGACCCGCACCTTCACCAGCAAGGTCGAGGTGCCCAAGGACGCGATCCGCCGCATCGATCGGCTCAGCTTCGACCTGAGCGAGGCCCGGGGCGCGACCGCCGCGGTGCCGCCGCTCGCGGTGTCGATCGAGGCCGCGGCCCGCCCGGCGTTCGCCTACGCTCACCAGCTGATCGACGAGGGCAACGGCGACGGCCTCCTGCAGCGGCGCGAGCGCCACCGCATGAAGCTGACCGTCAAGAACACCGGCACCGGCGTCGCCCGCCAGGCCGCGGCGGTGCTGCGCAACACCTCGGGCGACGGCGTCCAGCTCGACAGCTCGCGCATGGAGCTGGGCGAGCTGGCCCCGGGCGCGGTCAAGACCGTCGAGTTCGCGTTCACGGTCCAGCCCGATCTCGCCGCCGACGTCGCCAACATCGAGCTGGTGGTCTACGACGCCGACATCGGCGCGCAGTCGTCGGAGAAGCTGAAGTTCCCCGTCTCGACGACCGGCAGCGCGGTCACCGCCGCGGCCGGCGTGGTCGAGACCAAGGGCGCGTCCACCGACGTCCGCGAGGGCGCGTCGGCCGACGCCACCGTCATCGCCACCGCCGGCAAGGGCACGCGGTGGAAGGTGCTGGGCACCGTCGGGCCGTGGACCAAGGTCGAGCTCGACAGCGGCGCCCCGGGCTTCGTGGCCAGCCGCGCGGTCAGCAAGTCGAGCGGCAAGCCGGGCGGCGCGGTCGCGCTGCGCTACCAGGTGACGCCGCCGGCGATCCGCATCGCGACGCCGATCGCCGAGACCACCGCCGACAAGCTCCCGCTGTCGGCGGTGATCACCGACGACACCCACGTCGAGGACGCCTACGTGTTCGTGGCCAACGCCAGCGCCAACGTCGAGACCCGCAAGGTCGTCTACGAGAGCAACCGCGGCGGCGCCTCGGCGACCAACCTCGCGCTGACCGGCGACATCCCGCTGTGGCCGGGCTCGAACGTCATCACGATCGTCGCGCGCGAGAACGCCGAGGTGAAGTCGATCGAGACCGTGGTGATCTACCGCGACGCGCCGGCCACCGCCCGCGCGCCGTGACGCGGGGCGCACTCGCACCTACACGGTGCCATGCGTCGCAGGGCCTCGCTTCTCCACGCGATCTCGGCGATCCTGAGCGAGCCGACGGTGCGGTGAATCACGCTTGCCCGTCGCACGTCTGATGAGGACAACCATGCGCACCCTGATCGTTCTCGCTGCCCTGCTCGCTCCCGCGACGGCGCTCGCCGACAACGACCACGCCGCCGCGGTCGCGGGCACCTACGACGTCCGGTACGAAGAGGTGACGTCGAACTGCCAGAACACCGGCATCGTCTTGAACCGCGGCACGATCGAGATCGCCAAGAAGCGCGGCAACGCGATCACGATCGACATCGAGCGCATGCCGATGATGGCCGGCACCGCCACCAAGGGCGGCCGGATCAAGGCCACGTCGAAGATCGGCAAGACCTCGATCCAGGGCCTCGACGGCAAGTTCTCGACCGCCGGCACGGTCAACGAGGATCGCGTGCTGACGGTGGTGTTCGTCGCCGAGTACTACCTGCAGGGCAAGGCCTACTGCACGCAGTCGTGGAACGTCAGCGGCCAGCTCAAGCCCG
>Ga0075163_10010116_pt1 | contig 12352 bp, 9 predicted proteins | sample JI1023141ADNA_FD_71478 | JGI IMG/M metagenome (GOLD analysis project Ga0075163, IMG submission 71478) | Wastewater effluent complex algal communities from Wisconsin, to seasonally profile nutrient transformation and Carbon sequestration -... | ecosystem: Engineered > WWTP > Effluent > Algae...
AGCGCCGCATCCTCATCGGCACCTATGTGCTCTCGGCCGGCTATTACGATGCCTACTACCTGCAGGCGCAGAAGGTGCGTGCGCTCATCCTCAAGGACTTCACCGACGCCTTCAAGGATGTCGACGTGATCCTCACCCCCTCGACGCCGTCGGCCGCCTTCGGCTTCAACGAGAATGAGGGCGACCCGGTGCAGATGTATCTGCAGGACGTCTTCACCGTGACCGTGAACCTCGCTGGTCTGCCCGGCATCTCAGTGCCGGCGGGTCTCGATGCGAAGGGCCTGCCTTTGGGGTTGCAGATGATCGGCCGCGCCTTCGACGAGGAGACGTTGCTGCGCTCTGCCCAGGTCCTGGAAAGGGCCGCCAATTTCACCGCCCTGCCGGCGGGAGTGTGATGCGATGACTGATACCCTGATCAACGACAAGAACCTGATCGACGGCCGCACCGGCAAATGGGAGGTCGTGCTCGGCCTCGAAGTGCATGCGCAGGTGACGTCGAAGTCGAAACTGTTCTCAGGTGCCGCCACCGAATTCGGTGCCGAGCCCAACACGCAGGTGAGCCTGGTCGATGCCGGTTTCCCCGGCATGCTGCCTGTCATCAACGAAGTCTGCGTCGAGCAGGCGGTAAAGACCGGCCTGGGCCTCAAGGCGCAGATCAATCTCACCTCCGTCTTCGACCGGAAGAACTATTTCTACGCCGATCTTCCCAATGGCTATCAGATCAGCCAGTTCCTGCAGCCGATCGTGGGCAAGGGAACCATCGTGCTGGATCTCGCCGATGGTGAACATCGCGAGGTTGGAATCACGCGGCTGCATCTCGAACAGGATGCCGGCAAGAGTCTCCACGATCAGCATCCCTCCAAGACCTATGTCGATCTCAACCGTGCCGGTGTCGCCTTGATGGAGATCGTCTCGGAACCCGACATGCGCTCGTCGGAGGAGGCCGCGGCCTATTTGAAGAAGCTGCGCTCGATCCTGCGTTACCTCGGCACCTGCGACGGCAACATGGACGAAGGCTCGATGCGCTGCGACGTCAACGTCTCGGTGCGCAAGGTCGGCGATCCGCTGGGCACGCGCTGCGAGATCAAGAACGTGAACTCGATCCGCTATGTGGCGGCCGCCATCGAACACGAAGCGCGCCGCCAGATCGAGGTGATCGAGGAAGGCGGCACGATCCGCCAGGAAACCCGCCTGTGGGATCCCGGGAAGGGCATGACCCGCGCCATGCGATCGAAGGAACAGGCGCATGACTATCGCTATTTCCCCGATCCCGATCTGCTGCCGTTGAAACTGGATGCAGCCTGGGTCGAGAGTCTGAAGGCCGGCCTGCCGGAACTGCCCGACGCCAAGCGCGCACGCTTTGTGAAGGATCTTGGCCTCTCCGATTACGATGCCGGCGTGCTGGTCTCGGAAAAGGAATCGGCGGATTTCTATGAACTCGCCGCCAAGGGACACGACCCGAAGCTCACCGCCAATTGGCTGACCTCGGAACTGTTCGGCCGGCTGAACGCGGTCGGCAAGTCGATCACGGAAAGCCCGGTCTCGGCAAAGGCGCTGGGCGAACTCGTGGGTCTCATCGAGGACAACACGATCTCCGGCCGCATCGCCAAGGATGTGTTCACCGAGATGTTCGAGACGGGCAAGTCGGCGGCGGCAATCGTCGATGAGAAGGGCCTGCGCCAGGTGCTCGACACCGGGGCGATCGATGTCGAGATCGACAAGATCATGGCGGCCAATGCCGACAAGGTCGCGGAATATCGCGGCGGCAAGGACAAGCTGTTCGGCTTCTTCGTCGGCCAGGTCATGCGCGCCATGGGCGGCAAGGCCAATCCGGCGATGCTGAACGACCGGCTGAAGGCGAAACTGGCGGGATAGCCCGCCGGTTTGCGCCAGGGAGCCATTTGTGCGACACTAATTCCCAACGAGAACGCGTTTGGCGGGTGGTCTCGGTGGGCGTTGCCGGTAGCATCTTCAACATTATCCAGCGGGGGCAGTTCAGTGCTGCCGCCACGGCCAGCCTGCGCGCGGCCCAGCCGACCCCAAAATCCAATGACGCGACCGGCACCGATCCGCTGACCTGGTCCCTCAAAGCCAATGAGAGCGCGGCTGCCAGCTATTGGCGGCTGGCCCCTGAATCGGCGGCCCGGAACGCCCCCAGGCTCGAGATCGTGAAGCGCCTGGAAAAGATGGCGGACGATGACAACAGCGATATCTCGGCCGAGAAGTTGCGCCAGGCCAAGGCGAAGCTCGAAGGCCTGCGCCGTCAATTGCAGATGCTGATGGCCAGCGGCGATATCCGTCAGCTGCGCCGGATTGCGGCCGAGGCGGCGAGCCTGGCGCGCGAGATCGGCAGTGCCGCGCGAAGCCTTGCCCAGAGTATTGGTGCGGGCATTGGTGCGGGCAGCGTGGCGAGCGAGACCGGCAGCGCGCAGGCAACGGCAAGTGCCGCGACGGCGGCGGCGAACGGTTCAGCACCGAGCGCTGCAGAGGGCACACTGGAGCAATCATACCGCGCGCTTCATGAACTCGGCAGCGAGGCGCGGAATGCTGTTGTGCGGGCCAAGGGCATCATCGCGCTGGCGGCACAGATCGCCAGGACGACGCGGCGCGGCCATGACGACGAAGATGATCGCTTCTTCCGCCGGCTGCAGGAAATGGCCGATGGGGCGCAGAACGATATCGATGCCGGCCAACGCGAGGCGCTGGGCCAGTTGATCATGCCGTTGGGTGAGGGCTCCGGTGGCGACATGCTGGCCGCGGCATCGCTGGACATCACCGTCGAGACGATCACCGTCAGCGAGACGCGGGTCGAGATTTACGCCTGACTTCCTGCCTTCACCCGGTCCAGGCCAGGTCCGCATCCATCCAATCGCTTCAATTTGACGCTTTTTGGCGCGAAAAAGGCGTTTGCACTTTCTTCACCCTGACGGCCTAATCTCGCCTTCATGGACTATTGGCAAGATCTCTGGCAGCAGCTGCGTGTCTCGGCGCTGGAACCGATCCGGCATTTCATCGATCCGGAGGAGCGCGTCTTCGTGCTCTATCTGGTGTCGGGCCTGCTGTGCGCGGTCATCGTCCACGCGCTCGCCCGCCGACGGAATCCGGCCGGCACGCCGCGTCGCCTGTTGGCCTATCTCTTTCCGCGGCAGATCTATCTGCACCCATCGGCCGTGGCCGATTACAAGTTCTTCCTGATCGACCGCATCCTGTCGTTCCTCGCGGTCCCGTTCTTCGTCATCGTCCCGATCTTCATCGCCAATCCGGTGTTCCACCTGCTGGAGGCGACCTTCGGCCCGGTCGAGACGCCGATCCTCACCCCCGGTGTCGCCACGACGCTGCTCATTACACTCGTCACGGTGCTGGCCATCGATCTTGCACTGTGGTGGATCCACTATCTTCATCACCGCATTCCGGTGCTGTGGGAATTTCACAAGGTGCATCACTCGGCTGAAGTGATGACGCCGATCACCGCCTACCGCATGCATCCGGTCGAGATCATCCTCAACTTCAATCTCACCAACATCGTCACCGCCGTCACGCTGGCCATGTTCGGCTATCTGACCGGGGATGCCATCGCCAGCTATCAGGTGGTGGGCATCAATGTCGTGATGTTCCTGTTCTATGTCGTGGGGTTCAATCTCCGGCATTCGCATGTGCCGATGGCCTATCCACGCCTCGTCAGCTACCTGCTCGTCAGTCCCTGGATGCATCAGGTGCATCACAGCGTCGAGAAGCGCCATCTCGACAAGAATATGGGCTTCATCTTTTCGATCTGGGACTGGATGTTCGGCACGCTCTATATCCCGGCGCGGGACGAAACCTTTGCCATTGGCCTCGATTCCGGCGAGGCGCCGCAATTCCATCATGTCGGTGCCTTGTATCTGCTGCCGTTCCGCAACATCATCGCGCGCTTCGGCGCCCAGGCCGACATGAAACGGGCCGCCACGAAATCCACGCACAAGCCATCATGAGGGTGGGGTGCGGGGCCTTCCTTGCGGGTATAGCGCTGATGCTTGTGGCGGCCCTGCCCAGTCACGCGGACATGGTGGCCGAGGTCGAGCTTGAACGCCTGACCAGTCCCGAGGTCGCGATGCGCCTGGCGCAGGGCTGGACAACCATCATCATCCCCACCGGCGGGACGGAGCAGAACGGGGCGCACCTCGCTTTGGGCAAGCACAATGTGGTGGTCGGCTATACCGCCAAGGCGATCGCCCGCGATCTCGGCAAGACATTGGTGGCGCCGGTCATGGCCTATGTGCCGGAAGGCCGCATCGATCCGCCGGAAGGCCATATGCTGTCCCCCGGCACGATCAGCCTGCCGGAACCCGTCTTTGCGCAGGTGCTGGAGGCGGCGGCGCGCAGCTTCATCGCCACCGGCTTCAAGACGGTCCTGTTCATCGGCGATTCCGGCGGCAATCAGGCAGCGCAAAGTGCGGTGGCCGCGCGCCTCACCGAGGCCTTTGCCGGCACCGGCGCGCGGGTCTTTGCCATCGATGACTATTATGCCGCCAACGGCCAGGTCGACTGGCTGACCGGCGAGGGGGAAAACGAGGCCTCGATCGGATCCCATGCCGGGATCCGGGAGACATCCGAACTGCTGGCCATCGATGCCGGGGCGGTACGCCCCGACCTGCTGGCGGCTGCCGCGGTGGGTCCGCACGGGCAGCCCGGGCGTGCCAGCGCCGCGCGTGGCGAGAAACTCCTGGCGTTGAAGATCGACGCGGCCTTGCGCCAGATTCGGCAGCTGCTCGGCCAATAGCCGCGTGGGCGGTTGTGGATAGTAAGGTTGTGTTAACTAATTTCTGGCGTAAAATAGGCAAGTTACGGATAGGACCCCAGGCGGGATGCCAGGGCAGGGGATTTGCCATGTCGAACAGAACACTGCCGCGATACGTCGCCATTGCCGCTTTGGCCGCGCTGGCCGTTGCCAGCGGCTGTGGCGGACGCTCGCCCAACCCCGTCCCGCAGGTATCCATTTATGACCGCTATATGAGCTGCGACGAGATCCGCCAGGAAGTGGCGGAAAATTACGCGGCGCAATCCGAACTGGTGCGCGAGCAGGTCTGGGCCGAAGAGAAGAACGACATGATCATGGGGATTGCCCTGGCCTTTCCGCCGGCCTGGTTCGCGATCGACCAGACGGTCGAGGGCGACTATGGCCAATCGCCCCAGCAAATCGAGGGCTCCGCCCTGGCGACACGCGCGCGCTATTTGATCGATGTCGCCCAGAAAGAGAACTGCTGGCCGGATCCCCAGGTGTGGAGCCCGCTATGAAGCCGCAGATGCGTCGCATCAAGCCGACCATTCTGCTGACGGCGTTTGTCGCCATGCTCAGTGCCTGCGGCGGCGAGGTGCCAAAACTGGCGCAGGTCATCCGACCGACCGACGCCGATATGGACTGCATGGACTTGCTGCATGAGACGGGGGCCAATGACCTCGCCATCGCGCGGCTGGTCGAACGCGACGACCAGGTGCATCGGCGCAACGTCCACTTCACTGCGATCGACGGTGTCATGGTGCCGCCGGCCATGTTGACGCTGGATCTGCGCGACCAGCCCAACAAGGAAATGAATGTCCTGCGCCAGCGCAACCAGCGCCTGATCGAACTGGCGGATATGAAGGGTTGCTGAGGCGAAGAGCCGGGCTACCTCACGACAGCAGAAACTGCCGCAACTTGCCAATGATCTGATCGGGGATTTCCTCGGGGATGAAATGCCCCGACTGGACCCGTTCGACGGTCACCTTCCTGGCCCAGCGCTGCCATTGCTTGAGGGGATCGCGCTGGTCGTCGACAAAGGTCCCGGAATAGAGCGCCAGGGTCGGGCATTCGATCATGCGGCCTGCCTTCAGATCCGCGAGATCGTGGGAATCGTCGATGGTGGCACCGGCCCGGTAGTCGGCGCAGGTCGCGGCGATAACTTCCGGTCGGCGAAAACAGCGTTTGTATTCGGCCATGACGTCGTCGGGGAAGGCTGCCATGTCGAGCGCCCAATGGCGAATGATCCAGTCCAGCCAATAGTCGGGGTCAGCGCCGATCAGGCGTTCCGGCAGGCCGTTGGGCTGGGCCAGGAACCCCCAATGGAAGCTGCCGAGGGTGAATTTCTTGTCGGCCTGTTCCCAATAGCTGGCCGTGGGCACGATATCGAGCGGGGCCAGCCGATGCACCCGGTCGGGGTAGTCCAGGGCCAGGCGGTAGGCGACGCGGGCGCCGCGGTCGTGACCGATCACCGAGAATTTCTCGTAGCCCAGCATCTTCATGATTTCGACGACTTCGGCGGCCATCTGCCGCTTGGAGTAGTTGGTCGAATCCGGCAAAGGCGCCGGGGCCGCGCTGTCGCCATAGCCCTTGAGATCGAGGCAGACCACGGCCATCGAGCGGGCCAGGATGGGTGCCAGGTGCCGCCAGATAATGTGGGACTGCGGATAGCCATGCAGCAGCACGACCGGGCTGCCCTCGCCGCCCTTGATGACCTTGAAACTGAGGTCATTAAGCTGAACCTGCCAGCGGCTGAAGCCGTCGAACATGCTGCCACTCCTCGCTTTCTCTAGCCGCCCCGGGGGATCGGCGGGCCCAAAGCCGGTCCCGCCCACTTTCTTCTGCTGCGGAACGGATTAGACTGTGCGCCGCGATTCCCGGTCAACCCCTCCCAGGACTGATTTCCGCTGTCGGATTTCCTGGGTTTTTCAAGGTTTCCCAGTGCCATCATGTCGATGATCCTCGCCGCCCCCGCCACCGAACCAACCACCTTGCGCCAACGCCTGCGCGCCCATTACCGGGCCGATGAGACCGGTATCGTCGAAATGCTCCTTGGCCAGGCGGAACTGCCGGCCGAAACCCAGGACCGGATCGCGGCACGGGCGCGGGCGCTCGTCGAAGAAGTGCGGCGCAACCGGGTCGGGCAGGGCGGCATCGACGCCTTCATGCATGCCTATGAGCTGTCCTCGCGTGAAGGTGTCGTGCTCATGTGCCTCGCCGAGGCGTTGCTGCGCATCCCCGACAACGAAACCGCCAACCAGCTCATCCGCGACAAGCTGAAGGATGCCGATTTCGCGGCGCATCTCGGTGAATCGGATTCGATGTTCGTCAACGCGTCGACCTGGGCCCTGATGCTGACCGGCCGGATCATGCAGCTCGACCAGACCAGCAGCGATCTCAGGGGTGTGTTGAAGCGGCTGGTGGCGCGCAGCGGCGAGCCGGTGATCCGCCAGGCAGTCACGCAGGCGATGAAGATCCTTGGCAAGCAATTCGTCATGGGGCGCGATATCGGCGAGGCGACCGACCGCGCCGAGGCCGCCGAGAAGCGGGGTTATCGCTATTCCTACGACATGCTGGGCGAAGCCGCCCGCACCATGAAGGATGCCGAGCGCTATTTCGCCTCCTATGTGAATGCCATCGCCGCCATCGGCAAGGCGTCGAAGGGCAAAGGCATCATCGCCGGCCCCGGCATCTCGATCAAGCTCTCGGCCATCCATCCGCGCTATGAATTCGCGCAGAGCGACCGCGTCATGAACGAGCTGGTGCCGCAGGTGGTGGCTCTGGCCCAGGCAGCCAAGAAGGCCGGCATCGGCTGCACCATCGACGCCGAGGAGGCCGACCGGCTCGACCTCTCGCTCGACATCATCGAGGCGGTGGCGGGGGATGCGTCCCTGAAGGATTGGGATGGGCTGGGCCTCGCCATCCAGGCCTATCAGAAACGCTGCCTGCCGCTCATCGACTGGCTGGCGGATTGCGCGCGCCGCAACCGGCGCCGGCTGATGGTGCGCCTGGTCAAGGGCGCCTATTGGGACAGCGAAGTGAAATGGAGCCAGGAGCGCGGCCTGCCGGATTATCCGGTCTTCACGCGCAAGGTCTCGACCGACGTTTCCTACCTCGCCTGCGCAAGGCGGTTGCTGTCGGACGGGCAGGCCTTCTATCCGATGTTCGCCACCCACAATGCGCATACCCTGGCGGCCGTCATCGAGATGGCGGGCGGCGAGGCGGCGGCGCGGGAGAAGCTTGAGTTCCAGCGCCTCCATGGCATGGGCGAACCGCTTTATGATCAGGTGACACCGGCGGAGGCAATGGGGATCCCCTGCCGCGTCTATGCGCCGGTCGGCAGCCATGAAGATCTGCTGGCCTATCTGGTGCGCCGTCTGCTGGAGAACGGCGCCAACACGTCGTTCGTAAATCGCATCGTCGACGAGAAGGCGCCCCTGGATGCGATCGTCGCCGATCCGATCATGCAGGTGCGCAAGCTGAAGACCAAGCCGCATCCGGGCATTCCGCAGCCGCGCAACATGTTCGGGGCCGAGCGCAAGAACTCGGCCGGGATTGATCTCACCGACCCCGAGGTGGTGCAGAGTCTGGCGGCCGAGATCACCCGGGCAGCCGCCAACCCGGTGACGTCCGGACCGATCATCGGTGGCGTCGAGAAGATCGGCAAGGCAGAGAGCGTCACCAACCCGGCGGACACGCATCAGGTGATCGGCCTTGTCGTCCAGGCGACGCAGGTCGACGTCGATGATGCCGTCGCACGCGCGTCGCGTGCCTTTCCGGATTGGGCCGCGACACCGGCCGAGACACGCGCCGCCTGCCTCGACCGTGCCGCGGATCTGATGGAGACACGGCGCGGCGAGATTATCGCGCTCTGCATCCGCGAGGCCGGCAAGACAATCGCCGATGCCATCGCCGAGTTGCGCGAGGCGGTCGATTTCTGCCGCTATTACGCAGCCCGCGCGCGGGCCGAGTTCGGGGCGCCGCTCATGCTTCCCGGACCGACCGGCGAACGCAACCAGCTGCTGATGCAGGGGCGCGGCGTGTTCGTCTGCATTTCGCCGTGGAATTTTCCGCTGGCGATCTTCATGGGCCAGGTAAGCGCCGCCCTCGCCGCCGGCAATTGCGTCATCGCCAAGCCTGCCGAACAGACGCCGCTCATCGCGGCTCTCGCCGTGAAGCTGCTGCATCTGGCCGGCGTGCCGGGCGATGTCCTCCATCTGCTGCCGGGCGATGGACCCAATGTCGGCGCGCCGCTGACGCGCGATCCGCGCATCGCCGGCGTGGCCTTCACCGGCTCCACCGAAACGGCGCGGCTCATCAACCGCACCTTGGCGGCGAAGGACGGGCCCATTGTGCCGCTCATCGCCGAGACCGGTGGGCAGAATGCGATGATCGTCGATTCATCGGCTCTACCGGAACAGGTGGTGCGTGACGTGCTCATCTCGTCGTTCCAGAGTGCCGGCCAGCGCTGCTCGGCCCTCCGCGTCCTGTTCGTGCAGCAGGATATCGGGTTGAAGCTGGAGGAGATGCTGTCCGGGGCCATGGCGGAACTCCGGGTGGGCGACCCGGCGCAGCTCAAGACCGATATCGGGCCGGTGATCGATGCCGAGGCAAAATCCGTGCTGGATGCCCATGCCCAGCGCATGGAGCGCGAAGGCAAGCTCATCTACCGCGTAGGGTTGGACAAGGATTGCGGCAGGGGCCACTTCTTCGCCCCCGTCGCCTACCGGATCGATGGTCTGGCGCGCCTGCAGCGCGAGGTGTTCGGGCCGGTGCTTCATGTGGTGCATTACGCAGCCGACAAGCTCGATGACGTGCTGGCATCAATCAATGCCACGGGCTACGGCCTGACGCTCGGCATCCACAGCCGCATCGACGGCAAGGTCAAATATATCGCCGAGCGGCTCAGGGTGGGCAATACCTACGTCAACCGTAACATGATCGGCGCGGTGGTCGGCGTGCAGCCGTTTGGTGGCGAGGGCCTCTCCGGCACCGGCCCGAAGGCCGGCGGCCCGCATTACCTGCACCGGTTTGCCACTGAACGAACGCTCACCATCGACACGACGGCAGCCGGCGGCAATGCCAGCCTGCTGAGTCTGGAGGAAGAGGGGTGACAGGGTGGATTCCCGGGACTAGACCCGGGTATCCATTGTTGGCGACCTAGAACACCACCTGCGTCGCCGTTGCCAACTCCGCCATCGGGATGTGGCAGGCGATGCGGTGGCCGGCGGCCGAGACCTGTTCGGCGGGCGGCGTGTCGTCGCAGATGGAGCCCACCTTGCGCGGGCAGCGCGTCGCGAAGGGGCAGCCCTTCGGGCGATTCTGCGGGCTGGGGATATTGCCTTCGAGGATGATGCGGCGCTGCTTCACGTCGGGATCCGCGATCGGCACCGCCGACATCAGCGCTTCGGTATAGGGGTGATAGGGCGGTGCGAACACATCCGCGACCGAGCCATATTCCATCACCTTGCCAAGATACATGACGGCGACATGGTCGGCGAGATAGCGCACGACCGAGAGGTCATGGGAGATGAAGAGCAGTGTCGAACCGCGCTTCTTCTGGATATCGACCAGCAGGTTGATGATGGCCGCCTGCACTGAAACGTCGAGAGCCGAGACCGGCTCGTCCGCCAGGATCAGTTCCGGCTCGCCGGCCAGCGCCCGGGCGATGGCGACGCGCTGCTTCTGACCGCCGGACAACTGGCGCGATTTGCGGTTGGCGAATTCCAGCGGCAGGTTGACGGTCTTCAGCAATTCGTCGACCTGGCCGCGCGCTTCCCTGCCGCTGATCCGCTTCAGCTTGGAGATCGCCCGTTCCATGACATAGCCGATCGTATGGCTGGGATTGAGCGTGCTTTCCGGATTCTGGAACACCATCTGGACCGCGCGCTTGGTATCGCTGTCGCGCTTTTCCACGGCGGTGTTGCCGATGTCCTTGTCGGCCAGGATCACCTTGCCGCCGCTGGCCAGCTCGATGCCGGTGAGGACCTTGGCCAGGGTCGACTTGCCGCAGCCGGATTCACCGACGATTGCCAGGGTTTCCGATTTCTGGGCGGCCAGCGTGATGTCATCGACGGCATGGACGTCATAACCGGTCGAGCCGAACATGCCGATCGCCTGATGGTAGGTCTTCTTGACGTGATCGAGGCTCAGGATCGCCGGCTGCGAGCTGAATTCGTTGGCGGCTGCATCGACCGAGCCAGCGCCCGGACGGGCATGCTTCGGCAGCTCGGTCGCACGCACGCATTTCACGCGGTGCAGGCCACTCGTGCCATAGGTCGAGGTGGGAACGGCCGACGCGGTGCAGCGCGGGCCATCGGCTTCCGGACAACGGGGCGCAAAGATGCAGCCCGGCGGCCGGTTGAGGATCGGCGGCACCTGGCCGGGAATGGCGCTCAAGGGCCGCGAGCGCTTGTCGGCGTTGAGGGTCGGGATGCAATTGAGGAGACCGCGGGTATATGGATGGCGCGGATCGCGGAACACCTCGCCGATGGGGCCTTCTTCGACCAGTTCGCCCGCATACATGACGCCAATGCGGTCGCAGATGCGCACCACGGTGCCGAGATTGTGGCTGATGAAGACGATCGAGCTGTTGCGCGTCCGGCGCAGCTGCGCCACGAGATCGAGCACTGCGGCTTCGACCGTGACGTCGAGACCGGTGGTCGGTTCATCCATCACCAGCAGCGACGGCTCCGACATCAGCGCCATGGCGATCACCACGCGCTGTTGCTGGCCGCCGGACAATTGATGCGGATAGCGCGTCATGATGCGTGCCGGGTCCGGCAGATTGACTTCCTCCAGCATCTGCAAGGCGCGCTTATAGGCCTGATCCTCGCTGACATTGGAGTGGATGAGGGGTACTTCCATCAGCTGCTTACCGATCGGGATGACCGGGTTGAGGCTGCTCATCGGATCCTGATAGACCATGGCCATGCGGCCACCGCGCAGCTTGCGCAATTCCTCGTCGGACATCCGGGTCATGTCCTGGCCTTCGAACAGGATCTGACCGCCGGTGACGCGCCCGGCGCCGCCCAGATACTTCATGATGGCAAAGGCCACCGTCGACTTGCCGCAGCCGGATTCACCCACCAGACCCAGCGCTTCGCCTTCATAGAGCGTCAGGCTGATATTGGGCACGACCTTGAGCTCGCCGGCGCGGACGAAGTAAGAGATCGAGACATTGCGCAATTCCAGGATCGGTTTGCGCGTCTCGGTCCCGGCTTCGATCGTCGCGGCGGCGCTGGTGCTCATCGGTGCGCGTCCTTCATTCACTTAGTCGCGGATGCTGATCTCGCGCATGCCATCGGCCAGCAGGCTCAGGCCCACCACGAGCGATGAAATGGCGGCGGCGGGAAACAGCGACATGTGCGGAAAAATGCTCATCATCGCATAGGTCTCCTTGACCATGCCGCCCCAATCCGGATCGGGCGGCGGCAGGCCCAGGCCCAGGAATCCGAGGACGCCGATGGCGATGGTGGTATAGCCGAGACGCAGGCAGGCATCGACGATGAGCGGCCCGCGGGCGTTGGGCAGGATTTCCACCAGCATGATGTAGAGCGCCGATTCACCGCGCATCTTGGCGGCCGCCACATATTC
>Ga0075163_10010118_pt1 | contig 12350 bp, 13 predicted proteins | sample JI1023141ADNA_FD_71478 | JGI IMG/M metagenome (GOLD analysis project Ga0075163, IMG submission 71478) | Wastewater effluent complex algal communities from Wisconsin, to seasonally profile nutrient transformation and Carbon sequestration -... | ecosystem: Engineered > WWTP > Effluent > Algae...
TGATCAACCGGATATACCAGACAATATTTTTGCACTTGAAACTTTAATCTATGAGATCACCGGATTCACTCCATCTATCTCAATCGAAGAAGGGATGAAACGCATAGCAAAATTCAGATCTGAGCAATTATGAAAACCATCCTAGTCTCCGGAGCAAGTGGTATCGTTGGTTATGGGGTGCTTCGCTCACTGCGAAGCTCTGGTCTGGATCTTCGCCTTATCGGAACAACCATTTACGACAACACTGCAGCCGAAGCATTTTCAGATATTTTCGAAAAAGCTCCGGCTACAAATGACGAATCCTACATTCCCTGGTTGATCAACACCATTGAAAAGTATCAGGTAGATATGATTATACCGGGTATTGAAGCCGATCTGTATAAATGGAATGAGCATAGTGCGCGCATCAAAGCTACGGGAGCATCAATACTTTTAAATAATCCGGAATTGGTTTCTATATGCCAGGATAAGTGGCTCTTCTATGAGAGTCTCAGTCAAATCAATACTTCTTGTGTCATAAAAACAAGCCTTAACAATGACTATGATTGGCTTCGAGAACAATTAGGAGAAACATTACTTCTGAAGCCAAGAAAAGGTTTTGCATCAAAAGGCATTGTGAAAATAACCGATGAAAAAACATTCAATCTTCACAAATCACTTATTGGAGATGTGCTAATGGTTCAACCATTCATTGGCACAGATCAGGAGGAATACACCTCCACAGCATTCGGTGATGGCCAGGGAGGATTCTCTGCGCGCATGACCATGCGCAGAAATTTATCACGCGAAGGATTTACAGAAAAGGCCGAAGTGATATGGCCTGATGAGTTATCAGGTATTATCTCTGATCTCTGTGCGCACTTCAAACCACTTGGGCCCACGAATTTTCAATTCAGAAAACATAATGGCGTTTATATGCTCCTTGAAATAAATCCCCGAATTTCATCGTCTACCTCAATAAGAACAGCATTTGGCTATAACGAATCCGCTATGTCTGTAAATTTCTATTTGCACAACATCACCCCAACTCAACCTACCATCCGTCAGGGTAAGGCCATTAGATACACAGAAGACTTTATTTTTTCAGCATGAGAATAGCTATTATCTCTGATATTCATGGCAACTATGAGGCGCTCAAGACAGTGCTTCACGAAATTGATAAAATGGGCATTACCGAAATCTATTGCCTTGGTGATGTTGTCGGCTATCACACTCAGGTGAACGAATGCTGCGAAGAACTCATAAAAAGAAATATACCCAACTTAATGGGTAATCACGATTGGTATATGGCCGGTGGTGGTTTCTGCCCGCGCTCAAAAAGTGTGAACGACTGTTTGGTATATCAGCGAAAAGTTATCAAAAAAGAAAACATTGAGTGGCTGAGAGAATCGGCAGTTCAGCGCTTCGTTGGCCCGATTCATATGGTGCATGGCGGTTGGGCGGATCCAATCGATGAGTACATGTGGGAACCTTCATCAGAATATTTCGAAAGACTGACAGGCAAAATATTTTTCTCAGGTCATACCCATATTCAATCGCTTCACCAATTCGGAGATAAAACATATTGCAACCCTGGTTCCGTTGGTCAACCTCGAGACGGTGATCCTCGAGCTGCATTCGCGGTATATGAAAATGGCACCGTGCATTTGTTCCGAGTTGAATATGATGTAGAAGTTGTTTTTGATTTGATGAACGAGGCGGGCTTCAATGATTATTATTACGGCGGATTACTCACAGGCGCTCGCAATCTCACAAGACTTCCTGAGAATTATGAGCGAAAGAAAAAGTGACAATGGAAAATTTTAAATGGAAAAAATTAGGGCGGATTTTTAATCCTTCCGATCTGAAGAATAGTTGGATGAAAGAATATGCACAAGCCCCATCGGTGGTTGTGTTTGATCAATTTGTCCGGGTGTATTTTTCATCACGCGACTTACCCGATGCCAATGGCATGTATGTGAGCAGGCTAGGATATATTGATCTTGATAGAAATGACTTAACCAAAGTGATCAACGTAAGTCCTGAACCGATACTCGCATTAGGGGAATTAGGCACATTTGATGAGCATGGAACTTATCCGGCGTCTGTTATTCGAACTGAAACAGAGTTCCGGGTTTATTATGCCGGGTGGACAAGATGCGTGTCAGTACCTTTCAATGCCGCAATTGGTGTGGCAATAAGCAACGACAATGGCAATACGTTTTCAAGGATCGGTAAAGGTCCAGTTTTGTCATTCACCCCCGACGAACCGTTCGTTTTAGGAAGTCCAAAAATCAGAAAGTTTGGCAACAAGTGGGTTTTATGTTACTCATCTGGAAGGACATGGATTGCAAACAATGGTCAACCCCAGCCAATGTATAAAATTAGAATGGCTATTTCTGATGACGGAATAAACTGGAATCGTATTGGCAAAAATCTCATCAGCGATGTTCTTGAAGAAAATGAATGTCAAGCAGGTGCCGATATTCTATTTCGCAATGGCGTTTATCACATGTTTTTTTCATATCGATACAATCTGAATTTCCGTGATAAAGGACGCGGTTATCAAATAGGTTATGCCTACTCAACAAATCTCTTAGACTGGACAAGAGATGATGAAAAGGCCGGCCTCAAATGTTCAGAAACTGGTTGGGACGATGAATCAGTAAGCTACGCTCACGTTTTTGAGCTTGATAGTAAAACCTATATGCTGCATCAAGGCAACGAGATTGGTCGTTATGGTCTTGGACTTGCAATTGAAGAAACTACCAATTGATCATTTTCTATGCATTGGAAAAAACTCGGAAAAATATTTGACCCCTCCGATCACAAACTCCCGGAGGGATGTTTCGGTTATTCTCAATCGCCTCAGGCCGTAGTCTTTGATGATTTTGTTCGTGTGTTTTTCTCCACCCGAGAGAGAGATAGTGAAAAAACATTTTTGAGCCATGTTGTATTTGTTGATTTCGACAAACAATTCAAAAACATTATCAGAGTGGCAGAAAAGCCCGTCATTGCTCTTGGCGAACTCGGCACATTTGATGAGCATGGAATTTTCCCAATGAATGTGATGCGCGATGGAAATCGAATTCATGCGTACACAACTGGATGGAATCGAAAAATTTCTGTATCCGCAGATGCATCCGTCGGCTATGCATACAGTGATGACAATGGACTATCATTTGTAAAACACGGACACGGTCCTGTGCTCACAGCTAATCTTGACGAACCTTTTCTTGTGTGCGATGCATTCGTCCAAAAATTCGATGGAAAATTCCACATGTGGTATATCTTCGGAGAACGATGGTTCTTTGATGAGACTGAAAAGGTACCACAACGCGTTTATAAAATTGCACATGCAGATAGCCAGGATGGAATTAATTGGAATCGCAATGGTGTGCCTATAATCTCCGACAAAATCGACATAAACGAATGTCAAGCACTGCCAACTGTTGTGCAATGGAAAGAAAAATACCTCATGTTTTTTTGTTACAGACATGCCTCAGGCTTCCGCTCAGATCCATCCAAAGGATATCGCATCGGATGCGCCATATCGCAAGACATGTTGAATTGGAAGAGGGATGACGACTTTGTGAAAATGGAAATGAAAACTGATGAATGGGACTCTGAAATGATGTGTTACCCGTTCTCGTTCAAAATGGATAATGAAATTTACCTACTATACAATGGCAATGAGTTCGGCAAACATGGATTCGGAATTGCCAAGCTTGAGGAGTAAGTCACTGCAGCTAAACATTGATCGCGGTTGATAATTGTGCGTTGATCCAATGCCATTTCTTATTTTTGCGCAAATAATACGTGAGTATGATCAACAAAAGAAACTACAACCAGGAATTAAAGGACACCGCCGATCACTTGTATGGCTATAGCTTCGATTTTGATGTTATGCACCCATTCATGATTCGCGCCTTTGAACCATTTTTTCGTGAAGGTAATTTTTTGGAACTTGGTTGTTATAAAGGGAATTTTACTGAGAGATTCTTAGGTTATTTCGATCAAGTTACTGCCGTTGAAGCTTCAGACGAAGCGGCAGCAGAAACAGCAGCCAAATTTGGAAGTAAGGTAAAAATGTTTAATAGCACATTTGAAACTGTGACATTGCCTGAGAAGTATGACAACATTGTTCTCACTCACGTACTCGAGCACATCGATGATCCAGTTGCGGTGCTGCGTCGCATCAACGACGAATGGCTTTCAGATACTGGTCGTTTTTTTCTTGTTTGCCCAAATGCCAACGCACCATCAAGACAAATTGCGGTTAAAATGGGCTTAATTACTCATAACAGCGCGGTAACTCCTGCAGAAAAAGAGCACGGCCACAACATAACATATTCTCTCGATACACTGGAGCGCGACGCACGTGCTGCCGGACTAAATGTTGTTTACCGCACAGGCATTTTCTTTAAAGCTCTCGCCAATTTCCAGTGGGATCGATTGTTAGGCACCGATATCATTTCTAAAGAATATCTCGAAGGTTGTTATCAACTAGGTCATCAATATCCTGATCTGTGTTCTAGCATCTTCCTTATGTGCGAAAAAGGCCATAAACCCTAATGTCGTCTCCATTACTTTCAGTTTGCCTAATCACCTACAATCACGGAGCTTTCATCCGAGAAGCAATTGAAAGTATCCTGATGCAAAAAGTGAATTTCACTTTTGAAATCATCGTTGCCGACGATTGTTCGCAGGACAATACGAGAGCTATTGTGAGCGAATACGCCGCCAAACACGAAAACCTGTTCAAACTTCTTTTTCAAGAAAAAAATGTAGGGCCTGCACGCAACTGGATGGACTTACTTGAAGCCGCAACAGGAAAATATGTTGCGTACATTGAAGGAGATGACAAGTGGAATGATCCAGAAAAATTAAAAAAACAAATTGAATTTTTAGAATCCAATCCTAATTATGTTATGACTTGCCATGACGCGCAGGTCATAGATGAAAAGGGAAACATTTTAGAAAAATCCAAACTTCCATTAGCAGAACAAAAGGACTATTCAGCAGAAGATTTGAAAAGAGGGGCCTACATACTCTCATTGTCCATGTGCTATCGAAATGTGATCAAAAAATTTCCGGAAGTTGTTTGGAAAATGAAAAACGGCGACACCCTATTAACCGTTTTACTCGGTGAGTTTGGCGCCTGTAAATTCCAACATGATATAATTCCTGCAAGTTACCGACGCCATTCTGGCGGGGTTTGGAGCATGAAGAGTGCAATCTCACAATGGCGCATTCAGGCCAATACCTACGAACAATTTACGATTCACTTTAAAAAGAATCATGATAAAAAGTTTATGCTCTATTATCTTGATCTTTATGTAAAAAAACAATTGGCCATCTACGAATGGGAGTTGACTAACCATCAAGATAATTATGCGCTAACTAAAAAATCTACTCTTCTCTTTGTTCTTCGTATAAAAGGATTTCGTACATTCCTTTATGTTGGGAGAAGTTTTAAGAACCTCATTAAAAAGGCCGGAAATTGAACACGAAAGTATCCGTTGTAATACCAGTTCACAATCGCCCAGAGGAGTTGCGACGAGCAATTCGCTCAGCGGTTAATCAAGACCACCGCCCTTTGGAAATTTTAGTTATGGACGATTGCTCGAGCGACGATCTAGCTGCAGTTGTTCGAGAATTCACCGACTCAGACATTCGACATATTCGCAACAACCAAAAAACGAATGCAAACGTGATGCGCAACAATGGTGTGCATGAAGCAAAAGGCGACTACGTGGCTTTCCTTGATAGTGATGATGAATTTCTTGAAAACCACATTTCTTCAAAACTTGCTGAGTTACAAGAATCGCGATCTGACGGGATTTTCGGAAGTTCATTCATCGATGATGGCAAATCAAAAAAATATGCCGGAAGTCGTGATATCATGGTTGGACAGACAGCTATTGAATATCTGCTGACCATCGGATTTGCCCCGATACCATCATGGATTGTAAAAAGATCATGTGCGCTTGAAACAGGATTCGACAACACCTTACATCGACATCAGGACTATGATTTTTTCGTCCGATTTGCCGACAAGTACAAATGGCAAACGTCATGGAAGCCAACCATCATCATTCATTGGGAAGCTGGCGTTGCAAGACAAAGGCATGCAGGCAGTGAAATTCAGTTCATCCAAAGAAATTTCAAATCAATTTCACCCAAGGTTTATTACAACTACCACCTCATCCAGCTTTGTATGTATCTCGAGGCCAATGCGCCACAAGTCATCATCGATTATTACAGAACAGAAACCACACGATACATCACGCAGCTTTCATTTATTGAATTTTGTACCATGTATCCTCAACGGAAAGGCGCAATAGGTTTTGTGATCAATTGGCTTTCATTTTCATCGCTCATTTTGATTAGAAAATTCTTGAAACCTGCGCCTCCAGCCATTCCACAAAGCATAGCCAAATAAATCCCTTTCGGCTTTCATGGCGCAATCTTGACCTTCATTCAGATCGAATTGAGCGCTTGTTCAAGTACATTTGCTGCCCAATTAAATAACTCTATGAATCAGTATGATGTTGTTGTGATCGGATCAGGTCCCGGCGGTTATGTAGCAGCAATCAGATGCGCTCAGCTTGGCATGAAAACAGCGATCATTGAAAGATACTCAACGCTTGGAGGAACATGCTTGAACGTTGGTTGCATACCAAGTAAAGCCCTTCTAGATTCATCTGAACATTTCCACAATGCCACACACACTTTCAAGGAACATGGTATAGACCTTAAAAGTGAGCCGAAAGTGAATTTGGGTCAGATGATCAAAAGAAAACAAGACGTTGTTGACCAAACGGTCGGAGGAATCAACTTCTTGATGAAAAAAAACAAAATCGATGTGCTTCAAGGCCACGGTTCATTCATCGATAAAAACACGATCAACATTGCGGGTACCGATGGCACTAACACCACTGTGGTCGCGAAGAATGTGATCATCGCCACTGGCTCTAAGCCTGCATCGTTACCTTTTATCAAGATCGATAAAAAAAGAATTATCACCAGCACAGAGGCATTAAAACTTGAAGAAGTTCCAAAACATCTGATCATAATCGGCGGAGGTGTTATCGGTCTTGAACTCGGCAGCGTCTATGGTCGACTTGGCGCTAAAGTCAGCGTGGTTGAATTCATGGATAGCATTATCCCGACAATGGACCGCACCATGGGTAAAGAGCTTCAAAAGGTTTTGAAGAAAAACAATTTTGAGTTCTACCTATCCCACAAGGTGAAAGAGGTAACGGCAAAAGGCAAAACGGTAACCGTAAAAGCCGACAATGCCAAAGGCGAGGAGTTGACACTAGAAGGAGATTATGTGCTTGTGGCTGTTGGTCGTAAGCCTTATACCGACAACCTCGGGCTAGACAAAGCAGGAGTCACCGCTGATGAAAGAGGACGCATCAATGTTGATGGCCATCTTCAGACCAACATTCCTGGCATTTACGCCATTGGCGATGTAGTGAAAGGCGCTATGCTTGCCCACAAAGCAGAGGAAGAAGGGGTTTTCGTTGCAGAAACGATAGCTGGCCAAAAACCACACATCAACTACAATCTCATTCCTGGGGTTGTCTACACCTGGCCTGAGGTTGCCAGCGTCGGACAAACTGAGGAACAGTTAAAAGAGTCTGGCGTAGCTTATAAAACGGGCTCATTTCCGTTCAAAGCCAGCGGACGTGCTAGAGCAAGCATGGACATCGACGGGCTTGTGAAAGTATTGGCACACAAAGACACCGATGAAATACTCGGGGTACATATGATCGGCCCACGCGCAGCCGACATGATAGCAGAAGCAGTTGTTGCTATGGAGTTCCGCGCAAGCGCCGAAGACATAGGAAGAATCAGTCATGCGCACCCAACATTTACGGAAAGTTTCAAAGAAGCCGCGCTTGACGCAACTTCCAAAAGAGCTTTGCATATTTGATTGGTGAACTAACTGATCAATAATTTGTTAGAAAAGAATATTAATCAGTCTCTACATCAGGAGTTTGACCTAATGTTGAAGAACAAACAGAAATAAATAAACTACATAAACAAAAATCAATGTCAGTATTAGTTGGTAAAAAAGCCCCTTCATTCAAAGCAAGTGCTGTAGTGAATGGAACCACAGTAGTCAATGACTATTCATTAGATCAATTTCTCGGTAAAAAGCATGTGATTTTCTTCTTTTATCCAAAAGACTTCACATTCGTTTGTCCTACCGAACTTCATGCTTTTCAGGAAAGACTCGCCGAGTTCGAGCAGCGCGGCGTTGCTATCGTTGCGTGTTCAACCGACACAGAAGAGTCGCACTGGGGCTGGCTTCAGATGAGCAAAGAAACAGGAGGTATCAAAGGAATTACATACCCAATCGTTGCTGATACATCTAAAACCATCTCTGATGCATATGGCGTTCTTAATGGTGAATACACATATGACGAAGAAGGTAAACTTGTTTCAACAGAATCAATGATTGCATATCGCGGCCTTTTCCTCATCGACAAGAGCGGTGTTGTACAGCATCAAATCGTAAACAATTTCCCATTGGGACGTAGCGTTGACGAGGCTCTCCGTATGGTTGATGCACTTCAGTTCTTTGAAGAAAATGGTGAAGTTTGTCCTGCAAACTGGACCAAAGGAAGCAAAGGCATGAAAGAGAGTCACGAAGGCGTGGCAAATTATATGGGTGAAATGGCTATCTGAAAAAAATAGCACATTCAAAACATCAAGTCCCGACCGTGTTCGGGACTTTTTTTTCCTTGATTTTCATGGTCCCAGCAAAAAAAGCACTCCTTTGAAATGTAATTATTAAGCTTCTTTCCGACCTAAATTGGCGCAGGAAATTATAATTTTCGGGCTGATAATCGTTTCACAACTAGCGCATCAAAGAAAACTCCTTGAAGGAACCAAAAAATGACAACTTTAAGTTGACATGATTAGGCAGAAGTTTTACTATGTTTGGCGCCTTCAATTTCGGGTTATTAACACTGCGATTGAAGCGACAATCCGAACGTTAGTGCCGGAAATGTTGAAAAAAGTATATTCAAAAATCAATTAATAAGTAACAACCTTTTAAAAACAAAAAACGCTATGAGCAATCAGAAGTCAGGTAGCAGTTTTAGCTCAATTTTTCCTTACATCGCCATCCCGGTAGCTTTGCTTGTCGGTGTGTTGATCTACATGTTTGTACTGGGTAATCCAGCCAATTTCGAAGGTGGTGACCCACATCTCGGACACCCAATTGATGGTAATTTGTTTGGAACAATCTACAAAGGTGGTTTCATCGTTCCTTTCCTTATCGCGGTGAACATCATCGTTGTGACTTTCTTCCTAGAGCGTCTTATCAGCCTTTCACAGGCTCGTGGAAAAGGCAATGTTGCAACATTCGTTCGCAATGTTCGTGGCTTACTCCACAACAACCAAATCGATCAAGCTATTGCAGCTTGTGACAAACAAAAAGGTTCTGTTGGTGCTGTAATGCGCGCTGGTCTTGAAAAATACAAAACCCTTAGCACTGACAACACAATGGACAAAGAATCTAAGGTTACCGCTTTGAAACAAGAGCTCGAAGAAGCAACTTCACTTGAGCTTCCAATGTTGTCAAAGAACTTGGTTATTCTTTCTACTTGTGCATCGTTGGGTGTATTGATCGGTCTCCTCGGAACTGTATCGGGTATGATCAAGTCGTTCTCAGCGATGGCCGCTGGTGTTCCTGACCCGGCTCAGCTTTCTGTCGGTATCTCTGAAGCACTTGTAAACACATTCCTCGGAATCCTTGCATCTGCTCTTGCGATCCTTCTGTATAGCTTCTTCAGCAACAGAATTGACCAACTCACATACGGTATTGACGAAGCCGGTTTCTCGGTAGCACAGACGTTCGCCTCAAAGCACTAATCACTGCTTTTTTTATTGAGATTATTAAATAAAAAAACAGAGAAAGATGTCTAAAATTAAAATAGCAAAATCCCACAGCAACAGATCCGGCACCAGGACCACAAGTACTGCGCCTACGCTGGATATGACGCCGATGGTTGACCTTGCATTTCTATTGGTGACGTTCTTCATGCTTACAGCGAAGTTCCGCAATATGGAGCCGGTAGAAGCCGATCCTCCATCTGCTACTTCATTCACACAGCTTCCAGAAAAAGTAATGCTCATCACCATCGATACCGCTGGCAGAGCTTATTACGACATTTCCGGAAGAACAGTACGTGAAAAACTGATCAATCGCATGATGGTTCGTTATCCTGGTTTTAAAATGACTCAGGAACAAATCGAAAACTTCTCCAAAATGGGAACTTTCGGTCAACCACTTGAATTGCTTCCGCAATACATCAGCGGTGATGAAGATATCAAAGCAGCGCTCGATAAAGCTGGTAAGGGAATTCCTCTGGATTCTCTTAACAACCAGCTCGGCGACTGGATCCAAGAAGGTTATTACGCCTTCATGGACGATGCTACTGAACAGGGTCTTACCAAAGAACAGCTAAAAGAAGATGGTCTTCGATATGCTATCAAGGCCGACGCAAATACGGACTACGCCAAAGTGGAAAAAGTGATTGACGTATTCCGCGAAAAGCAAATTTTCCAGTTCAACATGGTGACCAACCTCGAGGGATCAGACGCCAACGCTGATGCAAGCCTCACAGCTAAATAATTTACCAACTATTCAAAGACCAACTAAGATATGGCAGAATTAGCAGATGGTGGTGGTGGTGGCGGTGGTAAACACGGCAAGAAAAAAGCGAAGAAAGGCTCGGCCAGGATCGACATGACACCCATGGTCGACCTTGCATTCCTTCTCCTTACGTTCTTCGTGTTGGCCGCAACACTTGCCAAACCCAAAGCAATGGAAATCATTTATCCTAAAGAGGTTGACGAGAAAGATGACAAAACAAAATTGGATGATGCTCTCGCAACTACGCTTCTTTTAGGTGAACATGAAAATGAAATTTTTTATTACTTCGGCGCATACAAACCAGACACAACACAACTCGTATTGTCTGACTTCTCAAAAGATGGATTCAGAAAGATCATGCTCGACAAAAACAACGCAGTAAATGATCAGGTGAACCAACTTAAGGCTAAGCTCGAATCGAAAGAAATCGATGAGCCTACCTATCAAGAAGCCTACAAACAAGTTGTCGGTGCAAAGGATGCTCCTTTCGTGATAATCAAAACCATTGACAAAACAAAATTCAAAAACGTGATCAGTGCAATGGACGAACTCAACATCTGCAATGTGCGCAAACGCGCCATTCAGGATATGGCCGAATCAGAAGCCATTGCGGTCCGTCAAAAAGCAGCCGAACTCGATTTGAAGAAAAAATAATGTGATGATGAACTTTCAGAACAGTAACATGTACGGAAAGTAAATCAGTCCAACCAAAAAATTTAAGAACCATGACAGGATTAATAATAGTAGCAATTATTGCAGTCCTTATTGCAGCTGTCAGCATGGACTTAGGTTGGAACAACATGATCAATCCTCAACGGAATGATGTGGTGTTTCAAGACAAGTTCAAAGCTTATGGTGCGTATCAGATTCGCAAAAGTCACGGCATGACATTGGCTATCGCCCTTAGCGCGACAGTTATTGCTGCCGGCGCCGGTTTTGGCGGTCCTCTTCTCTTCGGCAAAAAACATGAAGAGAAAGTAGAAATGCCTGCTGAAAAAATCGTGGAGATGTTGACTCCTCCTCCAACCAATCCAGAGGAACCACCACCGCCACCACCACCACCACCGCCACCACCGCCACCGCCAACAGTTGAACAAATCAAGTTCACTGAAATTGAGGTAACAGAAGAAGAGGTAAAAGATCCGCCACCAGCAGTGGAGGAACTTCAGGATCAAAACATCTCTACAGTTACTCAGGAAGGTGAAGACGGTCCAATCGGTCCGGTGGAAGAAGTAGTTACTGTTATCGAAGAAGAAAAACCAGAAGAACCACTTCAGTTTGCTTCTGAGATGCCACTTTACCCGGGCGGAGATGCCGCGATGCAAAAAGAGATCATGGAGAATGCTCCATATCCAGAAATGGAAAAAGAGAATAACATTCAGGGAAGGGTTTACGTGCAGTTCATCGTTGAAAAAGACGGTTCAGTGAGCAACGTAAAAGTTACCCGTGGTGTTCAAGGAGGACCTGGTCTGAGCCGTGTTGCAGAAAACGCAGTGAAAAAACTGAAGAAGTTTACACCTGCAAAACAAAATGGTCGCCCAGTGCGATTGACAATGACGGTTCCTGTGAACTTCACATTGAAATAGAAAACATTTGAAAAGATTAAAAGAGGAGCGAGAAATCGCTCCTTTTTTTTGTCCTAAATATGACTACGCGCATTCATGAACTAATGCTGATGTTCCCGCTTAAGAAT